>OBKM01000893.1_pt1 | contig 13500 bp, 10 predicted proteins | sample 1519691 | NCBI WGS metagenome assembly OBKM01 (sample SAMEA37050418, study PRJEB22526) | metagenome | biome: saline pan; feature: lake; material: water | place: Egypt | collected 2015 | depth 0.5 m
GACGCTCATCTACCAGTTCACGCAGGTGTGGAACGACCTCCTCTTCGCGATCGTCCTGGTGAGCGACCCGTCGAACCGGGTCGTGACGGTTGCGTTGAATCAGCTACAGGGATCGTTTGTCCAGCAGTACAACCTCCAGATGGCGGGGGCGTTCATCGCCGCGTTGCCGACGCTGATCGTCTACGTCCTCTTCGGCGAACAGTTCGCAAAAGGCGTCGCAGGTGAACAATAATGGCACGACTTGAACTCGACTCGGTGACGAAACGGTTCGGCGAGGGCGACGACTCCATCCTCGCCGTCGACCAGGTACGTATCGACATCGCGGACGGGGAGTTCCTCGTCCTGGTCGGCCCCTCGGGCTGCGGAAAGTCGACGACGCTCCGCATGATCGCGGGACTCGAAACGATCACGGACGGTGAAATTCGCCTCGATGGCGCACGTATCAACGAGCAGGGGCCCGCCGAGCGCGACATCGCGATGGTGTTCCAGAGCTACGCGCTGTACCCCCATATGACCGTCCGCGAAAATATGCGGTTCGGACTCGAGGAATCGACCGACCTCGACGCCGACGAGATGGATGAACGCGTCGAGTCGACCGCGGGAATGCTCGACATCAGCGAGCTGTTGGATCGAAAGCCCGGTGCGTTGTCCGGCGGCCAACAGCAGCGTGTTGCTCTCGGCCGAGCCATCGTTCGCGAGCCGAAAGCGTTCCTGATGGACGAGCCGTTGTCGAACCTCGACGCCAAGCTCCGCTCGCAGATGCGGACGGAGCTCCAACAGCTCCAAGAGAATCTCGACACCACCACCGTCTACGTCACCCACGACCAGACCGAGGCGATGACGATGGGCGACCGGATCGCCATTCTCGACGCCGGGGAGCTCCAGCAGGTAGCGACACCGCTGGAGGCCTACCATCGGCCGGCCAACCGGTTTGTTGCCGGATTTATTGGCGAGCCCTCGATGAACTTCATCGAGTGCCGGATCGACCGCGACGCGCTCGTCGCTGACGGCTTCACCTACCCCGTTGACGACGCGGTTGCCACGGCAGTCGCCGACAGCACGACGGTCACACTCGGCATTCGGCCCGAGGATATCACGCTCGACGTGACCGACGAGCGGGACGCGGCGGCCGGCGGCGACCACACGTTCGCGGCGAGAATCGATGTGGTCGAACCGATGGGTGACGAGAACGTGGTCCACCTCTCGATTGACGACGGGCACGAGTTGGTCGCGACCGTCGATGGACTGCGTCGGGTCGAAGCCGGTTCGACGGTTTCGGTGACGATTCCACAGAACGCGATTCACGTGTTCGATTCGGACTCCGGCGAGGCGCTTCACAGTCGCTCGCTTGATGATGCCGAACTCGACCGCACGCGAGTGTAGTCGTCACAGTTAGCGCGAGTCGGACGGCTCACGCCGCTCGTGTCCGTCGCATTGCATCAGAGTGGAGTAAATGACAGTAGACTCACGTAGCGTAGACACCTCGACGGTCCCATGCCCGCCCGGTCGCGCTCCCGATTGCGGCCGTAACGACGACCTCAGCGTAGAAGGCAACAAAAAAGCCGAGTGCAACGGTGTTGAGCGCGCCGTACGCCGCCGCGACAAGCGCGAGACCGGCCGCCGACAGCAACGTCGCAACAAGGTAGCCCGCATCGCGCGTCGCCGCGCCAACGAGCCTCCGGTCGACCGCCGCACGAAGCGTCCGTTCGCGGGCAACCGCGACGAGGGCGGCCGGCAGAGGATACAGCAGCGCAAATGCGAGCAGCGTCGAAAGTGTTGACCCGGTGATAAAAATAAGGCCATCGGTCGTGCCGGTCGGATCGATTCCCTCCAGTGGGCCGCCGAGTGTCACCAACAGCAACACGACTGGAACCACGAGATAGCCGAGACACGTCACCGAGAGTCGAATCCCGTCACGCAGCAGTGGCCCAATCGGTCGCCAGTCTGGTCGCGTCGGTTCCTGATGCGAGGGCGTCGTCGCAGCCGTCGAAAGCACCCGCGCGAGGTAGCCGGCGACAACGACAAACGGCAGTACGGGAAGCCAGACGGCCAGCAAGTGCAGACCGCCACCGACGACCAGCGCATCGTACCGCGGCGAGCCACGAACCGGATACGTCAGCAGGTCGGAGATCACCTGCGGATCGGTGAATCCTCCCGCTCGTCGCCGACACGGTGCGGAAAACCGAGATGGGCGACGACAGCCCGGCGGCGGCGATGCCGACGCGGGCGGCTGTTTCGGGAGACGAGTCCGATCATGTGCGAGGCGATGACGGCGAGCGGCAAATCGGTTTCGCCGCGAGCAGTGGGCTCCTGGACACCGCACAGCAACGGATCCCGCGCTATCGACGACTTGAAACCGGGCGTTTCCGTAATCACCCCTCAGTCATGCTCGAGGGGTGTCCAGCCGTTTGTCGCCGCTGTCGTCCGGACGGCCGCCGCGTTGTCGGCAACGTCGTGAACGCGAACGATGTCGGCCCCGCGCTCGGCTGCCAGCGCGGTCGCCGCGACCGTCGGCACGAGCCGATCATCGGCTGAGGCCGAGACCGATCGAAACATCGATTTGCGCGAGTGGCCCAACAGAATCGGGCAGCCAAACGCTGACAGCTCGTGCAGGCGGTCGACCAGCTCGAACGACGCGCTCGCGGTCTTGCCGAAACCACAGCCCGGATCGACAATGATGTTTTCACGGTCGATGCCGGCCTGTTCGGCCACCAACAGCCGCTCGATGAGATCCTCGCGGACGGCCCCAACAACGTCGTCGGCGCGGACGGTTCGGTCGGGATCGACCGGCGCGGAGAGACTGTGCATTATCACGACCGAAGCGTCGTGGTCGGCAACGACGAACCGCATGTCGGGATCCGACAGTCCCGACACGTCGTTGACGATCGTCGCACCCGCCGCAAGCGCTGCGTCGGCAACGGCCGCTTTGCGGGTGTCGATCGAGACGGGCACGTCGAGCGCCGAAATCGCCTCGATGACCGGGACGACCCGCTCGATTTCCGTCTCGACGGGAACCGGCTCCGCGCCGGGACGGGTGCTCTCGCCGCCGATGTCGACGATGTCCGCGCCGTGGTCGACCATCGCCTCCGCGCGGTCGACCGCCGCGTCGAGTCGATCGTACTCGCCGCCGTCGTAGAAGCTGTCGGGCGTCACGTTGAGAATGCCCATGACCGCGGGGCCGTCAGTGCCGAACGGGTTCGACGGCGCGGTGAGCGTGCGTTCGAGTTGAGCGGCGAGTCGACCGAGACCCGCACCGATATCGCGCAGTTCCTCGATAAGTTCGCGAAACTGCCCGAGTGTGCCAGAAAGCGTCGTCTCAACGAGATCACCAGGAGCGCCGCCCGGATCGCTGACGCACGCGCCGCCGAGCGCGCGAACGCGCTCACCGACGAGTTCCGCCTGTGGCGGTCGAAGCGAAACGGCGAGTGTCGTCGGTGTGAGCGCGGCGACCGGCGAATCGGCTGTCGACGAGGCCGCAGACCGCGATGGTTCCACAGTGCCCGCGTGCGACGCCGACGCGCCGTCAGTCACGCCGCCGTAACCACCGCTCTCACGGGCGGCCGGTCGACGATCCGTTGGAACAACGAGCCGCGTCCAGCGATCTCTGGCCTCCGAAACAGCGTACAGCGAGCCGGTGACGAGCACGAAATCATCGTCCTCGGCGGCCGCAATCGCCCGCTCGGTCGCCTCGGGCACTGACGCGATTTCACGAACCGACTGCGCGTGCGACGCGAATGCGCCGGCGACCGTGGCCGAATCGGTCGCTCGGTCGACCGCCGGCCGGGTCGCAAACGCCGTCTCGACTGCCGGCAACGACTCGATCATCCGTTCGTGATCCTTGTCGGTCATGACGCCAAACACGACGTGTAAATTATCGTAAGTGTATCGCGAGAGCAGGTCGGTGAGGCGCTCGGTCGCGCCGGGGTTGTGCGCGCCGTCGAGTGCGATCATGGGCTCGGTCGAGCGAATCTCGAAACGTCCCGCGAGCGTCGCCCGCCGAAGACCGGTCGCAATCGACGGTTCGTCGGCGTCGGCGACCTGTCTGGCAAGCGTCGCCGCAATTGCGGCGTTCGTCGCCTGGTGTTCACCGAGGAGCGTGAGATGCGTGTCGACCGCCCACGCCGGCCCGCGAAGCGAAATGTTGTTTTCGATCGGCATTCGCATGCCGGTTTCGTGCGCAACCACGTCGCAGTCGTCGCCGCCGACGGTGATCACGTCGGTTTGTGAGCGAATTGCCGCCAGTGCGCGGCCAGTAACTGCGGTCACCAACGGGCGGTTAGTGGGCGCGACGTGAGCCTTGTCGCGGGCGATTTCCTCGACGGTATCGCCGAGCAGTTCGGTGTGTTCGAGACTCACGCTCGTCACCGCGCTGGCGACGGGGTCGACGGCGCTCGTGGCGTCGTACCGCCCGCCGATGCCGACCTCCAACACGGCGACGTCGACGTCCTCCTTGGCGAACTGAAACAGCGCGAGCGCGGTCAACACCTCGAATTTGGTCGGCATGTCGTCATCGGCCGCGAGAGCGTCGAGACAGGGTTCGATTCGCTCGACAAACGTCGTCACACGGGATTTCGGGATGGGCCGGTCGTTGACGCGGATCTGGCCACGAAAGCCGTTCAGTGCGGGCGACAGGTACGAACCGACGGTCAGTCCCGTGGTTTGCAGCACGCTTTCGAGCAGTCGAGCGGTGCTTCCCTTCCCGTTCGAGCCCGCGATTTGCACGCAGTCGATCGACTCGTGTGGGTCGCCGAGAAACGAAAGCATCCGGGCGGTGGTGTCGACGCCGAGTTTCGGCCGGCGCTGTTGGAGCGACTGCAGGCGCTCGACCGCCTCGCGATAGTCCATACCACACGTCGGCAGCGGCGAGGTGATTAATGTACCGACGTGGCGAGAAACTCCCTCCTCATCGGGGGTGACTGTCCGTGGCTTGGCGGATGAAACACACCGTGTTGGCTCCGCGACAGCACGGCGGAGACGATGTGTCGGTTGCGCAGCGATAGCGCGGCGCAGTCGGTGGAAATCGGGCGCGGCGAGTCGGTGAAACACGTTTATTATCGCCCGCAGTCGGGTGTCAGATGTGAACGCACACACGCTCGCGGCCGCCGACCCCGAGACGCTCTCGTTCGAGGCGACGATCCGCGCCGTCGAGGAATCGAGCGTTTGGCTGTCCAAAACGTATTTTTATCCCGAAAGCGGGGGCCAACCCGCCGACGAAGGGACGATTGACGGTGTTCGCGTCGCCGACGTCCAGCGTCACGACGGTGAGATCGAACACGTCCTCGCGGAACCGCCGTCGGTCGATGTCGGCGACCGAGTAACGGGTTCGATCGATGCGGCACCCAGAACGTACAACCGACGGGCACACACCGCGAGCCACATCGTCTACGGCGCGGGGCGACGGCTCTTCGACGCCACGGGATACGCCGGGTTCGACATCGGCCCCGAGCGAGTTCGCCTCGATTTCGAGACCGAGGCGGCCGTCGGCGACGTCGACCCGCTCGACATCCAGCGCGCCGCCAACGAGGTCGTCTGGGAGGATCGGTCGGTCGAGTGGGACGAACTGGACGCCGCGGCCGCCCGCGCCGACACGGATATCGTGTTCAATCTCGACGTCGATTCCGAGAGCGACACCGTCAGAATCGTCGAAATCGACGGCTGGGACGTCTCGGCGTGCGGCGGGACGCACGTGCGCTCGACCGGTGAAATCGGCCCAATCAAACTGCTGTCGGTGTCAAATCCCGGCGCGAACTGTCTCCGCGTCGAGTACGCGGTCGGCCCGCCAGCAATCGAGCGACAGCTCGCCGAAACCGCCGCTGCCCGTCGGGCGGCCGACAGGCTGGAAACGGCCGTCGAGTCGCTGGGCGAGAGCGTCAATCGGATTGCGGCCGAGCGCGACGCGCTGGAGTCGACCTGCTCGGAACTCCGCGAGCGACTCCTTCACGCCCGACTGGACGCTCTCGCAGAACACCCTCACGAACACGGCGGCCACGAGTGGCTCGTCGGCACCGTCAGCAACGTCGACGCCAACACCGTCGCCGACGTGGTTCGATCGGTCGAGAGCGGTGCCGACGCCTGTGTCCTCGTCGGCCGCGACGATGCAACGTTCGTCGTTGTCGCGTCGACCGTCGAACCGGCCGCTGGCGGGCCGGACGCGGCGGCCGTTGTCGAGACGATTACCGCGCGGTTCGGTGGCGGCGGTGGCGGCCAGCACTCGCTCGCACAGGGCGGTGGCCTCGATGTCGACCCCGAGCGCGTCGTCGCCGCGATTCGTGACGGTGAGGTCGACCTCTCGTCGAACACGGAACTGACGCGCGGCAAATAACGTCATAAACATGAGATGATGAGTCGCCGGCGCGGACAGCGCTCGGATGGAACACATCCTATACCAGTGGTGTCAGCTTTGCTAATCTTATTACGGCGGTGCAAAGAAGGCCTATGAGACATGGCTTCACAGGATCCGATTCCGACCGATTACGATATTGCACAGTCAACAGACATGGAACCGATCTGGGAACTCGTCGAGCCGTGGGGGCTCGGACTCGACGATCTCCAGTACTTCGGCGAGTATACGGCGAAGGTCAAACACCACGCCATCGAACGACTGCGCGAGGAGTCGGGCGAAAAAGACCAAAATCTCGTGTTGGTGACCGGCATGACGCCGACGCCGAAAGGTGAGGGCAAAACCGTCACCACGGTCGGCCTCGGCCAGACGCTCAACCACATCGGCAAGGAAACAATGATTGCCATTCGCGAACCCTCGCTGGGGCCTGTGTTCGGTGTCAAAGGCGGCGCGGCCGGCGGCGGTCGATCGCAGGTGCTTCCGATGGAGGACATCAATCTGCATTTTACCGGTGACATCCACGCGCTCACATCGGCGCACAACCTCATTGCAGCGATGCTCGACGCAAAAATCTCACAGGGCGACGAACTCGACATCGATATCAACAACGTCGCCTGGCCGCGGGCGATCGACATGAACGACCGAGCGCTGCGCGAGACGATCGTCGGCCTCGGCGGCGAAAGCGGCGGGACGCCGAGAGAGGACCGCTTCCTCCTGACGGCCGCCTCCGAACTAATGGCCGTGCTCTGTCTGGCGAGCGATCTTGCGGATCTCAGAGAACGAATCAGCCGGATTATTGTCGCCTACGACACCGACGGCAAGCCGGTCACGGTCGACGACATCGAGGCGACCGGTCCGGCAACGATGCTGCTGCGCGATGCGATCAAACCCAACGTTGTGCAGACCATCGAGGGAACGCCCGCGTTCGTCCACGGCGGCCCGTTCGCCAACATCGCCCACGGAACCAACTCACTGATCGCTGATAAGACCGCCTTCGGCATGGGCGAGTATCTCGTCACCGAAGCCGGGTTTGGCTCGGATCTCGGCGCGGAGAAGTTCATGGACGTGGTGTGTCGGATTGGCGATATGACGCCGAACGCAGTCGTTCTCGTCGCCTCGGTTCGTGCGCTGAAATACCACGGCCTCGAGCAGTGGCCCGTCGACTACGACGCCATCGACGAGGCCGGTGTCGACGCCGTCGAAGCCGGCTTTTCGAACCTCGACAAACACGTGCGCAACCTCCAGAAGTTCGGCGTCCCCGTTGTCGTCTCGATCAATCGCTTCCCCGACGACACGGACGGCGAAATCGCGGCCGTGCTCGATCACTGCCGAGACGAACTGGGCGTTCGGGCCGCCGAATCGAACGTGTTCGCCGACGGTAGCGAAGGTGGTGTCGACCTCGCCGAGAACGTCGTGAGCGCAGTCGAATCGGGCGACGAAGCCGACTTCGAGATGCTGTACGATGACGAGGCTTCGATCACGGAGAAAATCAACACCGTCGCCACCGAAATCTACGGCGCCGACGGCGTGAAGTACACCGGCGGCGCGCTCGACGACATCGAGCAAATGGCCGAACTCGGCTTCGAGGAGTACCCGGTCGTGATGTCGAAAACGTTCCACTCGCTGAGCGACGATGCGAGCCAAAAGGGTGCACCCGAGGACTGGGAGCTCGAAATCAGCCAGGTCTACCCCTCGGCCGGCGCGGGATTCCTTGTTGCACTCACCGCCGACGCGCTGACGATGCCGGGGCTGCCCGCACGTCCGGCGGCCGCCAACATGGACATCGACGCCGACGGCAACATCACCGGCCTGTTCTGAGGCCAAACCGGTCGAAGAACGCCGGAGAAGCGGCGAGCGTGCCAACCGCTGGCCGTGGGCGGAGAAGGCTGACAGCAACAAAAAGCGGAGTCCGCTCCGACCGCGCGGTCGTTATTCGACGGTCGCGATCGCTTCGATTTCGATGGCTGCACCCTTCGGAACCGCGTCGACCGCAATCGCGCTTCTGGCTGGCGGGTCGGTCTCGAAAAAGGCGCTGTACGCCTCGTTGAACGCGTCGAAGTCGTCGATGTCGTCGAGGAACACGGTTGTTTTGAGTACGTCGTCGAGCGATCCACCCTCGGCTTCGATAATCGCCTCGACGTTGCGGAGACACTGTTTTGTCTGCTCGGCGACCGAGGCCTCGTCGAGGAGGTCGCCGTCGACCGTGAGCGGAAGTTGGCCGGCGGTGATGAGCAGCGAGCCGTTCGTCGTCGCCTGACTGTATGCGCCGACAGCCGCCGGCGCGTCGTCAGTGCTGATAACGCGTTTCATGCGACTGGCTACAGCCGGCGGCAGGTTATAAATTGGTGCGGATGAGGAACGGGCTATTATATATTGCGCCGTCGGCAGCAACGCCATCCAGACCGTCGACAGCAACCCCGACCAGCCGACAGCAACCCCGCCCAACAGACAGCAACACCCATTAGCCGACGGCAACACCGCCCAGCCGACAGCACGGATCGTCAGGCGTTTTTTATAGGATGTCGGCAAACACACCGAGAGTGAGTCGCAAGGAAGACGACGCTCGGCAGTCGGTGGTCGACGCGGTGTTCTACCCCGCCGACCGCATTCCGTTCGTCGAGTGGAGCGAACTGTCAGGTGCAAAACCGACCGTCGTGTTGGTCGGTGCAGTGACGGTGTTGTCGTTCGTGACGGGACTGTCGAACCTGAGTCGCGCAGACCCGGCACTCGATGGGCCGCTGACCGCGGTCGTCGCCATACCGCCGTCAGCCGTTCAGTTCGGGGGCGTGTTGGCCGCGTTCGTTCTCGGGGTCGTCACCATCGGGCTCCACCGGCGAAAACGGCTCGCGTGGACGGTCGGCATCGTGGTGCTTCCGACCATCGTTCTTTTGCCGCTAACGACGGCCCAAGCGACCGACATTCCGTTGTTGCTGTTGACGGTGTTCACCGTTCCACTGCTCATTCGAAACCGCTCGCGGTTCGACCGGACGATCGACCTCTCGTCGCTCCAGATTGCGTCGCTCGTGGCGATTTTTGGCGTGTTGCTCTACGGAACGGTCGGCAGCTACGGACTCCGAGACCAGTTCGTCGAACTCGACACGTGGAGCGACGCGGTGTACTACGTGCTCGTCACGATCGCCACCGTCGGCTACGGCGATATCACGCCGGTGACCGCCGAGGCACGCTGGTTCTCGCTCTCGATTATCGTGTTCGGCACGGGTGCGTTCACCGTCGCCATCGGTGCACTCATCGGGCCAGCGATCGAATCCAGGATGGCGAAAGCTTTCGGCGTTATGACCGCATCAGACCTCACACTCCTCGAAGACCACATCGTGGTCCTTGGACACGGCGATATCACCGAACCGTTACTCGACGAACTTGGCGATCAGGCCGAAATCGTCGTCGTTACGCCCGACCAGTCGAAAATTTCGTCCTTGCAGGACGATGACGACGATCTCAACTTGCTCACCGGCGATCCGAGCGACGAGTCGGTGCTCAGAGACGCCGGCGTCGAAGCCGCCCGCGGCGTTGTCGTCAGCAGCAACGACGATGCACGCGACATCCTCGCCGTGATCGCCACGAAAAACGTCAACCCAGACGTTCGAACGGTCGCCGCCGCAACCGAACAGAAGTACGTCGAAAAGTTCCGGTCGGTCGGCGTCGACGCCGTTCTCAATCCACGTTCGATCGGCGGGCGGTTGCTGAGTCAGTCGATTCTTGATGGAAGAAATCCCGAGACGTTGCTTCGCTCGACCGACGACGAGGACGACGACTCGGCGTGAGCGCGCCGAACCCACGGCGTTCATCACGACACACTGATCATCATCACGACACACTGACGGTCATCACAACACACTGACGGTCATCACGACACACTGACGGTCATCACAATACACCGACGGTCATCACAATACGACTGAATGGCTCACACGCGCGAAAACCCACCCGTCTGGCGAGACGGCGGAAACAAACGGCCCACAATCCCTAAACGAGTCGGCCGCCTCCGCACGTACCATTCTCAGATACTACTATGTGGGTTCGAATGCTGAGTGTTGGATATGGCCGCCACAGAGCCGGCGGATATCGAAGCGATTCTCGCAAGAGTGTTGTTACCGCTGTGTGTGGCGGCAGGAGCCATCGTGCTGAGCGGATTTTTCTTTCCAACGTTTGTCGGTGACGTGGTGACCGGCCCGGCATGGCTCACGCTGGCGTTGGTGTTTTTTGTTTCCGGACTCGGCTACATCGCGCTGCTTCCCTACGATACCGGCGACCGCGAAACGGAGACAGAGACGGATCGACCGGCGGCGATGCTACGGATTCGACAGACAGGCCTCAGCGGCACGGTTCGGACGTTCATCACCAAGCAGGAACTCCCGACGTTCGTGCTTCCGCTTGGTGTGCTCGCGGCGTACATCCTTCTCCAACTCGTCTGGCCGTCGTCAACCGAAACCGCCGTGAGCGCGGCCGCTGACTCGATGCTGGTGGCGACCCGCCCGATGTTTTTGTTCGTCGTGTTGCTCTCGGTGGCGTTCTGTCTGTTCGTACTGATCGGCCCATGGGGCGACATCAAACTGGGCGGGCCCGACACCGAACCGGCGTACACGTACCCAATGTACTTTACGCTTATATTTACCGCCGGTATCGCCGCCGGACTCGTGTTTTGGGGGCCCGCAGAGGCACTGTTTCACTACGCTGAACCGCCGCCGTACTTCGGCGTCGAACCGCAGTCAGAAGCCGCGCTCACCCCGGCGCTGGTCTACTCGTTGTTTCACTGGGGCATCTCGGCGTGGAGCGCGTACGCGGTCATCGGCGTTCCAATCGCGTACTACGTGTTCACCCACGATGCACCGCTCCGGGTCTCGACGCTGCTCGCCCCAGTGCTCGGCGTCGACAACCTCGATTCCGCGTGGAGCACGCTGGTCGACACGCTGGCAGTTTTCGCGATTATCGCCGGTATTTCGACCTCCACGGCGTTGGTGAGCGAGCAGTTTCTCACCGGGATCGACTTTCAGTGGAACGTCGCCAGCGGCACGTTCGGGCCGGCGTTGTTCGTCGTCGGACTCACCGCCATCGTCGTTATTTCGGCGGCAACCGGAATGCACCGGGGGATTCGACGGCTCGCAACGCTCAACATCGGCCTGTTTGCGTTGTTCGCGCTGGTGGTTGCGGCGGTCGGGCCGTGGGGGTTCATCAGCCGGCAGGCCCCCGCCGCAGTGACCGGCTACGCCGTCGAGTTCGTTCCCATGAGCGTGCATTTCGGCGGGGAGTGGGTTGCCGCGTGGACCGTGTGGAACTGGTCGTGGTGGTTCTCGTGGGCGCCGTTTGCGGGGTTGTTTATTGCGGCGCTCTCGAAGGGCCGACGCATCCGAACGGTCGTGTTCACTAGCGTGTTTGCGACGTCGGCAGCGACGCTGGTGTGGTTCTTGCTGCTGGGCGGGAGCGCACTGTTCGTCCAACACAGCGGCCAGCAGGACGTTCTGGCGACGATGGCCGGGCAGAACGGTTCTGAGGCCGTCGCGGGGTTCCCGGTGTTTGCGGCGTTACCGCTCGGTGACCTGCTCGTGTTCGTCTTTTTGGCGCTCATTATCGTGTTCATGGCGACCTCGGCGGACACCTCGACGCTCGTGGTCGCAACGCTCGCAACAAAGCGGACGTACGCGCCATCGACCGGCCATATCGTATTCTGGGGCGTGTTTCAGGGAGCAGTTGCCGTATCGGTGTTCATGCTCGGTGGAGCCGAAACGCTCCAGGTTCTCGCCGTTCTCACCGGCGCACCGTTCGCCGTGCTCGCGGTTATCGCCATGGTCGGCGTGATGCGGACGTGGTATCGAACCGAACGGGGCCACCGGTCGTTGCTGTGGCGCGTGCGGGATCGACTCCCAGCAATCCAGATGCACCACGATATCGACCCGCCGGACGACAATGAACCCTGACGATGAACCGAACGCGTCGCTGGCACCACACCGACTGACAAAGAGAGCGACGCACGCATCCTGACCGCAAAGCGATCCCCAATGAAACCGGCCGGCGTCGAATCCGAACCCTCGTTCCACAACAACTAAGAAAACAGAAAAGTTGAGCGAGGAATCAGCAAAATCGGATCGAAAGCAGCACGCGAACCGGGAACTAAGCGGCGTGACTGACAATCAAAGATCGAGACTGACGCTGATGGATCACAACACGCACGGAAAACGATGAACAGCCGAACGGTCGGCATCGGCTTCGTCTTTCTCGCCGCGGCGCTGTTCGGCACGCTCGGGATTTTCGGCCGGGTCGCCGCCGGAATTGAGCTGCCGATGGGCACGTTGCTCAGCGTTCGGTTTGTCGCCGCAACGGCCGCGCTGTGGTTCGTGCTGTCGGTGTACGGGCCGCGTCGGCGACTCGAGAAACGAACGGTCTTCATCGAAGTCGGCCTCGGCTGTGTGTACGGCGTGATGTCGGTTGCGTACTTCGAGAGCCTCACGTGGCTGTCGGCGGGCATTGCGGCGCTGTTGTTGTTCACCTATCCGGTGCAGGTGACGCTCGCCTCGGCGGTCGCGCTCGACGAACCGATCACGCTCGCGAAACTCGCGGCGCTGATCGCGGCGGTGTCGGGCGTCGCGCTCGTCGTTGGGGGTGGCGAACTCACGCTTGCGGTCAGCGGCGTCGTACTTGTCGGTCTCGCGTCGATGTGTTACACCGTCTACTCGATGGGAACCCGCGTGATGACCGCCGAAATCGACCCGCTGACCCACGTCGCCTACACGTTTCTTGGCGTGACGGCGACGGTCGGCCTCTACGGGGCGGCAACTGGAACGCTCGGAACGCCGGCGACGATCGACGGCTGGATGCTCGTCGCCGGAATCACCGTGGTCGGCACGCTCATCCCGATTATGCTGTTCGCCGAAGGGCTGTCGCGAATCGAGGCGAGCACCGCAAGCATCGTCTCGACGAGCGAACCGCTGACGACGGTGGTGCTCGGCGTGATTTTGCTCGGCGAAACCGTCACGCTCTCGATCGCCGTTGGTGCGGTGTTGATTCTCTCCGGTGTCGGACTGACGTCGCCGGCAATCGAGCGGCTGGGTCACCACGAGTGGATGCCGTACTCGTAGGGAAGCGACTGGGGGCGCGACGCGGCGACCTGGGCGGCCAACCGGCGACCTGGGCGGCCAACCGGCGAC
>OBKM01000894.1_pt1 | contig 13498 bp, 14 predicted proteins | sample 1519691 | NCBI WGS metagenome assembly OBKM01 (sample SAMEA37050418, study PRJEB22526) | metagenome | biome: saline pan; feature: lake; material: water | place: Egypt | collected 2015 | depth 0.5 m
ATTCTGACCCCCTGGGCAGCGACCATCGTTCGGGTTTCGTCGAAAAACTGCATCAGCTGGAGGAAGCCAGCGCCTCGGGTGCCGATGAGGTTTTCTTCAGGGACACGCACGTCGTTGAAGATGAGCTCAGCGGTGTCAGAGGCACGGATCCCGAGCTTGCCGGTGATCTTGTCAGCCTCGAAACCGTCGCGGTCGGACTCGACAAGAATCTGGGAGAATCCGGAGTATCGGTCGTCGGTTTCGGATGTCTTGCACATCACAACGAAGTAGTCACCAACCGATCCGTTGGTGATCCACATCTTGTTGCCGTTGATCACCCACTCGTCGCCGTCTTTTTCGGCAGTGGTTGACACGGAAGAGACGTCAGAGCCGGTGTCGGGCTCTGAGATGGCCGCGCCCATGATGGCGTCGCCTTCGGCGATTGGTTCGAGGAACCGCTCTTTCTGGTCTTCGGTGCCGTACTCCATGAGAGAGTCAGCACCGAACGCAGCGCTCGTGATACAGAGCCCGATACCAGGATCGACGGCAAACAGCTCTTCGGTGATCAGCGCCATCTCAAACGGCGTGTAGCCGGCGCCGCCGTACTCGATGGGGATATGTGCACCCGTTAGCCCCATCTTTGCGGCTTCATCCATCACCTCATGTGGGAACTTCTCTTCGACATCGTACTCAGAGGCCACCGGCGCAACCTCGTTTTCGGCGAAGTTGCGGACCTCGTCGCGGATCTGTTTCTGTTCGTCGGAGAGTTCGAAGTCCATGTCCCCGTGTACCATCCTCACGGTAATAGGCCTTTGTAACCGGAAATAAACCTAAACATAGTTTTTCGCTTGCAGGAGGGAAACGTTGAAACGCCTGCCATGTGTTGCGTAGCACATGGAGCTCGAAGAAATCAACACTGTCGCCGTTCTCGGTGCCGGGAACATGGGCCACGGAATCTCGGAAGTCGCCGCGATGGCAGGCTACGAGGTACGGATGCGGGATATCAAAGAGGAGTTCGTACAGGACGGCTACGAACAGATCGAATGGTCGCTGAACAAGCTCGCAGAAAAGGACCGCATCAGCCAGGAGGACGCTGACGCGGCCCTCGACCGTGTCACACCGCTGGTCGACATGGAAGCGGCCGTCGGCGACGCTGATGTGGTCATCGAGGCTGTTCCCGAGCAGATGGAGATTAAACAAGACGTGTACGAGGAGGTCGAAGAGCACGCTCCCGATCGCACAATCTTCGCCTCGAACACGTCGTCGCTGTCGATTACGGACCTCTCGGAGGTCACCGATCGCCCAGAACAGTTCTGCGGGATGCACTTTTTCAACCCGCCGGTGCGGATGGACCTCGTCGAGGTCATCACGGGCGAACACACCGACGAGGAAGTGCTCGATACGATCGAAGCACTCGCGGAGGACTTCGACAAGACACCTGTTCGCGTGCACAAAGATTCGCCCGGTTTCATCGTCAACCGTATTCTCGTTCCCCTGATGAACGAGGCCGCATGGCTTGTCCACGACGATGTCGCCACGATCGAGGAGGTTGACTCCACGACCAAGTATGACATGGGCCTGCCGATGGGCAGTTTCGAGCTCGCTGATCTCACCGGCATCGACGTCGGTTTCCATGTGCTTGAGTACATGCACGATGTCCTCGGTGACGCCTACGAGCCCTGCCCGCTGATGGTCGAGAAGGTCGAAAACGAGGAGCTCGGCCAGAAGACCGGGAAGGGATTCTATGACTACGAGAACGGCGACGGTGCAGACATTCCCGCCGACAAGTACAGCGAGACCGTCGAAGACCGTCTGACTGCGGTTATGGCAAACGAGGTCGCGAACCTCGTCGGCGGCGACGTCGCTGGTCCCGACGCCATCGACGAGGCTGTGATGCTCGGCGCTGGCTTCCCAGATGGACCCGCAAAGCTTGCAGACCAGGTCGGTCTTGAGCACCTCCACTCAGTGCTTGAGCAAGCACACGAGGAAACCGGCCACGCCCGATACGAGCCAGCCGACTACTTCGCGACGGCTGCCGACGACGGTGGCTTCCACGGCGGCGACGACGAGAACGACGAACTCGACTTCGACACGATTCGCATCGAGTACCCCGGCGAGATGGTCGGGGAGATCGTTCTCGACCGGCCAACGCGGATGAACACGATCAGCGAGGAGCTGCTCGATGAGCTTGCTGTCGCAATCGACCACCTGAACGAAGACGATGAGGTGCGCGCAATTCTCATCACTGGTGCTGGCGACCGCGCGTTCTCTGCTGGTGCGGACGTTCAGAGTATGGCTGCCGGCGGTGGCGATCCACTGGCTGCTGTGGAGCTCTCCCGGAAAGGGCAGTCGACGTTCGGCAAGCTTGAGGACAGCGACAAGCCCGTCGTTGCCGGCATCGACGGGTACTGCCTTGGCGGTGGCATGGAGCTAGCGATCTGTGCGGACTTCCGAATCGCCTCCGAGCGCTCCGAGCTTGGACAGCCCGAACACGACCTTGGCCTCCTTCCGGGCTGGGGCGGAACCCAGCGCCTGAAACACCTGATCGGAGAAGCCCGCGCCAAGGAGATTATCTTCACCGCAGAGCGGTACGACCCCGAGACAATGGCCGACTACGGCTTCCTCAACGAGGTCGTTGACAACGACGAGCTCAGAGACCGCGCGTTCGAACTCGCCGCCGATCTCGCTGCAGGCCCACCGATCGCACAGCGGTACACCAAACGCGCGATGCACCGCGGCCGCAACGATACCGACGCCGGGCTTGAAGTCGAAGCCCAGGCATTTGGCCAGTTGATGCAGACCGACGACCTCATGGAAGGCATCACGGCGTTCATGGGTGACGGCGAACCCGAGTTCGAAGGGAAGTAGCTCGACAGCCGAGGGGACGGCGTTACCGCTGGACCGAGTCAACCGAACTGCGTGTCGTTTTGTGAACCCTGCCGCTTTCCCTGCTGTTAGGATCTTCCCTGTCAAAGACACAGGTATGTACACCGGAAAGACCGAACAGCCCTGCTGTCTCTGTGATAATCCAGAGACAGTCGCTCGGGTCGATCTGCCGCCGCGGGCTATCAACGAGATGAAACACGGCGATCCGATCGCCTGGCAGGACGTGATCGGAGAGGTGTCGGTCCACTTCTGTGAAAGCGACTGGGAACTCGTGCAGAATCTCGTTCTTGAGATGGGGATGAGTCCACTTCCCCGGTGTAATGCTGCTCGCGCGTCGTTCGACCTCCGAGAAGATTTTGAGGCCTTAACCAACCAACAAAAGGCAGTGCAGGATCATAGCGCGCGCGAGCAGCAGATGCTTGCCGACGCAAACGCCGTTCTCGACGGGGAAACCCAGCATGATCCGACGAATCGAGCCCTCGTTGAGGCCCGCGTTATCAGGTGGGTTGTTGACAACGACGCCTGACCAGTTGCCTGAGTCCGCGAACTGGCCCCCCGATTTATTTCTGTTCGGCACAAAGTTGACGAGGAATGGCGCTTGCCGACGTGATCGAAGACGTCGAGGGGCAGCAGAAAACGCTGACAGTGTTCAACCCGCCGGCAGACAGCACTATCGTGACCGATCTTACCGAGTACTTCCAAAGCCAGAACGTCGCTGTTACGGCACAGCGAACCCCGACGGGCCGTCCGACCGGGTTCGCGTCCCTCACACGCGGCGATGAGTTTCTCACCGCCAGTCCGATAGAAGACCTCAAAGAGCTCGTCGAAACGACGCCGACTGCCGACGATGGAGTCGGGATTGACGACTCTCAGTACCAGGACTTCCTGCAGTATCTCAAAGAGACTACGTTTACGTCCTACAGTAAGTCCCAGATGGCCCAGTCGTCGTACGAAATCGAGGATCGCGCCTGGCGAATTGGGTCAGGGGAGCTTCACACCGGATTCCAGTTTGCGTCGATTATGGCCGGGCAGCGGTCAACGTACGAAAACCTCGCGGCCCAAGAGATCGACGTACACATGTACGCTGCTCCCGATGATACCGAGTTCGACATCGAGGACGCTACGCTCTATCTCGAAGACACCGAAGAGCTCCGCTCGTCGTGGTTCGTCGTGTACGACGGCGGCGGCGAGCCACAGAACAAAAGCGCCCTGCTCGCCGAAGAAAGAGAGCCAAACTCGTACTTTGGGTTCTGGACATACGATTCCGGGATCGTCGATCGCATTCTCGAGTATCTCAGCGCGACCTACAACCGTGTCCCACACTGATCAAGAAAGAACACACAGGGCAGGACAGGAGCCAACGAAAAAATCGGCGTGGATTGGGAGAAATGAACGAAAGCGCCGATATAGGGCGAGCAAACAGGCCACGGAATTTATATCACAGTACACCCATTAGTCGAGCGTGGACGAGATAGCGTCGTCCGGGATGTATGTCTGAGGACCCCACAGAGATTCTCGTCGTCGACGACGAGTCACGACTCGCCGATCTGTTCGCCGCCTGGTTGAAGACCGACTGGTCCGTCGAAACCGCGTACGACGGCGAGAGTGCTCTCGAAAAGATGAGCAGCTCTGTCGCCGTTGTCCTGCTCGATCGTCGGATGCCGGGGCTTTCGGGCGACGAGGTACTCGAAGAGATTCGGGAGCAGGGCTACGACGCACGGGTCGTCATGGTCACCGCCGTCGATCCTGATTTTGATATCATCGCGATGGGCTTTGACGACTATCTCGTCAAGCCTGTCTCCAGGGACGACCTCGTGGATATTGTTGAACGGGTCGAGACCCGCTCAGAGTACGAGGCCGATATTCAGGAGTACTACGCGAGCGTCTCAAAGAAGTCGCTGCTGGAGGCCGAAAAGGCTGAGCGAGAGCTCGAAAACAACGACGAGTATCAAGAGCTCTGTGACCGCGTCGACGAGCTCAGCGAGCGAGTTGATGATACGGTTGGCGAGCTTGACAGCCACGACGATTTTGTCGGGGCGTTTCAGGACCTTCCCGGCGGGAACGACGGCTAGACGAACAGCCCAGACAAGTGCGATTCGTGTTTCTCACTCGACAACATCGAGACCTCGGAACTCGAACCGTGCCCCTCCGGCTTGACTGTCTGTCACAGACGGTGTCCAGCCGTGTGCATCTGCGATTTCGGTAACAACCCAGAGACCAATACCAAACCCGTCAGCGTCATCAGTAAAGGAACCATCAAGCGCCGTCTCACGGAGGTCCTCGTCGATTCCAGGACCGTCGTCGGCGATATAAAACCCGACTGTCCCGTCATCATCTTCGAACAGACCAGCGGTGACGGTGACAGCATCGTCGCCGTGCTCGATTGCGTTCCGGAACAAGTTCTCCAGAAGTCGGAGTGTCTGTGAGCGGTGTAGCTTGACCCGTCTGCTGTGTGTGACTGCCAGCGACGCGTCGTTCGTTTCGACGTTCGACCAGCCGTCCTCGACGACTGCTTCGAACTCGTGTGGGCTTGTCTCTGTGTGGTCATCGTCCTGTGCGAGGGTCAGCACATCGCTGATGATCGACTCCATCCGGTCTAGCGACAGTGTAATTTCCTCGACTGCAGTCTGATCAGCCTCCTCCCCGAGCAGATCAAGGTAGCCCTGAGCGACGGTGAGCGGGTTCCGGAGGTCATGGCTCACGATTTCGGCGAACGCCTCAAGCCGCTCGTTTTGCTCTCGGAGCTGTCGCTCCCGGCGCTTGCGGTCAGTGACATCTCGGATGACACCCACACACCCGTCGACCTCATCGTCGAGCAGCGCAAGCTGGTTCTCACATGGGAACGGCTCATCGTGTTTTGGCTGGAGCGCAATTTCGTGTGTGACCGTGTCAATCTCGTCCGACCGGAGTTGTTCGATCGCCGCCTCAGTCGTTTCGCGGTCCGCATCGTCGAGCACGATACCGATATGTTCGCCGAGAATTCCCTCCCGGCTGAAGCCAGTCATCGAGCACAGCGCGTCGTTGACGGTCATGAAATGCCCCTGATCATCGAGGGCGTACATCCCGTCGCCGACAGTTTCGACAAGGCGCTCGTACCGCCGAAGCGTCCGTTCTTGCTGTTCGATACGGCCACGGATCGCCATCGTTTCGAGGATGTACGATGTCGTCGAGGCGATTTCACGAAGCGCCGATCGCTCCATTTCGTCAAATCCGCCAGCAGTGTCGGTGTACACACCCATCACGCCGAAGCGGTCGTTTTCAGTTGAGAGGGGGAGAAACGCAGCTTCCGTACACCCTTCCTCGACCGCGCGTGTTCGCCACGGGGCGTCAGTTGCTGTTTCAAGATTGACAAACTGTGGCGTGTCCGAGCGGAGCGTCGCTTCAACAACCGTGTTCTCGCCCGACGTCCCAACGGTGAAGGTTTGTGAAAGCGGCCACGACTCTCCTGCAGTCGAACTTACCCAGGGGACGACCTGTCGCTCGCCGCGGTCGTGTTCGCCGATCCAGACGAACTGGTACCGTCCGCCTGCGGTGAGCTGTTCGGCGACCGCGTGCTCGATATCAACCGGCGATGTGGCGTCAGCGAGTGCCTGCTTGACTTCCCGGACCGTTTCCTGAATGCTGTTCCCAGCAGGACGGCCGGGGGAGCTCCCTTCGCCGACGACTGCGTTTGCGACCCAACCGGAGAACGTCTCTGCCGACCCCTCCCCGTCGATCGGATCGAGGAAATCGACGACCTGTGCAACGGCAACCCCGTCGGTAACATCCGTTTCGTACGGCGAGACGAGCACCAACGTTAGCTCGGGAAAGTGCTCCCGGGCGACAGCAAACACCGCAGGATCCGAGACGGCAGTCCGGTAGTCCGCAACCAGACAGTCAAGTGTCGCCGATTCGAGCACGCCGATTGCCTCGTCCGTCGACTCGGCGGTGAGCACACGCACGTCCGGATACGAGCGTTCAAGTGGCTCACGGAGGTGTGCAAGCCGTGTCGGGTCCGCGCTCAAACAGAGCACACGGCGGCTGTCGCTCATCCGCACACCCCACACGCAGTCGGTTGCCAGCCATCCCGCCCGCAATCTGTCGTTTGTTCCGACATCTGCTGTCCGATACGTACCGTAACCGGCCCCCGTACTTGGCTGGTTCGGCTTACAGCGGAGTGCACCGAGACCGCGAAGGGTCAGGACTGCCGGTAAATGAGGTTGCGCTGGATTTCGTTTGCGCCCTCGTAGATCACCGGAATGCGAACGTCACGGTAGACCCGCGCGATCCGACGATCCGAGAGCACGGAGCGACCGCCGTGGAACTGCATCGAGCGCTCGGCGACATCGACCGCGGTTTCAGTTGCCTTTGTCTTTGCGAGCGCCGCCCACAGTCCCGGATCAGTTCCGTGCTCGACCTGCTCGACAGCCCGCCAGGTCAGCGCGCGGGCGCTCTCAAACTCCATCCGCATGTCCGCAAGCCCGTGCTGTACGGCCTGGAACTCGTTGATCGTCCGACCGAAGCCCTCCCGATCGTGGGTGAACGACCACGCTTCCTCGATTGCTGCCGCCGCAAGCCCGAGTCCGTGCCCAGCGACGACGACGCGGCCGTGGTTGAAGAAGTCGGCCAACATAAAGAAGCCGGCCCCCTCGACGCCGATGAGTTGTTCTTCTGGAATCCGGCAGTCGTCGAAGACGATATGTGCCTGCTTGGAGGCGCGCATCCCCATTTTCTCCGGGATATGTTCGGCCTCGTAGCCGTCTGCGTCCGTCGGAACAATAAACAACGAATGGTTGTTGTACCGGTTGTCCTCACTGTCGCCAGTGCGAGCGTATACGGTGAGCCAGTCCCCTTCAACACCGTTGCCGACCCAGTATTTCTCGCCGTTTAACACCCACTCATCACCGTCTTTCTCGGCGCGGGTCTGCATGCTCGCGAGATCACTTCCTGTGTCGGGTTCGGAGACCGCAAGGCCGGTGATCTGCTCGCCCTCGGCGACCGGACGGAGGTACTGTTCTTTCTGTGTGTCGGTACCGTGTTCGGCAACAATCTCTGCCCCGAAGCTTGCAAGCTGGAGGGTAAGCGCGATGCCGGCGTCTGCACGGAAAAACTCCTCTGCCAGCGCGAGAATTTCCGGCAGCGAGAGCCCACGACCACCGTACTCTTCGCCGATATCCTGTGCAACGAGCCCTGCATCTTGCCCGGCTTCGAGGATCTCCCAAGGGTACTCGCCGGACCTGAAGTACTCCTCCGCGTTGGGTTCGATATGTTCGCGGGCGAACTCACGAGCGTCCTGTTTGATTGATTGCGCTGACTCCGGGACGAGCTGGTCGTCGAGCAGTTCCATACCACCAGAAAGGGAGACGGGCGCAAATAGCCACCGGGAGGCGATGTGTTTGCTGGGATCACAGCGGTGTCCGATCGTCGCGGGGGAACGACCAAGCGTCTGCATCTGAAACCCTCCAGTATGGCAGAAGACCATCCCGAGTACGCGGTCGAGAGTCGCGCCTGGGACGTAAGCGACGGCGAGCTCGAAGCGCTGTTGAACCAGTACGCCGAGGCCGGCTACGAACTGGACGAGGCTGTGCAGGGCGGCAGTCGAAAAACGCTGTTCGTGTTCGAGCGATCGGAGTGAGCGGACGACGCGCTATCGGACCATCGTGAGAAGCATTTTGAACCGCTCCTGTCCTGTGAGCGCGTGCGGTGTGTCCGGTGGGAACACAAGCCCCTCGCCTTCGGATACGTCGTGTGTCTCATCCGCAACCGAGATTGTCGCCGTGCCGTCCAGCATCTGGACGAGTGCCTCATGTGGAGCCGTATGTTCGCTGATCGTCTGTCCCGCATCGACAGCGAACAGAGTCACTGTCACAGCGTCTTGATCTACGATCGCTCGGCTCACAATCGCACCCTCCTGATATTCGAGCAGTTCATCCACCTGAAACGGCTCTCCAGCGAGCGCTGCAAGCTGGTTGGAATCCGGCTTCATTGTTTCATCGGCTACTAGCCGGCCGTTGAGGGAAACAGTAGCGCGGGTTCTCAGTATCGAAGAGCGGGCAGGAAACCGTTCGGGGCACGAATTAAAAGCCAGTTTCCGGCTAGCTCTTGTATGGCCAGTCGGCAAGCGAATGCGATCGCCAGTTGCCACGCCGTGGAGCCACTGGTTGTGACGTAAGAACTATACCGATCCCGTTGGTGGTACTCGGGTATGGGACTGATGAGTAAGATCCTCGGCGGTCGTAGCGCCCGGTCGGTCGAGGACTACGCGGAGATCGACGCCGCGGACATTGAAACTGCACCCGCTGACGCGTCGATGCGCGTCCACGTTGCCGAGATCAGCGAGCAAAGCGACGTGATCGACATCAAAGATGCTGTCTACGACGGCGATCTCGTCGTCGCGGATATCACGCGCCTCCGAACTGAGGATCGAACTACCGAGCACATCGTCGACGAGCTCCGACAGGTTGCAGAGGAGGTCGACGGCGACATTGTCCAGAAAGGCGACGATCAACTGCTCGTCACGCCGACAGGCGTCAAGATCAGCCGAGAGAAGCTTGGCGCACGGTAGTGGTCGCTACTGACCGCCGTCGATCGCTGTCACAGGTCACCACCGGCCGTCCTTGAAATCCCCGCGTCCGCCTTCGGTTCGGTCGATTCCCATCACGGACTCGGGCTGGTCGACCCCAAAGGACTCGCCGGACTCCGGAACCCGAACAGTAACATCTTCGATATCATCCCACTTGAGCAGGTCCGCCTCGATGTTCGAGGAGGTGATGTCACTGACGCCACAGCCAGAGCAGCCACCGCCAAGTTCGATAACAACCTCACCGGTGTCGGGATCCGCGTGGCGGACGTTCGAGGTTCCGCCGTGCATCTGAATGATCGGCATCTGTTTCGTGAGCCATTTTTCGACTCGTGTTGCAAGATTATCGGAGTCGTCGGTCATCGGCGACCCTTGGGCAGGCACGACCGAAAGCCTTCGGCCTGAAGAAGCGAAGAATCTGCCGCTACGTCGATTCGTCGTCCGCTGATCGTTTTGCAAGGGCGTATGCGCCGGCTGCAGTGCCTGCAACGCCAGCGGCAACGCCGAAGCCAGGAATGGAGTCATCCTCGTCAGCAGCACCATCGGCAGCGTCGTCGTCGGTATCAGCAGCATCGGTCGTGTCATCCTCCTGTTCTGTGTCGGTGGCACCGTTCGGACTGTCATCGTCCGAGTCGTCCACAGCACCGCCAGGACCATCCTCAAGCGACGGTGGGTCTGGCTGTTCGCCGGTGCGATCGGGGAAGACGTACAGTGCCCCCGAGCCAGTGCCAAGGTCCGCGCTCGAACCGACGAAGTACTCGCCAGGCTCGCCAGCCTGTGCGGTCCAGAACGACGCTTCGGTGGGGTCGCGCCACCAGGCAAGCTCTTCTGGCTCGGATGGATCGCTTATGTCGTGGACTTTCACGCCACCAAAATACCAGGAGGTGTACAGCCGGTCACCGACAAGATCACAGTTGTGTGACGTTGTAAACCAGCCGTCTCGGGTGTTGTCGTAGGATGACGGCGGTTCGACGGTGCTCAGGTGGGTCGGATCCTCAGGAGTTGAAACGTCCCATAGTTCGACGCCGGCAGGACCACCTTCGGTTCCGTCAGGGAGCTCGACTGCCCACGCTTCCTTCCCGAGTGCGAGAAGACTGCCGTCGTCGTTAAGGACGCCATAGTGGTGGTTACCCGGCGGCGTCGTTACCTCGATTGCCGCCGCGTCCCGCCCGAGTTCCGCGAGTTCCTCTTGTTCGATCGCAGGAATGTGGTTCAGGTAGGTCGGCTCCGCGGGGTCGCTGACGTCCAGAATGTAGGTTCCTGCGTCCCAGTACAGCAGGTACGCAAGCCCGTCCTGTACGTACAGATCATGCAGCGACCGGTTGCCAGTGCCGACGTTCTGCCAGCTCAGGTCGTGGTCGAACAACGACCACTGGGCGATTTCTTCGAGTTCGTCGTCTTCCGTCGAGAAGACGACCATCGGGTTCCCGGGGTCGCCGTTGCCAGTCAGGTAGATTGCTCCGTCCTCGAAAAACGTGTTATGAATGGGATAGTCAGTTTCCGCGCGGTCGAGGACTGTCAGGTCTGCTGGATCGGAGATGTCGAGCAGAACAAAGCCGTACACGGCGTTGGAAGCGGGTTTGCGGGGCCCGCAGCGACGAGGCGGTCGCCGTCCGGCCAGACATCCCAGATCCCATCGAGTGGCCCGAGATCGTGGTCAGCAAAGAAGTCGGTTCGTTCCGTGAGTAGCTCCGGTTCCGCAGGCGTCGACAGGTCAACCGTTCCGACGCCGTCAGTCGTCGCAACGTAGGCGATGTCGTCAACGATGGCCGCGTCCTTTGCGCCGGAGAGCGAAAGCCGATCAAGCGGTTCGAACGGCTCCGACTCCGTTGCGGTGACTGCACTGGATCCAACTGCTGCGGTTCCAAGGGCGGCCAATCCGGTCCTGAGGAGGGCTCGTCGGTGCATCGCACACAGATACTTGCTTGTGGGTAATGAATCAGTCGGTGAAAAACACATACTCCGGTCGAAATATGGCCGGTACAGCGCCGTCACGTCGAAACAGGGACCACCCCAGGCCGCGTAGTGCTGCGTATGAGCGATGAAGTGACCCAGGTCGTGGTCCGGGCGTTCGTTCGTCACGAGGGGTCGGTACTGCGCTGCCGGACAGAGCACGGACGAGATGGCCTCGTTGTCGGCCCGTTCTCGGCACACCCGGAGCCTGCGGCGATCCGCCAGAGCGTTTCGGCAGCGACGGGAATTGATCAGGGTGCACTTGCTGTTGTGCGGACTGCGGGTCCGTTCGACCTGAAGGCTGAACTGCAGACGACTGTCATGGATACGAAAACCGACAGACAACAGACTGTAGACGACCAGTCGTCAAAGCGATCGGAAGTGTTCGTCGAGCAGTCTGCCCTTCTCGTTGCCCTTATGGATGCTGATGAGCGCACGGGGGGCAATCCGTCTATCGATGACACGGAATGGGCACCGCCGACCACCCTGCTCGGTCACGAAGCGGCACCAGAGGCGTGGGAGCACTACCGACGGGTTGGACCGACAGTCCGATCGATCACCGCCGATAGCGACCACGGTGCTGCGACACTTTCGCTTCGCGCGCTCGAACTCCTCCGTGACCGTGCGGCGGTAGTCGCCGAAGAAGGAGAGACAGACACCGCAGAGCTCATCGATCTGGCGAGGCGGCTCCGGCGCGCGCGACCGAGCATGGCTGTGCTCCGGAATCGGCTAGCACGGGCAGTCACCGGAGGGGAGACGCCTGCAGAGCTTCGGGCCGCGGCAACCGAAGCAATCGAGCGTGCGATCGCTGCTGACCAGGAAACAGCGTTTCGCGCCGCCGGGCGTATCGAAGGCAAAACCGTGGCGACACACTCCCGCTCAAGTACCCTACTCGACGCGCTTGGAACAGGAGCCGCATCGGCAGTGTACATCTCTGAGTCGGCTCCGGGCCGTGAAGGGCTCGATACGGCAGCAGACCTTGCCGAAGACGTTCCTGTCACCGTGTACGCGGACGCGGCCACTGCACACGTTCTCGCGAGCGAGCCGGTCGATGTCGTGCTTGTTGGCGCCGACACTGTGTTGCCCGACGGACGCGTCGTCAACAAAGCGGGGACCCGCGGACTTGCGCTTGCTGCCACAACAGCGGGGATCCCCGTGTACGTGGCCGCGGCGACAGACAAGATCTCACCCGAGGCCACAGTCAACATCGAGACCGGTGACGCGAAGGCGATCTACGACGGGGACGCATCTGTCGATGTGCTGAACCCGACGTTCGACGTTACGCCGGCCGACGCCGTGGATGGGATCATCACGGAACGGGGGACGCTCACGACCACTGCGGTGAGTGAGGTGGCAACGGAACTTGCGTCGGTCATCGACGACGCCGATATCTGACGATTAGGACCGGTTGTGGGCGCGCCGTGGCGCGGTGGCTTCAATGTTTGAAGTGTATTAGTATAAGTAGTATATCTTTGGGGCCAGTGGCAGACGGGGGAACTGTTGCCACGCCGGAGAGCAAACAACAAGCAATGGCATCGATTCCGGTCGTACTCCGGCGACTCCGCCGGGCTCGGCGCGAACGGGAGAGCGAGGAAAGCGACTTTGAGGCGTACGAAGCCGACTACCGCGAGCTGTTGAACGCGGCTGAACGCGTTGGCGGCGAGTCGGCGCTCGATGCGATTGCCGAGTGGGCAGTCGAGTGGACCGAGGACAACGGACGACTTCCCCCGCCGGAGGTCCTCGGTCAACACGCTAGCAAACTGCTCGACGACCGCGGTCTTGATCAGCCACCGGAGCTGCAGTGAACTGCCTCGGCCTGTTCTGCCTGTAGCGACCCGGTGACATGAATGTTAGCGCGCACTGAAGTGATCTGAGCCCGTTTATAGAGCTATGACAACCGACGCACCGACACCCGGGATCCACCATGTGACCTGTATTGCCAGCGACCCACAGCAGAACCTCGACTTCTGGACTGAAACACTCGGCCTGCGGCTGGTCAAGCAGTCGATCAACCAGGACGCACCCGGCACGTACCACTTCTTTTTCGCCGACGCGGAGGGCTCGCCCGGCACGAGCATGACGTTTTTCCCCGGTGAGGGAACTCCACAGGGGTCGGTCGGT
>OBKM01000895.1_pt1 | contig 13496 bp, 10 predicted proteins | sample 1519691 | NCBI WGS metagenome assembly OBKM01 (sample SAMEA37050418, study PRJEB22526) | metagenome | biome: saline pan; feature: lake; material: water | place: Egypt | collected 2015 | depth 0.5 m
GCAGGCTACCTCGAACCAACGGACGACTGGGAGTTCCCACCGCGCGAAGAGTGGCCGGATCACTGGGTCGGCTCGATTGAACCCGGCGGAGAGGAAGCCAAATCCGAAGCCGGAACCGGCGGTGAGACCGCTGTTGATTCGGGCCCGTCGATGAGTCTGCTGCGAGCGTGGTCGCCGTACATCGTGCTCGCCGTCCTGCTGATCGCGACTCGCATGATCGAACCGGTTGCGGCGTTCCTTCAGCAGGGGCCGATTTTGGCGATCGGCTGGGACGTCTTCGGCACCGGGCTCGAGGGCGGCATTCGGTGGGCCTACGTTCCCGGCACGTGGCTCCTCGTGAGCGCACTCGCTGCGATTCCCCTGTTTGGGATGGATCGCGGCTCGGTCGCGGACGCATGGAAGGAAGCCGGCAGCAAGATCGTCTCACCGACCATCGTGTTGTTTTTCGTCATCGCGATGGTCGAGATCATGTTGAATACGGACGTGCACGCCGGTGCGCTCGTTGACGGGAGTATGATCGTCGTCCTCGCTGACGGCACCGCCGCGACGTTCGGCGCGGCCTATCCGATGGTCGCACCGACGGTCGGGATGGTGGGCGCGTTCGTTGCCGGGTCGATCACGGTCAGCAACATCACCTTCACCGCCTTCCAGTTCGAGGTCGGCCAGGCGCTTGGAATGCCGACGATGATTCTCGTCGCCAGCCAGTCGATCGGCGCGGCGATCGGTAACATCGTCGCCATCCACAACGTGATTGCCGCGCTGGCGACCGTCGGAATGGTCGGCGCGACCGGCCGCGTGATTCGGTTGAATCTCATTCCACTCGTCTACTACCTTGTCGGCGGTGGAATCCTCACGACACTCGCGGTGTACGTGGTGTTCCCGACGGTGTTCTAGCTGTCGGGGAACCCACACGAACTGTAACATTCATTGATACACAATTCTAACAGTATGCTACCAGCCAACACATGAGCAAGACCACACAAACACCACCGGCCGATCCGGCCGCCGATCCGCGTGCGAACTACGACCACCAAAGCGACCACGTCGAGGATCCAGAACTCGTTGCCGACCTCGAAGCGCTCGTCGAGGGGAGCGTTCGCTTTGACAGCTACACTCGAAACCTGTTTGCGACTGACGCCAGTGCCTACCACCAACTCCCAATTGGCGTTGTCGTTCCCGAATCAACGAGCGATGTGCAGAGCGTCATGCGCTACTGCGCCGAGAACGAGATTCCTGTGTTGCCCCGCGGTGGGGGAACCAGCCTCGCCGGCCAGACAGTCAACAAAGCGGTCGTGCTCGACTTCAAAAAGCGGTTCAATTCGATTCTCGACGTCGACCCCGAGGCGGCAACGGTGACCGCCCAACCGGGGATTACGCTCGGTCGACTCAACAACCGTCTCGCCGAACACGACCTGAAGTACGCACCAGACCCCGCGTGGGGCGACAAGAGCGTGCTCGGCGGCTGTATCGGAAACAACACCACAGGTGCACACTCGTTGAAGTACGAGAAGGCCGACGGCTATCTCGAGGAGGTCGAGGTCGTCCTCGCAGATGGCTCGGTGACGACGTTCGACTGGATGCCAACCGAGGAACTCCACGAGCGCGCGGCCGACGTCGACCCCGACGATCCCGAAACGGGAATCAAAGCCCAGGTGTACCGCGTCGTCTCCGACGTGCTGCGGAACAAACGCGAGGAAATCGAGGCCAAATACCCCGATCTGATGCGCAACGTCTCGGGGTACAACTTCGACAAGTTGCTCGAGGATGCCGACGAGCGCGGCGAGGTCAACGTCGGCCGCCTGCTCGCTGGCAGCGAAGGCACGCTCGGAATTGTCACGAAGGCGACCGTCTCGCTCGAACCCGTGCCGAACGAAACGTCGGTCGTGTTGCTCACCTACGACGACGTGCTCGCGGCAATGCGCGATGTCGCTCCGATTCTCGAACACGACCCCGCCGCGGTCGAGGTGATGGACGACGTGTTGCTCGACCTCGCTCGCGACACCGCCGAGTTCGCGCCGGTCGTCGACATTCTCCCCGAAGGAACCGACTCGACGCTACTGGTCGAGTTCTACGCCGAAGACGTCGACGACGGCAAACAGAAGGTCGCAAACCTGCTGGCCGACCGGCTGCCGAGCTATGATCCCGAGGTCGACGCCGGCGAGGCGACGTCGACTGACGAGGCGATCAACGCGACCGACGCGCTGGAGGCCTACGACGACGACCGCCAGGCCAAGTTCTGGAAGATGCGAAAGGCCGGCCTGCCGATTCTGCTGTCGCGAACGGGCGACGACAAACACTGGCCGTTCGTCGAGGACACCGCCGTGCCCGCCGAAAACCTCCCGGAGTACGTGGCCGACATCCAGGAACTGTTCGACGAACACGACACGTTCGCGTCGTACTACGCGCATGCGGGGCCAGGTGTGCTGCACATTCGACCACTGCTGAATCTCAAAGCCGACGACGGCGTCGAGACGATGGTCGAGATTTCGGATGCGATCACCGACCTCGTGATCGAGTACGGCGGCTCGGTCTCGGGCGAACACGGCGACGGACGGGCGCGAACCACGTGGAACCGCAAGCTGTACGGCGACGAACTCTGGACGGCGTTTCAGGAACTCAAGAGCGCCTTCGATCCACAGGGACTGTTGAATCCCGGCAACGTCTGTGGCGACTTCGATCCAACCGAGAACCTTCGGTATGATCGCAACTACCGGTTCGAGGCGGGCTTCGAGCCGGCGCTCAACTGGAACAACGAAAACGGGTTTCAGGGAATGGCCGAACTGTGTCACGGCTGTGCGGGCTGTGAAGGCCACCAGGACACGACCGGCTCGATCATGTGTCCGACCTACCGGGCGACCGAAAACGAGGAGATCACCTCGACGCGGGGCCGAGCCAACATGCTCCGGCGCTCGATGAGCGGCGACCTGCCCGACGATATGTTCGACGACGAGTTCGTCCACGAGGTGCTTGACCTCTGTATCGGCTGTAAGGGCTGCAAGCGCGACTGCCCCAGCGGCGTCGACCTCGCAAAGCTCAAAACCGAGGTGAAACACGAACACCACCAGCGCCACGGCGTGCCGTTTCGCGACAAACTGTTTGCGAACGTCGAAACGCTCTACAGTCTCGGTAGCACGTTCGCGCCCGTCTCGAATCTGCCAGCGAAGATTCCAGGCAGCGGCGTGGTGATGGAAAAAACGCTCGGCATTGCCCGCGAGCGCGACCTGCCGTCGTTCACCCGCAACACCCTCCAGAAGTGGGACGCCGCGCGAACGCCCGCGGTCAGCGAAAGCGACGCCGAGCGCAAGGCGTTGCTGATTGCGGATCCCTACACCAACTACACCCAGCCGGCGGTCGGCAAGGCTGCCGTGCGCGCACTCGAAGCCGCCGGCGTCTACGTCGAGATTCCCGACGAGGTGACCGACAGCGGCCGGCCAGCGCACTCGAAAAGTCTGGTCGACCGCTCGCGGGCGACCGCTGAGGACAACGTCGAGGCGCTTGCGCCGCGAATCGAGGCCGGCTTCGACGTGATCAGCGTCGAGCCCAGCGACGCGGTGATGTATCAAGATGACTACCTCGACTTGCTATCCGGTCCCGATGTCGAGTTGGTCGCCGAAAACACCTACAGCGTGATGGAGTATCTCGACACGTTCCGGCTCGATTCGGCACTCGACACAGAGGCGTCCGACGAACTGGCCTACCACGGCCACTGCCATCAGACCGCTGCGAGCCGCGACCACCACGCTGTCGGCGTGTTGCGCCGGGCGGGCTACGCGGTCGACGTGCTCGACACCACTTGCTGTGGGATGGCCGGCTCGTTCGGCTACGAGGCCGAACACTACTCGATGAGCCAGGCCATCGCCAGCATGCTGTTCGACGCGGTCGAGGAGTCGCCGGCGACCGAGGTCGTCGCGCCCGGCACCTCGTGTCGCTCACAGCTCAAAGACTACGAAAAGCAGTACGGCACGCCGCCGCATCCGATCGAAAAACTGGCCGACGCGATTTCGTCGTAAGCACCGGCCCCGGCGACCAGCGATTAGTTTCGAACTGACGTAATCGTTCGCCGGAGTCGTGTTTCCGTCTGCGAACCAACGAGTTGCTCGGCTAGTTCGCCGTCCACGAACACGAGTTGTGTCGGTAGCTGCCGGATCGCATGGTCGGACGCAAGCGATTCGCATTCGTCGACATCGGCAGTCACGACAACGGTTTCTGTCTCACGGGCGAGCGCGTTGAGTGCGGGCTTCATCCCCTGACACGGCCCACACCACTCGGCAGTGAATGCGACGAGAACGGTGTGATGAGACTCACACAGCGCATCCAGATCCGTCGCGCCCGTAATCGCTATCGGCTCAGTCGGCGTCGACTCGGGTGACGACGAGTCGGGCACTGTCGACTCTGTCGATGGCGACTCGGCTGACATCGGCGCGGAATCGGGATCCTCACTCATCGCGGAGTGGGCCGTAGCGGCGGTAGGAACGCGTTCATTTCTCACTGGCGAGCAGTGAACGACGACCGAAGCCGTCTGAGGGCGATGCGGAGGGCACCGAGCGGGCTGCTCCGAACGGGAAGGCCGCCGAGGAGACGCCCGAGAAGCCCAACTGAGCCACGCGGAGTGTAGCGCCCAACACGCACGCCGTCGATGCGAACGACGACCGGAACCGAAACCGCGAGTTGACTGTCGGCAAGCGTCGTCTCGCCCGCCGAAATCCATCGGGCACTCGTCTGCGAAAGCGACTCACGGAGCCGGTACGCCGCGAGGAGTGCCTCAACCGTGTCGCAGTCGACATAGAGCGTGCCGTCGCTCGTGTGGATATCGATCCGCGCGTCGTCGGTTTCGAGCGTCAGCTCCGCGCCGACGACGAGGGTTCGTTTCGGGGAATCGCTCACCGCTCGGGGTTACTCCTCGGCTTCGCTCGTTCGGATCGTGAGCGTGCCGTCAAGCCGCCAGCGAGCGTGTTCGGCGTCCTCGCCAACGCGGTCGGGCACGTCGACCGACATCTCCTCGAACTCGTAGGCAATTTCCGCGCCGCGGCCGGTCAGTCGTTCATAGAGGCCGATCGCCAGTTCGGGCCACGTCTGCGTCTCCTCGATCTGGGAGTCATCTGTAGACATTGTATTTACCCATATGGCTGGCAGAATAATAGTGTTTCCGACGGTCAGCGTCGCGCAAAGACCAGGTACCCCGTGTGGCCGACGCCCTTTGTCGACGGCCGGCTGCCCCTCTCGTCGAAGCTCATCTCCCGCTGGATCGTCTCGACGGTCTCAACGCCGGTGAGCCCGGCAGTCTCGGCGGCTCCAGTGATCGACCGGGCGTTCTCAATGAACGGCGAGTAGCCTGCGAGAAAGCCGCCGGGAACTAGCAGGTCGCCCGCACGTTCGACGACTGTTGGGGCGTCCTCGGTGTCGAGCGTCAGGATGTCGACTGGTTCGTCGGCCGAAAGCTCCTCAAGATCGTCGGTGATGTCGCCCGTTCGGATCTCGACGCGGTCGGCGACGCCCGCGATCCGCATATTCTCGCGGGCGACCTCGGCGAACTCCGCCGAGCGTTCGTAGCTCAGCACGTCGGCACCGAGCCGGCCGAGATACGCCGACAGCACGCCCGTTCCGGTGCCCGCATCGAGGACGCGATCGCCGCTGGCCGCACCAGTGTGACCGATGAGCAGCCCGATGTCGCGGGGCATCATCGGTGCGCCGGTTCGGTCGAGATGAGCGAACAGATCGGGGCCGCGCAACTCGCGGACGACGAACGTCTCGCCGATGTGGGTTTCGAGTTCGTCGCCGGGCGCAACGTCCTCGGGAACGGTCAGCATGCCCAGGTCGGTGTGAAGCTCCGCACCCCGCTCGCGTACGTACTCGCGATCGCCCTGAACAAGGAGAATCACTCGAGGCGCGAAATTGCTGCGGCGAGATCGCCGTTTTCGGCTTCGAGCGCCTCGCGCGCGTCGCTCGCGCTGACGCCGGCCTGCGAGGCGACGAGTGTGATGTCGTCTTCGGGAATTCCGTCGTCGACCGCGTCGTCGGCCGCATCGTCCGTCTCGCCCGCGCCGACTGCACCCGCGCTGGCGGCCTGGGTTTCGGGCTCGCCAACGATCTGGTAGGTCTGGGTACCTTGGGCATCCATCCGGGTAACTTCGGGGGCGTCGAAAACGAGCGCCTCGCCATCGGTCGTGGTGATGGTGACCGACTCGGCGTCGATCTCGGTGACGTCGATCCCCATCTGTTTCATCATCTGTTGCATCTTCCGTGGGTTCATACCGCCGCCTCCAAACATAGTCGGTTCTTCTCGTGGAGCCAGCAAAAGCGTGGCGAAGCGTCCCGATACATACCGACGCGCCCGGTAGCCACCGCGTTTTAACCGTCCCCAGTCCCTCTCTGTGTGTAATGTTCGACGACGACGACCTCGCAACGATTCGCGAGGCGACCGCCACGTGGGAGGCCGAAACGCTGTCGCCGACGCTGGATCGCTTCGGCGAGCGCAGCGAGACGTTTACGACCGACACCGGCGGCCAGTCGGTCGACCGGCTCTACACGCCGAGCGATGTCGACTCGCTCGACTACGTTCACGACATCGGATTTCCCGGCGAGGAGCCCTACACGCGGGGAGTGTACCCCACGATGTACCGCGGGCGACTCTGGACGATGCGGCAGTACGCGGGAATGGGAACCGCCCGCGAGACCAACGAGCGGTTTTCGTATCTCATCGACGAGGGGTCGTCGGGGCTCTCGATGGCGTTCGATCTGCCGACCCAGATGGGCTACGATTCGGACGCCGCAATGGCTGCCGGCGAGGTCGGCAAGGCGGGCGTTGCGATCGACTCGCTCGCGGATTTCGAGACCGTGTTTGAGGGAATCCCGCTCGATGAGGTCTCGACGAGCATGACGATCAACGCGCCCGCGGTCGTGTTGCTCGCAATGTACGTGGCGATCGGCGACAAACAGGGCGTCGATCGCACGGCGCTTCGGGGCACCATCCAGAACGATATCATGAAGGAGTACATTGCGCGAAATCTGTTTATTTACCCGCCCGAGCCCTCGATGCGGCTCATCACGGACACGTTCGCGTTTTCGGCCAGCGAGATTCCGAACTTCAACACGATCTCGATTTCGGGTTATCACATCCGCGAGGCCGGGTCGACGGCGGCCCAAGAGATCGCGTTCACGCTCGCCAACGGGATCGAGTACGTCGAAACCGCCATCGCCGCGGGCCAGGCCGTCGACGCGTTCGCCCCCCAGCTATCGTTCTTCTTTAATGCGCACAACAACATTTTCGAGGAGGCCGCGAAGTTCCGTGCGGCGCGGCGACTCTGGGCGACGATCATGGACGAGCGCTTCGGCGCGAGCGACCCGGAGTCAAAACAACTCAAATTCCACGCCCAGACCGGCGGCTCAACGCTCACCGCCCAACAGATCGAGAACAACGTCGTTCGGGTGGGCTATCAGGCGCTCGCGGCGGTGCTCGGCGGTACACAGAGTCTCCACACCAACGGCAAGGACGAGGCCTTGTCGTTGCCGACCGAACAATCAGTTCGCACCGCGCTGCGAACCCAACAGATTCTCGCCCACGAGTCGGGCGTCGCCGACACGGTTGACCCGCTTGCGGGCAGCTACTACGTCGAATCGCTCACTGACGACATCGAACGTGAGGCCCGCGAAATCATCGACGAAATCGACGAGCGCGGCGGGATGTTGCGGGCGGTGGAGGCGGGCTACATTCAACGCCAGATTCAGGACGTCGCCTTCGAGCGCCAACAGGAGATCGAAACCGGCGAGCGAATCATCGTCGGCGTCAACGCCTTCGAGGTCGACGAGGAGCCCGAGATGGAGCTCGAATCGGCCGACGAGCGCGACGAACAACGCCAGATCGAGCGGCTCGAAAAGGTGAAGACCGACCGCGACGAGGAGCGGGTTAGCGACGCACTCGACACGGTCAGGGCGGCCGCTGCGGGCGACGACAACGTGTTACCCCCGGTGATCGAGGCCGTCAAGGCCTACGCGACGGTCCAAGAGATCTGCGACGTGTTTCGCGACGCGTTCGGCGAGTATCAGCCGGGCGTCTGAGTCGGCATCTCGCCCGTTTGCATCCCGGCTGTCGGTCGGCGGAGGGAAAGTCGATGTTTCACTCATGAATCCGTTTTAAGTCGATATCGAACGTGCGTTGCCCATGGAGTTTCATCACGCCGGCGTTGCGACCGACGACTGCGATGCGCTCGTCGAACGGTTCGGTGCGCTGTTCGACGCGACGATCGCGCACGAACAGCGGTTCGACGATATGACAATCGTGTTTCTCGAACTCGAAAACGGCTACATCGAACTGTTGGAGCCCCGCGATGGCGGCGTTATTGCGCAGTATCTCGACGAGTACGGCCCGGGACTGCATCATCTTGCCATCGCAACCGACGACATCGAGGGGGCACTCGAAGCCGCGCGTGATGTCGGTGTCGACCTCGTCGATAGCGAGCCACGGCCCGGCGCATGGGGCCACGAGGTCGCGTTTTTGCATCCCGGCTCGACCGGCGGCGTGCTCGTGGAGTTCGTCGCCCGCTGAGTGGTGTGCCATCGTGTCGAACGCGGAAACACCCGGTTTCGAGCTGGATAAACCGCACTAAACGGATTGCACATTTCGGAACGGGCTTTAGGGTGGATCAATAGTGTAGTGATATGCATTCGTTCGCTTGGATGTCGTTCATCTCCTCTTGTCGCCTTGCGTGTCTGTCACGCGTGACGGTGTCGGTCGAAACAGTGTGGTGGTCGCGATGAAACCAACGGCTCGACACCTCGGAGTCGGTCTCACGCTCTGTTTACTGCTCGCGCTCGTGGCTGTGACCGCCGGCGTTGGAATCGCTCAGCAGCAAGAACGCCAAACGCAGTTCGCCGAGGGCTCGCCCGACCTCCAGTTGTACGTGCCCGACAACACGTTTACACCCAGCACCGCCGACGAACTGACGATTCAGCTCGACAATGAAGGCCAGCTCGACCGCGGTCAGGAGGCCCAGCGCGAACGCGTCACGACCGCTAGAAGCGTCGTCGTCGACGTCGACGATGATGACGCACCACTCGAGGTGAACACCAACGCCCAGTCGCTCGGCACAATCGACGAAAACACGCCACGCGAGGCGAGTTTCGCCGTCGAGGTTCCCAATGACGCCGAGCCCGGCATCTACGAGATCGACGTCGAACTCAGCTACGACCACACCAGCCGTGTGATCACCCAACCCGGCATCGTCAACGACCAACGCCAGCGGTCGCGAACGGTCACCGAGACCATTGAAATCGAGATCGACGACAGCGCCCGGTTCCGCGTGACCGATGTCGACAGCACCCTCCGCGTTGGCGAGGAGGGCGAGATTACCGGTAATCTCACCAACGTCGGCGGCGAGGACGCCACCAACGCACAGGTCGACTTCATCCCCGAAAGTCAGAACATCATCGCGCTCGAAACCGACGTTGCCGTTGGCGACGTGCCCGCCGGCGAGTCACGCGAGTTCTCGATTCCCGTCGAGGTCGGCTCGGAGGCTCGTGCCGTCGACAAACGGTTTGACCTGCCGGTGACGTTCCGCGACGAAAACGGCATCCGTGCGGCCGACGAGGATCCGGAGTTTCTCGTTGAGATCGGCGAAAAACGCGACGAGTTCATCATCGAGGCGGTGAACCGCTCGATTGCGGCGGGTTCGACACAGACGCTGACGTTCGAGGTGACAAACAACCGCGGCTCGACGGTCACCGACGTCGAAGCGAAACTGTTCACCAACGATCCGCTCGACAGCGACGAAGACGAGGCGTTCATCGAATCACTCGAACCCGGCGAGTCCGAAACCGTCGTCTTCGGGCTGAGCGCCGCAAGCGGTGCGACCGCAAAAACCTACCCCGTCTCGGTCGACTTCCGCTATGACGATGAGCGCGGCCGCAGCAAGCTTTCGGAAAGCTCGCGGGTTGCTATCGATGTCACCGAGGCCGACGACAGCGGCCTGCCCACGATTCCGTTGCTGATCGGACTCGTCGTCGTCGGTGCGGCAGGTGTGTTCCTCTGGCGGCGGAAATCGGGTGACGGCGAGTTGCTTCGGAGCGACTAGATGGCCCGCGGTGGGATCGATCTCGAACCGGCTCTCGATGTGCTCAACGGCGTTATTCTCAAGCGCCCAGTCGCGGTTATTCTGGCTTTTTTGTTGGTGACCGCACTGTTTAGCGGCGGCGTCGGCATGATTTCGGGCGAGGAGGACGAAACGGAGGCGTTCACCGACGACATCGAGGCGCTCGATGCGTTCGAACGCATCAACGACGAGTTTCAATCGCCGTTCAGCAGTTCGACCGCCCAAACCTCGCTGATTCACAGCGGCAGTGACGTCCTGACGCGGGAGGAACTCGTCCGTAATCTCGCGATCCTCGAACGGGCGGACGAACGGGCGGAGCTCCGTGTCGACTCGGCGCGCGGGCCCGCAGTGACTATCGCCCAAACAATCGATCCGAGCGCCGACAGTCCGGAAAAACAGCGGCGGGCGGTCGAGCGCGCGAGCGACTCCGAAATTCGCACGGCAATCAGGGAAAACAGCGACAACCCGGCGTTCACCGCGACGCTGTCGGACGATTTCAATGCCGAATCAGCGAGCGCGAGCGCATCGATCACGCCGATCCAACACGAGTTCCCCCCCGAGGGCGATGATGCCGAGGCTGTCCAACTCGGTATCCAGTCGATCGCCGACCGCTCGTCCGGCGAGTTTCGCGTGCTCGGCGAGGGACTCACCAACGCCGAAACCCAGAACGTCACGGGCGACTCGCTGACCATCGTCATGCCGGTCGTGATCGGGCTCATCTTGTTGTTCCTCATCATCGCCTACCGCGATCCGTTCGACCTCATGTTGGGGCTGATTGCGCTGTTGATGACGCTCATCTGGACGTTCGGCTTTCTCGGCTATACCGGCATTCCGTTCGACCAGCAGATGATTTCCGTCCCGATTTTGTTGCTCGCGGTCGGCATCGACTTTGGCATCCACATCGTGAACCGGTATCGCGAGGAACGCGCAAAGGGCTACGACGCCCTAGAGTCGATGACGAACGCCAACACCCAACTCGCGGTCGCGTTTGCGATCGTGACGGTGACGACGATTTTCGGTTTCGGAGCCAACCTGACGAGCGACCTGACGCCGACACGGAACTTCGGGCTGGTCGCCAGCGCCGGCATCTTCTTTACGTTCCTCATTTTCGGCATCTTCCTGCCTGCCGCGAAGATTTTCACCGATCGTCAACGCGAGCGGTTCGGCGTGCGGTCGTTCGGCACGAAGCCGTTGGCGACGAAAGCCTCGGTGCTCGGTCGACTCCTTCCCAAATCGGTCACCATCTCGAAACGCGCGCCCGTGTTAGTCGTCCTGTTAATTCTCGTTGTCTCGGCGGGCGCGGTCGGCTACGGCCAGGGCGTCGACCGCACGTTCGACGAGCAGGACTTCCTGCCGCCCGAAGAGGTTCCACCGTACATCGAGGCGCTGCCCGAACCGTTCGCCCCGAACGAGTACACCGTCACCGAGACGATCAACTTCGTCGAGGACAACTTCGATGCCAGCCAGGACGATCAGATAACCATGTACATACAGGGGCCGTTCGAGCGTGAGGATTCGCTCGAATCGGTGCATCGAACCACCGAAGACCCACCCGATACGTACATCCAAACCGACGGCCGCGCGTCGACAACGAGCATCATCACGATCATCGACGACCACGCCGAACGCGACCCCGAGTTCGCCGCGCTGGTCGAGCGAAACGACCGCAGCGGCAACGGCGTTCCCGACCGGAACCTCGACCGAATCTACGACGAACTGCTGGCCTCGCAGGCCGGCCCACAGGCCGAACGGTACCTCACCGATGACCGGCGCGCAATCCGTGTCGAGTTCGACGTCGAAGCCGACGCAAGCCAAGAGGAGATAACCGCGGACTCGCGCGAGTACGCCGACGAGTTCCGGTACGCCGCAACGGCGACGGGCTTTATTATCGTCTTCGAGTCGGTCACGGAGATTATCTTTGATTCGGCCATCGAGAGCCTCATGCTGGCAGCGGCGCTTTCGGCGGTGTTTCTCGTGCTCGTCTACTGGATTCTCGCTCGGCGAGCGCTGTTGGGGGTGGTCAACGTGTTCCCGATTCTCGTTGCCGTCGCGATTTTGCTCGCCACGATGCGAGCGGTCGGACTCGCCTTGAACGCGATTACGGCGACGATTCTCTCGATCACGATCGGTGTCGGCATCGCCTACTCGGTTCACATCATCCACCGGTTTATCGACGAGTACACCGACGGGAAAAACGCCGAGGAGAGCCTGATCGTGACGCTCCGGGGAACCGGCGGCGCGCTGACCGGCAGCATGCTGACGACCTCCATCGGTACCGGCTCGTTGATTCTCTCCATCTCGCCGATTCTCGGTGATTTCGGACTCCTGCTGGCCGTCAGCGTGTTCTACTCGTACCTCACGGCGATTCTCGTGTTGCCGGCGACTATCTTCCTCTGGGCGCGCTGGGACAACGGTGCGCGCACGCCGCGCGCGCTGTTGTGGCCCAGTTCGATCCCGGCGGCGGACACCCCGGCCGACGACTGATCGATGATCGAACCACGGGCGGTGAACGGGGTGAGGATTCCACTATGGACTACCGGACGAAGATTTCATCGCCAACGAACGGAGTACCGAGTCCATCGCAGACGACAAGCACCGCCCGTTAGAGGTGGCGCGCCTGCTCGGCCGCCGACCGCATCGCGTCGACCCGGTCGCACTCCTCGACGCCCGTCAGCAAAACGACCGCCGTAACGGCGTTGCCGTCGGGCACTGGTCGGTCACCGCTACGCAGTTGCACGGTTGCGGTTTCGTCGGTGAGCCACCGTCTGGCGTGCGAAACGGCCTGTCTGTTGAGCCACTCGGGCGGGCCGCCGATGACCAGCAAACCGCGAGATACCGAGTCGCGCTCGATGTCGACGGTGAGTTTGCCACGAGCCGCCCGTCTGACCGTCGTCTCGACGGCCTTGATCGCGGCGGTGTCCTCAACCGATTGCTCGGTGGTGAACAGTCCCAAACCGAACCGGGAGCGATCACCTGTTTCGACCGTCTGGCTTGCATACCCGATGGTTGCGACGCCGCCAGCATCGAGCGTATTCATGAGGTCAGCGGCGTCGACGACCTGTTGGGCCATGCGGTCGTCGGTGCCGACTTCGCCGGCGCGAAACACGCCCGCCACGCGGGTGGCAACCTCGTCGTTGAGTCGTCGTCGAACGTCGTCGTCACGAATCGATTCGTCGGATTGCATCCACAGCGCGTTGTCGAACAAAATCACCGAGTCGGTCGCGACGGTCAGTTCTTCGAGTGCACGCCCCGTATTGACCGCCCACGTCGGTGGGCCAGCGGGGGCGGATCGATTGCGCTCGGCACCGCTCGGGTCGAACGCGGCCGAACCGGTCGAACGGCGATCGGTACGGCCAGCGCCACCGCGGTCGGAAGCGACACCGTCGGCCTCAACAGTTTCGGCTGGCAGGA
>OBKM01000896.1_pt1 | contig 13494 bp, 16 predicted proteins | sample 1519691 | NCBI WGS metagenome assembly OBKM01 (sample SAMEA37050418, study PRJEB22526) | metagenome | biome: saline pan; feature: lake; material: water | place: Egypt | collected 2015 | depth 0.5 m
GCTAACAAAACCCGAATGATTCGCGGCGAGATCGACAGCCTGCCGGCTGAGCGGGGATGAAAATAAATAAGAACGTGGATGAAAATCCGGCCTTACAGGTCGCGAGGCTGGACCGTCTTCCGGTCGTTGTCTTCGGCTCGTCGAGCCGCGTCTTCGAGCAGTTCAGCGACTTCCGCGTCGAGTGCCTCATAGAAGTCCGACGCGACGTTCTTCTCGTTCAGGGCGTCTTTGACGGCTGCTTTGACGATAAGGTCTGCCATGCAAGCGTCCGTACCCGAGCCTGTGTAATAAGGGTTATTATGTCATTCCGGTAAAACGCCCGTTTCCGGTGGTCTCGGGCGGTGTATGTCCAGAATCGCCAGCGAGGAGAATCGCCCGTGGCGACACGTTTATGTACGCTGGCAAACCGCTCCGACGAGCCCATGGTCGGCGAAGTCGACAGTGTCGATACAGCTATGTGTCCGTTCGGCACTACAGATGAATGCGCTATCGAATCGTCCAATGAGCGAACACTACGTCTACATCATCCGCTGTGCGGACGACACGTTCTACACGGGGTACACCACCGATCTCGACCGTCGGATCGCCGAACACAACGCGGGAACCGGGGCGAAGTACACCCGGGGGCGGACGCCCGTCGAACTCGTCTACCGCGAAGCCCATCACTCGAAGTCGGCGGCGATGAAACGCGAGTACGAACTCAAACAACACAGCCACGTCCAAAAGGCGGAACTCGCCCGTGACGACCGGTGAAAAACGAGTTCCGACCGCTCGGGCAACACCACCGAACCGAATCCACGACAGTCGCCACAGCCAGACCGAACCGCCGTCGTCGGACGACCGTCAAGCCAAGTCCTCGTAGGAGAAGTGTATGCACACATATGAATAAATAGCACATCACGGCCGGGAGAAACCGATGTGTTACAGCATAACGATGCATAGTAGGGCGAAGTGGAAACGCTTTACCGCGCGCCCGAAAAGGGGTCAGTATGAAGGTACTCGTCACGGATCCGATCGCGGATGCAGGGCTCGATCGGCTGCGTGAAGCCGGCCACGAGGTTCGGACCGACTACGAAATCGAGGACGAGGCGCTCTTGGAGGCGGTTGTCGACGCCAACGCGCTGATCGTCCGCTCGGGAACCGACGTGTCGCGAACGGTGTTCAAGGCCGCAGACGACCTCGTTATCGTCGGTCGCGCTGGCATCGGCGTCGACAACATCGACATTGAGGCCGCCACCGACCACGGCGTGATCGTCGCCAACGCGCCCGAGGGCAACGTCCGTGCGGCAGCCGAACACACGGTCGCGATGGCGTTTGCGGCCGCCCGCTGGATTCCACAGGCGCACAGCCGGCTGAAAAACGGCGAGTGGGCCAAATCCGACTACCTCGGCAACGAGATCAACACCAAGACGCTCGGCATTATTGGTCTGGGCCGTGTCGGCCAGGAGGTCGCCAAACGTCTCGACGGCCTCGGCATGGAGCTGGTCGTCTACGACCCCTACATCTCCGAAGAACGCGCCGCCCAGTTCGGTGCGGAGCTGATCGACGACCTCGACGACTGTCTGGCCGCGTCGGATTTCGTGACGGTTCACACCCCACTACTGCCCGAAACCGAGAACATGATCGGCGCGGAGGAACTCGCCCTGCTCGAAGACGGCTTTCTCATTAACTGTGCCCGCGGCGGCATTGTCGACGAAGCCGCGCTCGCCGAGGCCGTCGAGAACGGGCCGGTGGCCGGTGCCGCACTCGACGTGTTCGGCGAGGAGCCGCTCAGCGAGGACTCGCCGCTGCTCGATGTCGACGAAATCGTCGTCACCCCACATCTCGGTGCGTCGACCGAGGCCGCCCAGGAGAACGTCGCCGTCGACACCGCCAATCAGGTACTCGCGGCGCTCAACAACGAACCCGTGCTCAACGCGCTCAACGCGCCATCGGTCGACGAAACCGCCTTCCCGCGGATCGAGCCCTATCTCGGGCTCGCCGAAACCGCCGGCAAAATCGCCGCCCAGTTGCTCGGCGAGCGCATCACATCGGTCGAAGTCCACTACGAGGGCGAGATTGCCGACGAGGACGTCGAACTCGTCACCGCAAGCGCGCTCAAAGGCGTGTTCACGCCGCTCGAATGGCAGGTCAACGCGGTCAACGCCCCGCGACTCGCCGAGGAACGCGGCATCGAAGTCACCGAATCGAAAACCAGACAGACCGACGATTTCCAGAGCCTCATGAGCGTCACCGTCGAAAACGGCGGCGAGTCGCTCACCGTCTCGGGAACGCTGTTCGCCGGCGACGACCCCCGTATCGTCCGAATCGACGGCTACCGCGTCGACGCCATTCCCTCGGGGCACATGTTCGTTGCCCGCAACAAGGACACCCCCGGCGTGATCGGCCTTATCGGCACCGTGCTCGGCGACAACGAGATCAACATCGCCGGCATGTTCAACGCCCGCGAAACGATCGGTGGCGAGGCGCTGACCGTCTACAACCTCGATGTCGACGTGCCCGAACCGGTTCGCGAGCAGTTGCGCGCGGACGACCGGATCACGGAAGTCACGTCGATCACGCTCAACGGCGAGTAACTACGGCTCCGTTGTGGGCATGGTGTACTCGCCGAAGTCGTCGACGCTGCCGACCGGCGGCGCGCCGATCATGATCCAGGTCTGATCGTCTGCTGCGGTCTCGTTTTTCACACAGCGCGAGACTGTGGGTCCGACGCGAATAACGCTCCCACGCGGTACCGCGTGTGTCGTACCATCGAGTTCGACGTGCCCGCCATCGAGCGCGAGATAACATTCCTCCTGGCGCTCGTGCGTGTGCGGTGCGGTCGCTTCGCCCGGCGCGAGCGTGACGGTGTTGACGCGCATCTCGGTGCAGCCGAGCGGTTCGGTGAGTTTCCGGTGGAGCGTTCCCGATTCGGGCAGCGGTTCCTGGTCGACATCATCGGGTCGAACGAGCGAGAAGTCGCCACACATGACTACGCCATTGGCTGGCAGCAAAATAACTCCCTGTGTCGAACCGGTTTCGCTGTCCGATCGGAGTTTTCGGTAGCGGGTTAGCTGTCCGATCGGAGTTTTCGGTAGCCCAGATACACGAGCGCGAGTCCGCCGCCGATCAGCGCCGGCAGCGCCGGCGACTCTGTTGCCCGCGAAACGCGCCGGGAAGCGGCTTGGAGCGGCGACCGCTCGCCCGGCGAAATGAGATCCAAGACGGCCTCGGCGTCGTTGGCCACGGGTTCGGGGTCGCCACCGGCCTCGAAGGCGGCATCGGGATCTTTCAGCAGGTGGCCGGTCGTGAGACAGACCACCGATTCGTCGGCCGCGATGTCGCCGGATTTGCGGAGTTTGCGCAGTCCCGCGACCGACGCGGCCGACGCGGGTTCGACGCCGATTCCCTCGCCGGCGAGCGCGCGCTGGGCGTCAGTGATTTCCTCGTCGCTCACGGCGACGGCGGTGCCGCCGGTGTTGTAGATTCCCGGCAGCGCCTTCGGCGCGTTGACCGGGTTGCCGATGCGGATGGCGGTCGCGCGGGTTTCGACGTCCTCCCAGCGGCGCACCTCGCTCGCCCCGTTTTGGACGGCCTCGACCATCGGTGCAGCCCCCTCGGCCTGCACGCCGGTGAGTTTTGGCACCTCGCTTTCGTCGAGCGCGCCGCCCGCGACGAGTTCGCGAAACGCCTTGTAGAGCGCGGCGGTGTTGCCCGCGTTGCCCACGGGGAGGACGATCCGGTCGGGATAGGTGCCGTAGTCGGCGTAGTGTTCTTCGAGAATCTCGAAACCGATCGTTTTCTGGCCCTCCAGCCGGAAGGGATTCAGCGAGTTGAGCAGATACACCTCACCGCGTTCGGCGAGTTCCTGAACGATGTCGAGACAGCTATCGAAGTTGCCGTCGACCTCCAGAATGCGCGCGTCGTGTAGACTGGCTTGGGCGATTTTGCCGGCCGCAACCTTGCCTTTCGGCAGCAAGACGAGCGTTTCCATGCCGCCGCGCGCACCGTAGGCCGCCAGCGCCGCGCTCGTATTCCCCGTCGAGGCGCACGCGAGCCGACCGACACCGAGTTCCTGTGCGACGCGGACGCCGACGGTCATCCCGCGATCCTTGAACGCGCCCGTCGGGTTCATCCCCTCGTGTTTGATTCGCAGGTGTTCGACGCCGACTTCCTCGCGGATTCGTGAGGCCTCGTGCAGCGGCGTATCGCCCTCCGGAAGCGTGACGCCCAGGTCGAACGGGAGCGCCTCACGGTAGCGCCAGACGCCGCGGTCGGGGCCGTCAGTCGACGCACCCGAGCCGAAGTCCTCGAACGTCGGTGGGTCGGCGTAGCGGACTTCCAAGAGGCCGTCACAGGAGTCACAGGTGTAGCGGATTTCGTCGAACGGCGCGAACTGCTCCTCGCAGGCGATACACTCCAGCCAGACGCCGTCGTCAGCGCAGGCGGGTGCGGACTGTGGCGGCGCAGAAAGCTCCAGACTCATTGGACGATGTTGGCACCGGCGGCGTAAAAAGCCGGTCGGTTGGCCGAGCGTGGGCGGGCGAGCGCGTCGAGAGTACCATGAGCCCAGCGTCGGGACGTCGCACTAGCGCGTCGAGAAGTACCGGCGGAGTCGGTTGCGCACGGAGCGCCCGAGGGCGGCGAGAATGACGATCGCCGCGAGGACGAACACCACGCCGGTGACCAACAGGACGACCGCGACGACAAGGGCGAAGAGTGCGACGACGAGCCAAAAGGCGCGCTTGCGATCCAGATCGGTAATGTATCCGAGACCTACATAAACGCTGGGCGGGCCAACGAGTCGGCTCACCCGCCGAAGTCGTCAATCTGCTCGTGAACCGTCCCAACCCAGGAGTCGAGCGCGTCGTGGAGGAGTTGCTTCGTTTCTTCGAGATCGATGGCGGTGTACTGGTAGACGTAGCCGCCCGAATCCAACAGCCGACGCTGGCGCTCGACGAGTCCTTTCTCGCGGAGCGTCGAGAGCGACCGGTTGACGTTGCTCCGGTCGCGGTCAAGCGTCGACGCCAGTTCGGCGACCGTGCTGCCGGGGTGGTCGCGAAGCACGAGATACGTCCGGCTTTCGTGGTCCTGAATGCCGAACACACACGAGAGAATGTGGGTGAACTCCGGATCAACGGTGCCAACAAGCGAGTCGATGTCGTGTGGCTGGCTCATACAGGTCGGTCACGGCGCGGGGAAATAAACGTCTAGGCGGCGGTCATCGGCCGTAGCCCATCCGTTCGATGCAGGCGCGCATCTCATCGGGATCGTCGTGTTTGTGGAGTCGCGTCGGGGTATCGCAGTAGTAGGTCTCCCCGTCGTAGCGGAGGCTAATTTCGTGCGACCCGCCGAACATGTCGACGCTGACGAGAAGTCGCCTTCCTTCGGTTAGCTCCGAGAGAATCTCTTCGGCGGTGAGCTCTCCGGGTTCGAGACGGCGGGCGTCACTCATTACTGGCCCTCAGGGCGTGCAGGTTCTTAGCAATCAGGGTCGACGCCGGTGGCGGTTCGGCGGTTCCGAAGCGGCCGCGCACGCGACTCAGTTCGTCGTCGACCGCGAGTCGTCGCTCGGTGGTTCGGGCGGTTCGACACCCTCGGCGGCTTCGGCGATTTCGGTGTCCTTTTGCGTCGTCACGTGCCAGCGGTCGATCGTATCCTCGTACTCGCCAAGCCGCGCGGAAACGGCCGCTTTGAGTTCGTCATCGTTGACGTTGACCTCGAAGACGAACTGTGGCTCCTCGCCGTTCGAACGGGCCTGTTTCTGGATGTTGGCGCTGATGAGCACGTTATCGAAGTAGTACGGCGCGAGTTGGGTCATCACCTTCTGATACACGGTGTTTTCAACCCGACGGATCGCCTTGCGGCCCGCCGAGTCGGCCGCGCGGGTGACGTAGCCAATCGAGTCCTGCCAGCGCTCGACCGCACCCTCGTCGTCGCCGTTTTCGATTCGATCGTACGATTCGGAGAGTTTCTGGCCGGCGGTTTTCACGTCGTCGCTGGCGGCCTTTCCGGCTTTTTCCCCCTCGCCCTCGGTGACACTCGCCTGATCGGCCGTTTTTTTGTTTACGTCCTTGCTGAGTCGCTCGTGTGATTTCGGTCGCCACTCATCCCACTCGTTGAAAGCCGAGTGCATCGCCGGCGACCGTGCTTCGATTTCTTCCTCGCGTAGGGCGCGGGTGATGCGCTCACCGTGTTCGACGACATCGCCCCAACTGCCGCGGACTTTGAAGCCGGAGATGCTTTCTTCCATCTCGTTGCTGGCTCCGTAGGAAGTCAGTATATATAAACCTCGTTACCGACTGCGGCGGGAGTGCCGTCGAGTGAATCAACCGAGAAATATAGACGAAAAATTCGTGAGAGAACCCGACAACGGGTGCCAGCAACGGACGGTCGAAAACAGCGCGCACCAATTCACGCCGCACGTCACTAATCCACGCCGCCGACTCGCGTCGAATCGTTTCCGACAATGACAGACGGACACACCGAGCGCGCGGAATATTCATAATTAAGCCTGTTGGCCAACAAACAGGGATACAATGTCGTACACCTACACCGGCTCGGCACACACGGCGCTCGTTGACTCCTATGAGAGCGACGACGACCGGTTTGGGACCCACCAGCAGCCGAACTTCCCGGAGCGCGAGGCCGTCATCGAGGAGATTAGTGTACTTCGCGAGCTCATGTTTCCGGGCTGTTGGAACGCCAGCGAGTTGGTCGGCGACGGGCCAGAGGTTCGCCGACGGATCACGAAACTCGGCGAGCTGTTTTGTCGCGGAATTGAGCCCTACGTTCCCGAGTGTCTCGGCTCGACAGTGACGGCGATGCTCGACCAACTCGCCACGATCCGTGAAAAACTAAAAAAAGACGTCGAGGCCGCCTACAAGGGCGATCCGGCGGCGACGAGCTACGTCGAGATCATCCGGTCGTATCCCGGGCTGCAGGCGACGATGGTCCACCGGGTTGCCCACGAAATCTACGCCCGCGGTAAAACCGAGTACGCCCGTGAGCTGGCCGAGGCCGCCCACACGGCCACCGGCATCGATATCCACCCCGGTGCGACGATCGGCGAGTACTTTTTCATCGACCACGGCAGCGGCGTCGTCATCGGCGAAACGGCGACGATCGGCGACTGGGCACGCATCTACCAGGAGGTGACCCTCGGCGCGCTGCACTTCGAGGCCGACGAGAACGACGAACACGCCCTGAAAAAGGGGTACAAACGGCACCCCGACATCGGCGACAACGTCGTTATCGGCGCGGGGGCGAAGATTCTCGGCCCCGTCTCGATCGGCGATCACGTCAGCATCGAGGCCAACGCGTGGGTCGATGACGACGTCGACGACCATACGAACGTGTTCATCAACCACCCCGAACAGAAACGCAAACGCTCGGGCCGATAGCCGGTTTTATTGGGTCGCCCGACGGGGGTTTGGACAATGGCGATCGAACAGCGCGACCACGCACAGCTGATTACCCACGCACTGGCGACAGACACGCTCTCGACGCTCCGATCGGTCGAAACCGAGCAGGTGGCGTTCCGCAAGGGGCTGGTCAAACTCGGCCGGATCTGTGGCTACGAGATTATCGACGGCGCGATGAAAACCGAGTTCGTCCCCGTCGAAACGCCGCTGGCCGAAATGACCGGCGAGCGCGTCACGGGGCTCAACAATGTCGTTATCATCAACGTGCTCCGGGCGGCAACCCCGTTCGTCGAGGGGCTGTTGAAGGCGTTTCCGCGCGCCAAACAGGGCGTGATTTCGGCGGGCCGCAACGAGTCTGCGGGGATGAACGAGGACGGCGAGTTTCCGATCACGATCGACTACGTCAAACTCCCCGAAATCACCCCGCGCGACACCGTTATCGTCGCCGATCCGATGCTGGCGACGGGGTCGACGATGTGTGCGGTGCTCGACCACATTCTCGCCGAAGCCGACGAGTTCGAGAACCTGTTCGTGCTCTCGGCGGTGTCGGCACCGGCCGGGCTGACGCGGGTCGGCGACGCGGTTCCCGAAGCCGACCTGTTGACGGTCGCCATCGACGACGAACTCAACGACGAGGGGTTTATTGTGCCGGGACTCGGCGACGCCGGCGACCGGGCGTTCCGAACGGTCTAAACGGTGTCAGCCGGTTCCAGTTGCACTCGGCCGCTGGTCGCGTTTTGTAGCCGCTCGCAAAGCGTGTCGCGTTCGGTAACCGGGAGTCGAACCGAAAACCGTACTTCGGCGTCGTAGTCGGCATCGAACGCGACACCGGCGGATTCGAGAATTCCCCGAACCGTTCCCGAGTCGTCGTAGTCGACCGTGGCCGTGAACCGCTCGTGGGGAACGTCCTCAACGACGCCGGCGGCCGAAACGGCGTGTTTGACCGCCAGCGAGTACGCCCGCGCAAGGCCGCCGACCCCGAGATTGGTGCCGCCGTAGTATCGGACGACCCCAACAGCGACGTGTTCGAGATCCTGCTGGGCGAGCACGTTGAGCGCGGGGGTGCCGGCCGAGCCACCGGGCTCGCCGTCGTCGTCCGCCCACTCGCGGAGCATCGTCGATCCGGGCCGATCGGCCGATGGCGACCCCGCCGGCACGCGATAGGCGGGCACAACGTGGGTTGCGTCGGGATGGGCCTCGCGAACCGCGGCGATGAACGCCTCGGCGGCGTCGACGCTGTCGACGGGCGCGATGTAGCCGATGAACTCCGAGCCCCGTTGCTCGAAGGAGGCCTCCGCGCGGCCCGCAACAGTCAGAAACGAGTCGGCAGCGTCGGTCACACGCTGTGGTTTGTCGGCGAACGAATAAGGCGTGACGGTCGGGCTCTCGGTGACCGCCGTGGATTGCTCAGCTGTCGCGGTCGGCTGGGGCATCCGCGGGCGCGGCCAGTCCAAACCGATCGGGATGATGAAGATAAAACAACCCGGCGAAGGCAACACAGCCGATGAGTTCTGCGGTTTTCGCGACCAACGCGAGCGGATCGGCGGCGAGCGCCGTCGGCGCGGCGGTTCCCTCCCACAGCAGATAGCCGACAAGAAGCGAGCCGAGCGTTCCCCCGCCGAGCGCGCTCAGCCGGCGGTAGTGATAGCCCCGAAACAACGCCACCGAAACGGCGAGCAGGACGAGCGCCGCCGGAACGAACAGAAACGGTCGGCTGTCGGCCACCGGATCGGTGAAAAGCGAGAGCGACACGCGCGGAACGACCCACAGCAGATGGATCGCCGCCGAAATCAACGCGGTCTGAATCGCGACAAGGCGGCAGAGTCGTTCGATTGTGGGCCACAGGTCGGCGGCCGAATCGGCCGAATCGGTCGCGGTGCCCATCTCAGAACTCGACCCGGCGGACGAACGAGAGCTCGCGAATCGAGACGAGCAGGTCGCCGTCAACCGGTTCGTCGGTGATGATGTACAGTTTCGGTTCGTCGGTGAACTCGGGATCCTCGCTGAGCAGTTGGCGGATCGAGATCTCCGCCTCAGCGATGAGTTCGGTAACGCGGGCAATGATTCCAGATTCGTCGGCGGCGGCAACCTCGACGGTGAGCACCGTCAGGTCGAGCACGGGCGCGAGATCGCGCAAACTCGGAATCGCCGAGATGTTGGCAAAGATTCGCTGGAGTTCGGGATCCGCACGGATGGCGTCAGTCGTCGAGTCGACGACCCGGCGGTCGACGCCGATTTCGCGGGCAATGCCGGTAAACGGGATTTCGATGCCGCCCGAGACGACGCGACCCTCCTCGTTGACCGAGAAGCCCCGTTCGAGCAACAGTCGGATCACCGCCTGCTGGCTCGGGCTTCCCTCGAACTTGCCCATGATCTCGTCGAACATGCCGAACCCTCCGTCTCGGGCGGCTAAATCCTTCGGGTTCGGCCGCGTGGGCGTCTGTCACATCGCAGCCGGCGCTGTCATTGAAACCGTGTTCCGATCCATAGTGTCAGTATCCACAACAGCTATTCGGTATGAGATTGAACTGGTGGTGAGGCGATGGTGAACTCCCTCCTGTCGTTGGTCGAGTTCGGCGCAGGAGCGGTCGCGCTGGCAGTCGCGGTCGTCACGTGGCAACACCGAACCAAGCCGGCGGGCACGCCGCTGGTGATCGTCGCGCTGGCGGGAGCCGGATGGTCGTTCGGGCTGGCGTTACAGCCCACGACGACCAACGAACCGGTGAGTTTCGCCCTCCGGTCGCTGGTGTACCTCTCGACCGATCTCGTCGCCATCGGCTGGCTGTATCTCACCGCGGAGTACGCGGGCCGCGAGTGGTTCAAAAAGCGCGCCGTCGGCGGCGTGATTCTCGCCTTGCTCGCAAGCAACGTCCTCGCGATGGCGATCAATCCCGCGGGGGCGTTTTACGCGCCGGGAACCGTCGTCGCCGCTGACGGTGTGTTCGTCCACGAGTACGGATCGCTGTACTGGTTCGATCTCGCGTGGAAATACGCGCTTATTCTCGTCGGAATCGGGATTCTCGTCGTCGAGGTGGCGGATCGAACCGGCGTCTACCGCGAGCAGTCGATTGCGGTGTTGTTCGCCGGCGTTGTCCCCTCAGTGTTCGCCTTCATCGAGATCATCGAACTCGTCCCGATCTGGGGGTTCAGTCTGAGTGCGATCGGCATCTCGCTGTCTGGCGTGATTCTGCTGTGGTCGTTGTTCTATGCGGACTTTCTCGAACTGCCGTCGATCGCGCAGCGAACGCTCATGGAGAACATGGATGCCGCAATCGTCGCGGTCGACAGCCGAAACCGGATTATCGATCTCAACAGCCGCGCGGCGGCACTGTTCGGCATCGACGACGGCGATCTTGGCGCGACCGTCGAGACGGTGTTCGACGACGTGCCGACGCTCCGAAACGCGCTGGATGAGCATAGACGGCTGGAGGCCGTCGCCGACCGCCCGCGTGCGTCCGGCGACGGCGGCAGCAACACGGCTAAGCCGGTCGGTGAGAACGCCAAGAGCAACGTCAGAGACGACACCGACGGAGCGGCCCGAAACAGCGGTGGCGACGTTGACGACGACCGTGATGTCGACGCCCCCAACGGCCAAGCCAGCGAACCCGGCACCGACAGCCGGACGCTCACCACCGAAATGCGATACAGTCGCGGCGGCGAAACGCGCTACTACGAACTCTCGGTGTCGCCGATCACGTCGTCGAACGAGGGCGTCTCGCTGTTCCGCACCAACCGGCCCCCGTCTCTCGGCCGGCTGCTCGTCATCCACGACATCACCGAGCGCCGCGAGAACGAAAAGGAGCTCCGACGGGCAAACGAACGGCTCGACCAGTTTGTCGGCGCAGTCTCACACGACCTGCGCAACCCGTTGAGCGTCGCCAGCGGCTATCTCGAACTGGCGAAAGAACGCGGCGCGGCGGAGGATTTCGAGACCATCGAACAGGCACACAACCGGATGGGTCGGATAATCAACGACCTGCTGACGATGGCTCGAACCGAGACCACAGGCGTCGAATCCGAGCCGGTTGTACTCGCGGAACTGGCACAGCGAGCGTGGGAAACCACGCAAACCGAGGGGGCGACCCTCACCGTCGATCTCGCGGACTCGGTGACGGTTGACGGCGACAACGACCTGCTCCAGCACGTCTTCGAGAACCTCTTTCGCAACGCGGTCGATCACAACGAGCCGCCGCTGCACGTTCGGGTTGGGCCGCTCGAAAGCAGCCATGGCTTCGCCATCGAGGACAACGGCAAGGGAATTCCGGCCGACCAGCGCGAAGCGGTTTTCAGCCAGGGCCACACAACCACCGACGGCGGCAGCGGCCTTGGGCTCTCGATTGTCGAGGAACTGATTTCGCTACACGGCTGGTCGATCAGCGTCACCGAGAGCATCGAGGGCGGCGCACGCTTCGAGATCGAAACCTGAGTTCGAAGCGCCACCGGATTGTGTCGCCAACGCGCTCGCTGCGCGGCTGTTCGATAGCCGAACGGCGAGTGCGTACCGCGTAGCGCGCCTGCCGGAATCTCCTCTTCAGAGCGCGCCTTTCGTACTCGGCGTGTCGCTCCGACGAGTGTCGATTCTGGTCGCCTCGTCGAGCGCGCGGGCGAGCGCTTTGAACAGCGCTTCGACCTCGTGGTGGGCGTTGTCGCCGCGGACGACCTCGGCGTGGAGCGTGAGCCCGGCGTTGTGCGCGAGCGAGAGCGCAAAGTGGTCGGCCATGACGCTCGAAAAGTCGCCGACGCGCTCCTGTGAGAACGCGCCCGAAAACTCGTAGTACGGGCGACCGGCGACGTCGACGACGACGCTCGCGACCGCCTCGTCGAGCGGGACGCGGCGGTCGGCGTATCGCCGGATACCGCGCTTGTCGCCGAGCGCTTCGTCGAACGCCTCGCCGAGACAGATGGCGACGTCCTCGACGGTGTGGTGGTCGTCGATCTCGGTGTCACCGTCACAGCGCACCGTCAGGTCGAACAGGCCGTGTTTGGCGAACGATGCGAGCATGTGGTCATAAAAGCCGATCCCCGTGTCGACCTCGCTCTCCCCGTCGCCGTCGACGTCGAGGGTGAGATCGATCGTCGTCTCCGCCGTCTCACGGGAGACGGCGGCGGTTCGGTCGGTGTCGCTCATGTCTGGACACTCGCGGGCGATTGTTAAGGCGGTTGCGGGGACGCCCAGACGTGATCGGCCGACCGGCGGTGGATACTTTTGTCTATCACGAGAACACCCATCCATGGGCACCGACGACGTTGGTCCGGAGAGCGCTCCGGAACCGCCGACAGAAGCCGATGTCGACGACGACGGGGAACTCGAGCGGACGATCGGACTCACCGGGGGCCTCGCCATCGGTATCGGGACGATGATCGGCGCGGGGATCTTCGTGTTCCCCGGGCTCGCAGCCGAGAACGCCGGGCCTGCGGCGGCGCTCTCGTTCGCGATCGGGGCGGTGATCGCGCTGCTCGTCGCGCTGCCCGCCTCCGAGCTCGCCACCGCGATGCCTCGCAGCGGCGGCGGCTACTTCTTCATCTCACGGGGGCTCGGCACCGGTCCAGGCGCGATCGTCGGGATCGGGCTGTGGCTGGGGCTCGTGTTCGCGTCCGCGTTCTACCTCGTCGGGCTCGGCAGCTACGCCGGACAGGTGTTCGCCGAGGCGGGGATCGCGCTGCCGATCAGTCCTGCGGTGCCGCTGGGGGTGGCGTTCGGGATCGGACTCACGGTGCTCAGCGTGTTCGGAACGGAGAACACCGCCTCGCTCCAGAACGGGATCGTGATCGTGCTGTTAATCATCCTCACGGTGTTTCTCTCGTACGGGAGCCTTGACGCGCTCGGCGTGTTCGGCGCGGAAACGACGCCGGAGCGGTTCTTCCCGCCCGGGGGGTTCCTCCCCGTTCTCCAGACCGCGGCGCTCGTGTTCACCTCCTATCTCGGGTTCGCACAGATAGCGACTGTTGCGGGCGATATCAAGGAGCCCTCACGCAACCTCCCGCTCGCGATGGTCGGGTCTGTGGTTATCGTCGGCGTCTTCTACGTCGTCACCATCTTCGTCGCGACGAGCGCGTTCGGGAGCGCGCGGCTCGGCGAGTTCGGCGAGAC
>OBKM01000897.1_pt1 | contig 13463 bp, 10 predicted proteins | sample 1519691 | NCBI WGS metagenome assembly OBKM01 (sample SAMEA37050418, study PRJEB22526) | metagenome | biome: saline pan; feature: lake; material: water | place: Egypt | collected 2015 | depth 0.5 m
TGTGTTGAATATTAAGTGTTCTCCCGTTCGTTATAGAAGCGGTCACTCCCGTCGAAGTACGAATATAACCGCCTCGTTCAGTAACAAGCATTATATTCTGGCCGTGTGAACTCGTGGTGTATGCCAGATCAGCGCCTGAACTACATTGGTGGCAAACGAATCGGCTCTGACACGGACAGAACCTTCGAGACAGTAAACCCGGCTGCACCTGAGACGGTCGTTGCTACCTATCCGCAGTCCAGCAGTGACGACACGGACCGTGCGATCGACGCAGCTGTCGAAGCCAGCGACAACTGGGAGAACACCCCTGGCCCGGAACGTGGGCAGTATCTCACGAGCGCCGGTTCGTTACTCGAGGAACGAAAGGAAACAGTAACCGAGTTACTAGTACGTGAAGAGGGGAAGACCCGGAGCGAGGCCGCTGGAGAAGTCCAGCGTGCTATCGATATCTTTCACTACTACGGTGCCAAAGCACGCGATATTGGTGGGACGGTGAAGGGTCCCAGTGCAATGGACACTAACTTGTACACCAAACGAGACCCGCTTGGCCCGGTCGGACTGATCTCCCCGTGGAACTACCCGATCGCGATTCCGGCTTGGAAGGCCGCACCGGCGCTCGCTGCGGGCAACACTGTTATTATCAAACCCGCATCACAAGCTCCAGGCGTCGTCCACGAGATAGCGGATATCTTCGATGAAGTCGGACTGCCGGACGGTGTATTCAACGTAATTACTGGATCTGGAAGAGTGGTGGGCGATACGATCGTTCGCCACTCCGAGATCGAGGCAATCTCATTCACTGGCAGCACGAGCGTCGGAAAGGTTGTCTACGACGCCGCTACCGATGATGGTAAGCGTGTACAGATGGAGATGGGCGGCAAGAACCCAACCATAGTCAGCAGCAGTGCTGATATCGAGGAGGCAGCCGATATCGTCGCTAACGGGGCCTTCGGCGTAACGGGGCAAGCATGTACTGCCTGTTCGCGCGCGATCGTCCACACAGATGTACACGACGAGTTCCTGAATGCGGTCGTCAAGCGGTGCGAGGCGATTAGCCCAGGGAACGGACTGGATGATCCGGACATGGGCCCACACGTCAACGAGTCCGAACTCGACTCAACGCAAGAGTACATTTCTATCGGGCAGGAAGAGGGGGCTGTTCTCGAGGCTGGCGGTGACCTAATCGACCGTGACGGATATTTTGTTCAACCCGCTGTGTTCTCGGGCGTCGACCCGGACATGCGCATCGCCCAGGAGGAGATCTTTGGCCCGGTACTATCTGTAATTGCTGTAGAAGATTTTGAGGAGGCGATTGCCGTCGCTAACGACGTCGAACAGGGCCTCTCCGCAAGCATTGTCACCGACGACCATACAGAGGCAAATCGATTTGTTGAGGAGACTGAGGCAGGGGTGCTCAAGATCAACGAGAAGACTACCGGGCTTGAACTCCACGTACCGTTCGGTGGAGTCAAAGCGTCATCCAGTGAAACGTATCGGGAACAGGGTGACGCTGGTATCGATTTTTTCACGACCAGCCGGACCATCTACGACAGCTACTAGACGATCCGGTCTAGTCGTCGTAGTGTGCGGCAACTGCTAAACTTCACAGTTCATCAATAGTGAACAACTGTAACCATTGGGTGAACGAACGTGCCTGGGAACCGAACATCGATCGACCGGGCTCGGATCCTGATATATGACCAGATTTCCGCGCTGACACGGTGTGAACGTCTGATATATGAGCACACTTTGGATTGATAGGAATTCTACCGTACGCACCTTCATCGAATAGACCTAAATTGTTGTATCCTGTGCTGTCTACATCTTGATTGCCGAAAACCGCTATTGCGTTGTATCCCGTGTCATTATGAAGGCTTGCGGTTTTCGTTAAGAGGAAATAATCACGTTCACTGATGCTGAACAATAATATGATAACAAAACCACCCTGTAGCGGCCGTTTTTTCCACCTTATACGGCTATAGCTTCCATGTTTCGAAACTCGCCATTCTATTGCCGGCCACTATTTACACCCGTACTGCTGTAATCTATTGCTAGTCGTTCACATGCTAAGCTGGGGTCAGATATTCCATAATGTGGAATATCTGTTCCAGGAGGCGGAACTCAGAGCATTGTGGAGTGGAGAACAATTCTCACATATGCTTGTTAAAAGACATAGTCTGATGGTTTTAATATTGCTAAAATTCAGTGTGGATAGCAGTTCTACACCGAGATGACATCGTTTACTAGAGTCCCGATGTCTTCGATATCGATGGTTACTGTATCGTCCTCGTTAAGAGTAAAACCGTCGTCCGGGACCAAGGGTGTACCAGTGAGCAAGACAGCGGTATCCGGGAGATCGTTATGGCGAGTGTAGTATGATACTAACTCTTCGCACGAACGGACCATCTCGCTCGTGGATGTCGAATCACTGTACATAGTCTCACCATCCCGTTCTATCTGCATCGAAAGTCGGAGATCGTGTGGGTCCTCTACCACTTCAGGTGATGCGATACAAGGACCGATCGAACAACACCGGTCGTAAACCTTCGCCTGTGGAAGATATAGCGGGTTTTCCCCCTCGATCGAACGGCTGCTCATGTCGTTTCCAATCGTGTAGCCGACGATCTCTCCTCGAAACAGTACGATACCCAGTTCAGGTTCCGGAACATCCCAGAGGGAATCTGACCGAATCCCGACGTGTTCACCCGGTCCGACAGTTCGGTTCGGCGTTGCTTTGAAGAACACTTCCGGCCGCTCGCCTTCGTAGACATCAAGGTACATCTGGGGCATTCCGCTTTCAGTTTCGCGGGCCTCTTCGCTAATCTTGTAGGTGACGCCCGCGGCCCAGATCTCCTGTGCATGGACCGGTTCGATTACATGTGTGAGTTCGGATGTTGAGACCTGCTCTGCATCGTCTAATTGAGCCCTGGACACGTTGTCAGCCGTTTGACCCGTCTCCACTGCCCGCTCACAAACATCAGCAAACCCTTGAAGCGACGCATCCGCGCTCGTGAGGTCATATAACTGGTTCCCGTCTTCGATAATAAGGCGAGTTTTAACACTACCGCCCAATCGATAGTATCTCATGCGCTATATTGTCTATTGAATACCCTATTAAAGATTATTGTAGTTGTTTAAGTAGTTGGTTGGCTTGACGCGGTGGTTCAGGAATCCGACGCCTACCATTGAATACTTGATCGGTAGTCTGTACGTCCGATTGCGTCAACATCAAGAGTCAGTAGCCTACCCGAATTAGGCCCAAATCGGCTGCGGTCCTCGCCACCCGCCGTCGTCACGAACAATTGTGATCGGTCTTCACCCCCAAAACAAACACTCGTTGGACGTTCACAGTTCAGGGGATACCGCTCTTTCTCAGTCCCGTTCGCTTCGTACTGAACGACACAGCCGCCGCCGTATCGTGCTGACCAGAGATGGCCACTGGCATCGACGGTGAGCCCATCAGGAACTCCCTCGCCTTTCTCGGTGGCGATCAGTTCACGTCGGTTCGAAACTTCACCCGTCGAGTGCTCGTAGTCGTACGCGTACACGGTGTGGCCTTCCGACTCGGTGAAATAAAACGTCTCCCGATCCGCCGTGAACCCCATTCCATTTGGAATGGCGAGACCCGTCTCGATCCTGTGGACCGATCTGTCGGGGTCGATCCGAAATAGGTCTCCGCCTCGCTCGTCGGTCGGCATCGTGCCACAGAACACACGTCCGGCTGCGTCGGCGATCACATCGTTGAATCGTGTTGCTCCCGCGTGCGGAACGAGTACTTCCTGGTGAGTGAGCTCCCCATCGGCGAACCGCCCGATTTCGCCGTGCTCGTGGAATGTCAATAGGGACCCATCTTCCTGAAGCGTTATACCAGTAATCGTGTCGACGTCGAGTACAATATCGTGTTCGCCCACCCGTGGGTCGTACCGGTGGAGAGTGCCACTAAGGATGTCGACCCAATACAACCGATCGGCAGATGGATCCCACAGCGGCCCTTCACCCAATCTACAGCGCGTATCGAGAGCTATCTCCGAACTCATATGTTGTTGTATGTCACAATAAATAAAAATATTTGCATCGAATTGTCCGACCCATTAACTGTGGAAATTGGTATTAATTGGCGTCAAAAACAACGAATCCCTGCTATCGGACAGCAAATGGGTGGCACTGCTTCCACAGGTCACGATTTATTCGTGCTGATTCCTTTTGTCACACTGCCCCGCGAAAGGAGGCCCGGAGAATCCACCTTGCTAGCTATTTGATACTACACACCTCAGCCAAAACTGTTCCAAAACATGGAACATATTTATGTTTCCTCAGCTATATCTATGTGTATGGGTAACACAGCACAAAATCCGATTAAGTCAGCACAGATGGCGTTTCGTATTGTCGAGACGCTCAGAGAGCTCGACGGAGCGGGCGTTTCGGCGTTGGCGAGGGAACTAGAGATGCCAAAAAGCACGACCCACAACTACCTGAGCACCCTCGAAGAGACTGAGTACCTCACCAAAGAGGACGGGATATATTATGTCGGGATCCGATTTCTTGAACTCGGCTCGTACGCCCGGAACAGGCGGAAAATTTACGAGATATCGAAACCCGAGGTCCGTAACCTCGCGAAGGAGACAGGAGAGCTAGCGAATCTGTTAATCGAAGAACACGGGAAAGGGACCTATCTTCAGCGGGCACGTGGCGAGCAAGCAGTAAACGTTGAAGCACCAGAAGGAACCAGAGTACCGCTGTACTGCACTGCACTAGGAAAGTCGATTCTGGCACATCTGCCCGAGGAACGTGTCGAGACGATCATCGAACGAGAGGGGCTCGAACAGGTCACGCCAAAGACTGTCACCGATAGGGAAACGCTGTTCGACCAACTTGCAGAGATCCGAGAGCGCGGCTACGCACTCGACGACGAGGAACGTATCCAAGGGTTGCGCTGTGTTGCTGCACCAATCCTTAGTACTGACGGCCGGGTCTTGGGTGCAATCAGTGTAGCGGGCCCCTCGAACCGGATCCGTGGCGACCGGTATCGCGAAATGCTCCCAAACAAAGTACTCGAGACGGTCAACGTCATCGAACTCAACGTCACTTACTCTTGAGCGCCCACCGTTACCTGTTTCAGTCCAATCAGATACGACCGACAGTTCACAACAAGAATTTTGTAACGTCCCTACCCAGGGTAGTGCATGACACAAACTAACCTTCGAAAACGACTGCAAAATGGAGAGACGATCATCGGAACGTTGCAACTACTCGATTCAGCCATGGTCTCGGAGATGGTGGGCGTTGCGGGTATGGATTTCGTGGTCTATGATCAGGAACACGGCCCGCTGAGCGCGGAAACAACACTCGAACTGTCAGCAGCAGCCCAGAACCGTGGGGTCGCACCGATCGTTCGTTGTCGCACTAATGCTGAGGCAGAGATCCAGCGTGCACTCGATATCGGGACAGCTGGTGTCCAGGTCCCTCAGGTAGAAACGCGTAAAGACGCCAAACGCGCGGTTGAGGCAGCGCGGTTCGACCCGATCGGGAGTCGTGGTCTCTCACAATATGTGCGTGCGGGCGACTATTGGGGAAGCAACACCTACACCGAAGATCAAAACGAATCCGTCCTCCTTGCCGTTCAGGTTGAGGGGAAACGCGGGATTGAGAACATTGATGAGATCATCACCGTTGAGGGCATCGACGTCATCTTCCTCGGTCCGTACGATCTTTCCCAATCGCTCGGGATCCCAGGGCAAGTGACTCACAAGCGGGTTGAAGAAATGATGACCAAAGTCTGTGCGCTCGCTAACGAGGCCGAGATGGCCGTTGGGACATTCGCTGACACTCCGAAAATCGCCAACAAGTGGATCGACGCCGGTGTCCAGTATGTCACATTAGGAGTCGAAGTTGGGCTGTTCACCGAGCATCTCGCGTCACTGACTGAAGCTGTAAATACCAGCCAAGACTGAGTCTAATACGAAGAGAACGGCGGTAAAGTCAGAGCTACGCGACGACAGAGTCTTGATTCTCGCCTCACAGTTGAACTCTCGTTCTGTCCTCAGCCGATTCATGTATCGCTGCGACTATCTCTAAATCTCGTAGTCCGTGTGTCCCGTCCGGATGGATCTCGCGGCCAGTCAACAGGCGGTCCGCAAAATACTCGAATTCCTCGCGCATTTCGTCCACCTCGTCAGCAGTATCATGTGTAAGATCAAGTCGGAAATCATCATGCTCAACGTGGAGTTCAACCTCGCCGTGAAAAGCGGGCCAGAGTTCGACTGATCCCTCAGTTCCCGTTATTTTGAGCTGTGTGTTCTCGTGGGCTCGTTGGGAAACTGTCGAGACAAACTGAATACCATCTTCGAATTCAAGCAGGAAAGAGGAGCGTTCGTCGTCGACCTGCTTAAACGCGGGGTGTTGTGAATCCATTTTAGCGTATACGGACAATGGATCCTGTTCTAAGAGGTAGCGTGTCGTGTTGATCGTATAAATCCCGAGGTCCATCACTGAGGTACCGTAACCGGTAAGATCCTGTTGCAGTCGCCACTGATCCTCGTTAGGAATCATACGAAGTAGGGGTTGCGTGTTGTCGCCATAGACCTGCACAGGGTCGCCAAGGACGCCGTCATCGATCACATTCTTTGCTAATCGGACCATCGGGCTGGTCTGCATTCGGTATGCGATCATCAATGGGACATCATTCCGATTACAGACATCAATCATCTGTTCTGCACGTTCGACCGTCGCCTCCATCGGTTTCTCACAGAGTACCGCTTTCTTCAACTCAGCGGCCGTCTCTGCGTATTCTAGGTGGTAGGCATTCGGCGTCGCAATGTAGACCGCATCGTAGGCATCCTCTGCTGAACCGTCGTGGAACTCTTCATAAGTAATCCCGTGGGAGATGTTGTTGTTTCTCGCGATCCGATCTGCCTTTTTGCCCGAACTGCTGACCAGAACCGTTGTCTCGGCAAGCTCTGTCTCTTCAATTGCTGGGATCGCAACGTCGGTCGTCCACCATCCAAGTCCGATAAGGGCATACCGCACTGTGCCGTTAGTAGCTGATCGCCACTCGCGAGAGTCGTAGGCTTGAATCAAGTCCATCAGGGACATAGGTATGAAATCTTTGCTAAGGGTCAAAAGTGTTCGGACGAATATTTCCACGTTATGAAGCGGATCGTGTTGACAACTCAAAAGAGATCCCCAATTGAACAACGGTGATACCCCACATTTAGCACCCTTTGAACGGAAGATCGCCCTTTTTCTGTCTTGCGATTTTGAGAAGTAGTTGTTCTAACAACACGTCGTAGTGAGCGCCTCTGTGATTTGCGTCTCGACAAAGGTTGATTTTGTGGAAAACTCCTAAAAATACGCAAAATCACCTGTACCGTCTGTTTTCAGCAATATCGGCTCAAGAACCGATACACAGCTACAACAGGGAGTTGGTAGTATTTAATTTCACACACGAAATGAGATAATCGCCAGAAGGAAAATTGATCCGGTCAGTGTCTGAGGGTGCTAAATGTGGGGTGATACTGTTATCCGGAGCTAGCTATCGTCGATCTACTTCCCGCTTTTCCCAGTCCTTTTCAAAGAGATTGATCGTGTGGACCTGGTCTTCAGTGTAGGCATGTTCATTAACGACGTCGTGGTCCAGTTCAATACCGAAGCCAGCCCCTTCAGGTACTGTAATGAATCCACCACTGATGTCTAGTGGTTCTGTGAGCAGGTCGTCGACCCAGTCAACGTCGTAGGTCTGGAACATCTCCTGAATCATGAAGTTCGGGACCGACGTGCAGACGTGAGCGTATATTGCGCTCGCGACCGGGCCTTGTGGATTGTGCGGGGCGTAGCTAACGTGGTCGGCTTCTGCTAGTCCAGCAATCTTCTTCCCCTCGGTGATGCCGCCCGTGTTCATCAGGTCAGGCTGGATAATGTCGACATCGGTACGTGTGATCAACTCAAAGAAGTCGTATTTGGTTAGATGGCGCTCACCGGTTGCAATTGGGATCGGTGATTTATCTGCTACCTCGCCAAGGCTGTTGATCGAGTCCGGGGGACATGGCTCCTCGAACCAAGTAGGCTCAAACTCGGCAAGCCGATTTGCAACCTCAACGGCCTGGCCGGCGGTGAACCGCCCATGCCCTTCAATCAGGAGGTCCACGTCTGGGCCGACTGCCTCCCGAACTGCGCGAACGATATCGACTGAGTGGTTGAGATCTTTCTTTTTCATCCGCTGCCATGCGGTGCCGAACGGGTCGAACTTCATCGCATCATAGCCGTCGTCGACGACTCGCTCAGCGGCTCGCGCGAATCCCTCCGGTTCACCGTCTGTATCTGTATACCAGCCGTTTGCGTACGTTCTGAGTTCTTCCCCATGTACGCTTCCGCCAAGCAGTTCGTAGACGGGTTTGTCGAGGATTTTACCCTTGATGTCCCAGCAAGCGATGTCGATCGCAGAACATACCGTCGTGTTGACGACACTCTTGGAGAACCACTCGTCACGGTACATCTCAAGCCAGATCTGTTCGGTGTCGAACGGGTCCTTTCCAATGAAATAATCGGCCATCTCGTCTATTGCTGCCGCGACCGTTCTTGGCTTATCGTGTGTCGTCGCTTCGGCTAACCCGGTGACACCAGCGTCCGTCTCGACTTCGACGAACACCCACGGCTTCCACGGGTTTGCGACGATATACGTCTCTACGTCCGCTATCTGCATGTCTGACATACGAGTTAACGACCTCTCACCATCTTAATAAATCTATCGGGGGTGGGTGTATTGAGCCGGACACTCTTTACGACTGTCCCACTGGGAGACCAACCGTTATGTACCTCTGCTCCGTTGAGGTGGTATGGCTGATACTGTTGTCGTCACTGGTGGCCTCGGACTCGCAGGACGCTGGATCGTCGACTCGCTCAGAACGGAGTATGAGGTCGTCGCCATCGACCGGCGGCTCCCAGAGTCACTGGACATCGAGGGCGTCCATTTCGAGGCCGTTGATCTCACCCAACAAGGTGAGACTCTGGAAACGATACTTGACGCGGACCCGGAGACGGTTGTCCACCTAGCGAATATACCCCACGAGGAAAACCACCCTGGAGGTCGGGTTTTTGAGAATAATGCGATGAGTACGTTCCACGTACTGGAGGCTGCGGGGCGTTCGGAGGCCGACGTTGTTTGGGCCTCCAGTGAAACAGTCTACGGCACGCACTGGCCCGATCCGGAACTACCAGCATATTTGCCAGTCGATGAGGAACACCCTGTCGCGCCCTGGAACGGCTACGAGACATCGAAGCTCGCTGGTGAGGCTAGCGCTGAAAGGGTCAGGAACGCTTACGATGTCTCGATCATTACGATGCGGCCCTCGTGGATCCAGATCCCCGGCGAATACGTCATCACTGAGCTCCGCGAATCTTTTGCTCTTGAAACCGCAGAGCCGATGGGGAACTACTGGTCGTACGTCGACGTCCGGGATGTGGTTTCTTTCGTGGAGGCGGCGATTCAAGATCCCGTCGAAGGTCACGAAGTATTCAACCTGTTTGGTCCGGACAACTTTCTGGGGATTGACACGGCCGCTGCGTTAGAAGCCGGATTCGGCGGCCTGCCAGAGCAGTGTGACTTACGTGGTGATGATTGTGCGTTCTCTACGGAGAAAGCCGAGCGGTCATTTGACTGGGAACCAGCACACTCCTGGAAAGACGCCCAGAGCGAACCGATTTCCGGTCCAGCTTTCTCGTAACAGTTCGACGTTCACAGGTTGGCATTGACTCATCAATGGATAGATCGTCTGTTTTATACGAAACCAGTACTCTCTGGATGCATTTCGGTAGGATGTGCTAGATTTCTCAGATAGCGGTATTATTATATATTGGTGTACGAAATAATGATTTGGGAAGTAATAGATCAAAGCGACGAAAGCATATACTGCAATCAATACGACTGGTCCAAAGTACGCCCCAGTACCGCGGTTATCGATGCGATTCGAACGGTCAAAAGGGGCGATAGGGTTAGCATGCAACGTCAACAGGAGTGTAATCTCTCCCAACACGTCGATCTCGAGGCTATCGACGGAGCGATCCTCGGACAAAAAGCCGTTGTCGTTTCGTTTCAGGTCGACGAGTATGTGGTCCACGTGGACCCCGACTCTGTGGTTGTCGAACGGCTTTGAGGTCGTTCTATGTTGAAAATACCTGAAGATCTTGAGTAGCCGTCAGACCTCTGCCGATCGAATCCAGACCTGCATCTCACCGGCGCTCCTATTGTTCCACGCGTAATAAGGGATCAGCTGAATTTGGCTCGACTCTTTCCTGACATCCTGAGCGGGTAGGTACAACGAGCCCTCCCAGTCATCCAGGTCCGGTACGTTCACGTCCGCATTTAGAACGGTAACTCCCTCAAGCAGGTCGGTATCGTGTTCCGCGTCAACGCCTGCCGTTGCCGGCAACGAGTACTGGAAGAGCGGCCGGTCGTTGTCATTGGCCTCGGCGGCATACACCAGCGGCCCTCGCGTAATGGCAACGCGACCTGCATCAGCCTCAACGTTTGGGTGTGCGGCCATCATTTCAGTCTCCTGTTCGAGTTTGAGTTCGATGGTCTCCCCGCTCCACTCACGATCGAATCGTACGTATTCGCCAGCATCGGCTTCGACCACCTGCCCATCTAGCCTAACCGTCACGGTTTTTGCCCACTCGGGGACGCGCACGTTCACCGGGACCTGACCGTCGGCATCGATATCGAGAGTGACATTCCCGGACCACGGCAAGGAGTTCGACTGGTCAAGGTCAACGACAGTCCCGTCCACAGTCGTCGAGAGCGTACTACCGATGAATTGGTTCACGTAGAGTTCCCCCTCGCGCTTGGAATAGATGTACTGGCCGAGTGAGGCGAATAGTCGAGCTGCGTTCGGCGGACAGCACGCACAGGTGAACCAGCCCTTTCGGTGGTGATCACCAGCACTCGCAAGTGGGTTCACGTAGAAGAAATGCTTGCCATCGAGTCCGACGCCAGCGAGAAAGCCGTTGTATAGCGTCCGCTCGATCAACTCCGGATACTTCACCTCAGCCGTGTACTCGAATAGCCGCTGGTTCCAGAAGATGCTCCCAATTGCTGCACAGGTTTCTGCGTAGGCAGTCTCATTGGGAAGCTCGTAGTCTTCAGTGAACCCCTCGTGTTCGTGTTCGGGTCCGATCCCGCCGGTAATATACATTCGCTTTGTTGTCATGTTCTGCCACAGGCGGTCGGTGGCTCCCCACAGTTCCTCGTCGTCAGTCTCGGCGGCGACGTCCGCCACGGCACAGTAAAGATACATTGCCCTGACGGCGTGTCCTTCGACACGCTCGTGCTCGCGAACGGGGGTATGAGCCTGCGCATAACTCCCGTCGTATTCGTCGTTGTCGTCAAGATACACCGTTTCCGTGACGTCTCTAATCGACTCGTACTCATCGGGGCTATACTCCGCACCGGCAATCTCGTCCAGATGCTCCAATTCCCAGCCAAGTCGATCATCCTCTGTACCGCGCCGATTGATGAAATACTGTGCGAGCCTAAGATACCGGTCCTCGTCGGTTACCCGATACAGCTTCATGAGAGCCAATTCAATCCCCTCATGTCCCGGAACTCCGTCGATTGTGTCCGGGAATACGTCGTCAATGTGGTCGGCGAACGCGGTTGCAACATTAAGCAGTGATTCCTCACCCGTCGCGTCGTAGTGAGCCACCGCCGCCTCAATGAGGTGGCCCGCACAGTAGAGCTCGTGGAGCATATTGAGATTAGTCCACTTCATATCCTCCTCGACGAGCTGAAAATAGGTGTTGAGATAGCCATTCTCCAACTGTGCTCCTGCGATGAGTTCGATCACCTCATCAACGCGCTCTTTCAGTTCCGGATCGTCGGCCTTCGTAAGCTCAAAGCTCGCTGCTTCCAACCACTTGTAGGCGTCACTATCTTGAAACCACATTCCCTGGAACCCGCCGTCAGCCCCACTAATAGCTCGACGAAAGTTCTCAAGTGACCCGGACTCTTCGAGTTGTTCATACTGATACTCAATCGTAACGTCCCGGTTTCGGGTGATCCACGGCGACCAAAAGTCGTCGTTGATTACAACATCGGCTATGTCGACTGAGTACTGCGGCACAGTCATGATACTGGTTGACAATAGCACCGAACATTAAATAAGTGTACTGAATGCGGTGGAATTGTTTAGATGCTCATTCGCAGGATAATGTTGAGACCATTTAGCGGACCCTGTGAAGTCGATTACGACAAAGGCACCGCGGTAATGGTGTCCGACACGAATGATTCCGTTCAATGTGTTTAACTCGGAATCCGTTACAGCGGACCTGCTGCAACAGGTACGCCGAGTTGAGATAGTATATTCGAGCATTTCAGTTCCGCCGAGAGTTATATCGAAAACCGGGACGGGACGCACTCAAACACGCCATCAAAGCGACGCTGTGAAGTCAACAATGTGCTACACAAAACTGTACCGTGAGATAATCCTACAGAGATGACTCTAGGGGGTGTTCAGATAAGGATTGAAAGGTGAGGCGTGACGTTTTTAAACCGATCTATGCCCGCAAATGCATGCCTCAGTAGTACTATCGGTCAGACCCAATTGGGGTTTGTGCAACGAGAGGCGACACCGGAGTTGCTGATGAAGCTCGGTATTCAGCTCAATTCTGCTAAACTATAACTTTTATATATAGTCTTTATATCTTAACCATTTGGTGTCAAGCTGGCTCGATCAACCGTACATAACTGGGCTCATAAGGTCAATCTACAGCCTTGAGATGGCCAAAGTCCGAATCACATTGCGGTTGACGAAACCGTGATCCGACTCAATAGACAGCAGTACTGGCTGTACACCGCTGTCGATCCAAAGAAGAACGAATTACTCTATACACAGCTTGAGCTAACTACTACCACTGTCCTTGCTCAATCGTTTCTTGCTACAGTACAGGAGAAATATGACGTTGACGACGCGGTGTTTCTCATTGATTGTGCAACCTCACTCCAAACATCATGCTCACGACACCGCCTGGATTTCAGATACGAAAAACGGGGAATTCGACATAGGTTTGAACGTATATCTTGGAAAGGAAGATGATGAATACCTACGTTTAGTAATAGTATTAGTCACGTCGAAGCAAACACTCCCGATGATTGGTTTTGATCTTTCGCATTCGTATGGAATCAGCTTATTTGAACACGACCAAATCGACCATCCGAAGCACGACTATCTTGCACCCCATGGAGGTCGCCGCGTGAGGGTGAGATTCTTGTTCGTACGTTCGGATATACCGTTGCGGCCCGGTATCTCGACAACTCCGAAGAAATGGTTCGAGAACGGTATTCACACATCGAAGCTGGTGAACTCGGCGATGTTGCCACCGAGGCACTTGACGAAATTGACTCCATTTGGCTCTATTGCCCACTTTCAGCACCCTTCGGTAGCTGGTGACACCTTTTTCGAGGGTGAAGTTCT
>OBKM01000899.1_pt1 | contig 13436 bp, 14 predicted proteins | sample 1519691 | NCBI WGS metagenome assembly OBKM01 (sample SAMEA37050418, study PRJEB22526) | metagenome | biome: saline pan; feature: lake; material: water | place: Egypt | collected 2015 | depth 0.5 m
GGCGATCAGACCCACCTGAATCTGCGCGTGATCCCGCCCCATCACCACTACAACCACGAAGCAGAGAGGTCCGGCGCACTGGTCTCGAACCTCACCGGGCTGGAATCGTGGCTTGACGTCCGTGCGGCGTGGTACGACCGCGAGACGTTCGCGAACAGCAACGTCGACGCTGTCGAGGATCCGTGGGAGTTGATCGAGCGCGGTCACTGGTGGGAAGCGGGCTCGTGGGACGCCCGATTTGCCCGGCTGTGGATTGCACTGGGCTTTGGCGACGAGACTGGCGGCGACACGCTGTACGAAACCGACGAGGTCGACGTATAGCTGCGACTGTTCTGGAGGACACCATTCATGCACACACCAACAGAGAGACAGCGAGAGCACCGCAGGGGACCACCCCCGCCACCAGCGGTTCCGCCGCCGATCAGTCGGCGGTCCGGTCGTATCGCGCTCCAACCATACCCCCGATACAACAACTTCATACGATGAACATCACGACTTCGAGAGGTTTCGCTGCGGTTCTGGTCGCCCTGCTGACGCTGTCCGTCTTCGCGGGCGCGTTCGCAGGAGTGGCCGCCGCTGAGGATGCACAGGACCCGGTTATCACTACGGATAGCGAGCTGGACGAGGGCGACCTCATCCCAGCCGAGGACTTCGACCCCACGGAAAGCCCGACTGACGAGGGCGACTACGAAGAGGTGATTGAGGTCGAGGCTGACAACGAAGAACTTGAGCTCACAGTCGAGCACGCGGACAGGGAGACCGAACACGCGGTGTTGGACTACACTGATGATGCGTTCGAGGTCGACGTCGAAGCCACCGACACCGATCCCGGCACCTATCAGTTCACGCTGGCTCACGAGGAGCTAGAGGATGTGCCGATGGAGATCGAGGAAACCGTTGCGCTTGACGTGACGGTCACTGATCTTGCATCGGAGGCTGACGAGACGCCGGAATCGACCATCGAGGTTGAGGTCGAGAACGACGACGAGCGGAGTGTCGTCTACGTCGACGACCCGACAGACGATGACTTCGCCAGCTACGAAGAAGATGAGTCGTTCTTCGGTCTGTTCGAGTCGCAGGATGCTGAACTCGACACCGAGCGCGACATCAGCGGGATGGACACCGACGTCGAGGTCTACTCGGGCGACGGTGACTTCTCCGACGCCTTCTTCGAGGCCGCTGACGCGGCTGACGACGGCGACCGACTGGGCGTGATGATGGGCTCGTCGCTCGACGGTGACATCACGTACGTCTTCGCGAACGAAGCCGGTGAGACGATCACTGGTGACGACGTGGACGAGGATGACACCTACGTCGTCGTGAACGATGCCGACGAGCGGATCGACGTCAACACCGGCGAGGAGTTCGAGGAAGAGGAGTCCATCGACATGACGCTCACCAACGACCGACCGGGCGCGTCGGATCTGCGTGAGACGCTGGACTACGACTACCTTGAGAGCCTTGGCGGATCGTGGGGCATCGCTCTGCCCTTCGGCATGATCGGGACGGGCCTGCTGAGCGTCGCCTTCGTGGCCCACACCCGCCGCCCGGCGGCCTAACGGCCATGCTGGGGACCTTCTACGGCGAGATTTGCGACCGGTTTCGAGCGCCCGCCCGAGCGGACGGCGGAACGACCACGGCGCGACCGTCACCAGCCGAACCACGGCTCCCACCGTCCGAATCGTTTTGTCCGGATGACGCCTGCGGTGGCGAGACGGAGTTGGTCGCTGTCGCTGACCTCCTTGAATCGGAGGACATCGAGGAGTGGGCGACCGCGACGGCGCTCGATGCTCGCGGGATCGACGTGGCCCGGCGCTGCACGGTCTGTGGGACGGTCCACGAGACCGAGTAGCCGACACAGCCGACCACTCTTTGCGTGCGACCACGGTCATGCAGGCGCGTGACGGCGGTTCGAGTCCGCTGATGGCCCATCCACCCGCTTCCGGGGTGCGATACCGGAGATTGGTCGACCATCTACCTCCCGGCCGGGGGACTGTTTTCCGATACTCGGCACCGATACCGCTCCCAACACTCTCTTTCCTTTCCATACAACCATGACACGAAATAACCACACACCGACGACGGACGACCAGCGATCAGAGAGCGATACAATCCACGTCACCCGCCGACGTGCCCTGCAAGCGGGCGCGATCGGCACGATCACGGCGGCGACTGGGGCGAGTGCCCTGGCGTCGCCAACGAGTGCGAGATCGTCGACCGAGGTTGACGGCGTGCTCGCCGATGGCTTCTCCGGACGTGACTTCGGGGCCTACCTTGGCGGGGTTGCAGAGCGGTTTTCCCCGCCGATCACGGCCGCCCCGGACGTCTACACGCTCACCGATCGGATGCGAAACGAGTTCGGCAACAACACCGATGCGTGGGTCGACTACGGGAACTGGCTTCTTGCCGAGCAGGACGTCGAACCGATCGGGTCGGCGACGGTCGGCGTCGAGGTAGAGCTTACCCGCCTCCGGTCGGCCACTTCACCGGAGTCGACGACCACGTCGCTCAATATCGAGTACGATGAGTTCGACGAGGAGTTCGTCGATCTCGACTGGGTCGACGAAGACCCGGAGGCTCCCGACTACATGATAACGGTCCAGAACCGCGCGGCAGAACGGGCCGCAGACGAGCTACAGACGTTCCGCAGGCGGTTTATCGACCCCGAGGGCGACCACTCCCTGCCGGATAGTGGCTATGTGAGCACACTGGCTGGTCGGTATGGTGGCTCGCTCATCGTCGGCGATCAGACGGCGCACGTCCTCGGTCTACTGCTTGGCGAGTTCCGACACGAGCTCGATATGAGCGTGCGCGAGATCAACGCGACTGCCACTCAGGAGGTGATCTAGCATGGCACCGATCCCCGTCGACATGGACGAAGGGCTGGAGATGCTGGAGTACTGGGCGGAAGCCGCCTTCGGAATGGGTGATCCCGAAGAACAGATGCTCGGGGCGTTCGTCCTTGGCGTCGTCATCATCGCGACGTCGGCGATCTCGCTTGGCTGGACGCTCGTGTTGTTGTGGATCCCGATCATCCTGTTTTCCGTGGGCGTGATCCGGCTCATCTGGGGGGCCGCAACGTGAACCAGCGACAGATCGGCGTTGCGGTGGCCGTCACCGGCCTGTTGATCGGCACTCTCGGCGGACTGGTCGGGCTTCAGGCAGTCGGGATGGCCGCCGCCGAGGAAACCCAGTCGGCAGACGACATCGAGGTGCTGGCAATCGACGATAACCACGATCTAGATGACGTCGAGGCTGTCAGCACCTACGACTCGGAGGGTGTAGCCGATGCGGAACTCTCTCAGCTCGACGGGGAGCTAACGATGGCGACGAGCAAGAGTGACGTCGGCGTCGATGACGAGCTAACACCGACAGACGCACGCAACAACTTCCTCCGGATCGAGTACGACGAGGAGTTCGAGCGCACCTTGCGAATCCACGTCCCTCGGGACTATCAGACGCCCTATACACAGTCTCACGTTGGCTCAGTGACGAGCAATCACACGGCTGAGTTCTCGCCCGTCCGGGGTGGGGAGTACCTTGAGGTGGTCGTCGACGTTGAGGAGGAATCCGATATCGTCCTGCCACTCCAGAAGGACTCATCGATCTCATATCGGGCTGTCGAGTGGGCTGACACCCGCGTTGAGGTCGTGACCGGCGTCTCGATGTTCGGCAGCGGCGACGAGTGGCGGTATCTCGACGGTGAGGAACTGGCTGAAGACGCCGCCTACGAGCTGGAGGGTCACCCCGACGACGTGGCGGTCCAGTACGACGCTGAGCGGTCCGACCCCGACGAAACGTGGCTCAACGCGCCGAAAGGAGAGGATGACGACGAAGGCGTCTACTGGTTCATCCGTGAGGAGTCCGGTGAGGAGACGGCCTACGTCGTCGCGACTGAAGACGAGTCGCCGAACGTCCGGTTCAAGTCAGATGCCACGACGGTCGACCACTGGTACGGTGAGGCCCGTGACGCCATGCAGATTCCGGACCGGATCACAGACATCCTCGACGACGGTCTTGGAGGGATTCTCTGATGGTGTTTCGAATCCTGCCAGACGTCCAGATGTCGCCACTCGGCGGCGTGATGCTGTGGACGTTCATCGTCCTCGCGGCGATCGGCGTCATGTTCGCGTCCGGTATCGGCGGCGCACTGATCTGGGCGGGGACATGGCTCATCATCATCACGATCCTCTACGTCGTGCTATCGAACGTCCTCAACTGGGTGTTCTAACGTGTCGTTGGTGATCCTCTCACTTGTCGTAGCGGTGATCGGTGGGACGACGCTGTTCTACCGGCTGCGGCCCCGGAAGGTCAAGCGGACGTACACCTTCATGGAGCGGCTACGCAAGGCGGTCGGCGGGATCATATTGTTCGCCGTCGCGTGGACGTTCCTGCGGTCCGACCGTCCCGAGTTGATCTTGATTGCGCTCGTCTCGATCGCGCTCGCGACGATCTACGTGATCGTTGAACGGCCCGACGAGAAGCTCATCTAACCCCCGCTATATGGCCCTATAGAGGCCTTATACACCCATTACTCATGCAAGCAAAACTGACAGTCACTGATACGATCCACACGTACAGACAGATCCAGAAGAAGCTCCGACTGGAGCAAGGGAGCGCAGAGGCACGTGAACAGGCCACGCAGAAGATCGCTGAGCACGAGGACGAGCTGGCGTACCTGCTTGGCGACCGTGGCTTCGAGGAGTTCGTCGCCGAGCGGCTGTCCTACTACGAGCGGACCACCGACGACGACACGGCCATGTGTTCGTGTTGGCGCTCGACGTGCCCGCTCAAGCAGGGCGACGTCCCGCCGGCGATCCGCCAGCATGGGACGGCCCTCACCGGGCGGCGCGAACCCTCTGCCCTGGTCACCGAGTGGCTCCAGCGGCACAAGGGCGGTGAGGCACTGGCGTTGGCCCGCAAAGAGTGGGCACAGATGCTCGTGCGGGTGCATCTGGCACTCCACGAGGCACTGAAGCTACTGGAGACCGACCACCGCAAGCCCGACATCGAGGACGTCCGGCGACAGGTGGGCCTTGACCCCCACGGCGGCGACGATGACGACGGCGGTCCCGGTATGGACGCCGACGCGGACGGCGATGAGGCCACCACTCCCGACTCGGACGCCGTCGACGCCAACGTAACGACCGCTCAGGAGGCACCGGCTGACGACTGAGTTCTCACTAACAAGTCAATACTCGCAATACATGAGTTCATCAAACACTCCGAGCAACAGCACCGACTACGCGACGTATCAGTCCGAACAGCAACTCCGATCCATCCAGCAGTCCCGAACCGAGCAGATCCAGACGGCGATCGACACGCTGTTCAGCACGCTGACGACGGGTGACCGCGAGCAGTTCGCCGAGACGCTCTCGAACCTCCGGCGGACGCTCCCTGTCACCGTCGATATGATCTATCACGTCAACGAGCCGTTGACGGATGCCGATCTCGACTGGCATCCCGCCGATCTACTGGACTATCTGGACGTCGACCACCCGACAGAGTGGATCGAGGACGCTCCCGAAACCCGTCTCCGGCGACTCGTGTTGTCGACGACGGCGATGGCCGTCGCGACGGGCGACCTCGACGTCGCTGTCGAGAGCAAACAGCCCGCGTTCGAGTATGAGACGCGCGTCGGGACGCGATACGTCTCGCCGACGTCGCAGGCGGGCGGTGATCTAGAGCTGATCGAGCGGGACGGCGACCTGAAGGCCACACTCTGTACTGGCTCGCAGGGCGCGGGCAAGTCGACGGCGGTCGGGACGATCGTCGAGGACCGCATCGCCCGCGGACACGCCGTGGTCGACCTCGTGGACTTCCACAAGAGCGAGAACGCGGTCTACGACATCGAGGGCCAGGAGGACGAGGAGCTACAGGCGTTCCGCGAGGAGCATGACCTTCCCAAAGGCTTCAGCGGCACCTACGAGCCGCCCTCGGTGGACATCCGAGCGCCGTTGACCCACGATCTAGCCGACTCGCGGATCCCGGTCGACGCCGAGACGGGCGAGCCGGTCGTCAAACCGTTCACGATCCCCGCGAGCGACCTAACGTTCCGACAGATCGTGATGCTCCTCCCCCACACCACCAAAACCCAGCAGGGCTACATCAAGTCGGCCCACCAGCTACTCAGTCAGCGGGGCGGGAACTGGAACCTATACGATCTCGCCGAGGCGATCCGGCATCGGACCAACGCAGGCGACAAAGTGGCCGACCGGATCGAGCGTGCGCTGGAGACGGCGCAGAAAAAGTCGTTCATCCGGGATACCGAGTCCCGTCACCAGCTCGACTGGCGCGAGATCATGGACAAGGAGCGCCACGTCACGGCGTTTACCGTTCACATGATCCGCGAGAAGTCCGATAAGCTCGCGATCGCGTCGTATCTTCTCGACAGACTGTACGATGCCCGGAACGAGTTGGTCCGGCGGCGGATCCTCGACGAGTACCCACCGCTCACGGCTGTCATGCGGGAGCTCCACACCATCGCCCCCCGGACCAAGAGCGAGCAGGACGCCGAGAAGACCATCGAGGGCTACATGACTGATACGCTCTCGGAACTGTTGGCGTTGATGCGCCACGCGAATATGGACGTCGTCGCTGACACGCAGAAGTTCCATCAACAGCTCTCACCACGCGTTTCGGGCCTGTTCCACCGGGTGTACTGCTTCTCAGGCCAGCGACCCGACGTCAAGCACGTCTTCAAGACGCGGATCGACGACACTGATCCCGCCGAGGACGTCGCCCAGTACTCAACGGGCAAGTGTGCCCTCGTCTCGTCGGATGGCTACACGCTTCCGATCAAGATGGCCCCGCCACGGCACCATCACCTCGACGCGAGTACGGATGGTGACGGGCTTTCGTATCGAGCGCAGGCGCTCGACAGCGAAGAGTTGGACGAAGCACCGTGGAGTGCGGACGTCCCGCCACGACTCCGGTTTGGGACCCGGTTTGACCCCCGTGAGGAGTTCTGGAATCGGCATATCCACGAGACGGACAACCCGAAAGACACGATCGTCAAGCGTGGACTGACTGAAGTCTACAACAGGTGGGCCGCCGAGAACGACTACAAACAGAGCACGCACAAGAGCTTCTGCGGGTGGATCAAGAGCAACACAGACGTCGATGACGGCCAGCCTAGCAAGGGCTCTCGTCGGCGCTGGTCGTGGAAATGCGTGCAGTTCAAACAGGACCGATAGGCCCGCTATTTGCGTTTACGCAAACGCAAACGCAAGCGGATACGAAAACGTACACGACCGGGTTCTCGCACGGCGGCTACATACACACCGACAGATTATGCACACAGTACAATCGCAAGACGCGGACGGGCATCATGTACCGCACGCACGTCCGATCCTGAGCGGTACGGCTCTACGTACTAGTACACGCGCGGTATTGGATCGGATCGATCAAACCGGGCCGACCGAGGACGGCGACCGGCCGCCGCCCACGCGGAATGGTAGTACAGTCAGTTTCGCTTTCTCACTAACAAGTCAATACTCAATACTCATGCAACAGCAATGGAACCCGATTCCTCAACAGTCTCCCCCAAGGGTTCAAGCCCCGAACTTCGGGAGATCGACCGTCGAATCCTCGCCTTTCTCGATCGTGACGGCCGCGCGACGCCGCGATACCTCACGAGCGAGCTGGGCGAACAGCAAAGCTACGTCAGCCAACGGCTCACGTTCCTCGTCGATGAGGCCGACCTTGTCAAGCGCGTGGATCGTGGCCTCTACGAACTCGATTGCGAGGTGATCTACGATGGCTTCAGATTCAACGACCAATAGCAACAGCACCGGCAGTTCAAGTGGTGGGACGCGGACGCTCACGGGATCGCTGAACCGTGGGCTCAATCCGCTGAACCTGCCTGACTACCTTCGTTCGTATCGCTCTGACGATCCCGATCAGCCCGACGCTGGCGAGATCCGCGACCCGCACCAGTGGGACGACCCCGAACAGACCCGCCGGGAACGGTTCACGCCGGACTCGACGGCGCGGTGGATCCTCCTGATCTCGCTGGGGATCATCTCGATCGGGCTCGTGTGGTACTTCTATCCCATCCTCAGCCCGGCCTACCAGTCGCCGTACGCGCTTGGTGGATTCGTCGCGATCGGCGTCGCGCTGCTGATCTACACCAAGGGCCGCGAGGACGGCATGGACGCATACCGCGAGCTGGACAAGTGGGTCGACTACGACGGCAACCGGATCGAGGTGCGTCCCGGCGAGCATACCGGCTGGGCCGGGACGTGGGCGCTGTTCGAGACGATCCGGCGCGTCACCTACGGCGGGTTCAACAAGCGGAAACTCCGGAAGCGGGACCTGCCCTACGACGCCGAGAAACTGAAGAAGAACGACCGCGATACGGGCGAGGATCCGGCTGTTGACGCCCTCAACCCCACGGTGAAGACCGCCGAGTGCGACCACCTCGGGAAGTTCCTGTTCACCCACTCGAACGGGCTGGACTACTGCGACGGGATGGCGTCGGCCGACCGCGAGACGACGCTTCCCCGGACGCTCGACGAGGACGACTTTGACGAGTTCCTCCGGCTGGTGAACGAACTCCAGCATCAGGTTCAAAAACTCGAGGACGACAAGGAGATGCTTCGCGATCGGAACGACGACGTCACGAACCTGCGCGACGAGCTCAATTCACCACAGATCGAGCAAACGCTGACCCTACTGCAACAGATGCAATCGCTGATCTCACGACGACGCGCACCCGTAGAGAACGGTTCCTCGGTCGACTCCGGTGGGCCGAGTACCGACACTGACTTCGACTTCGGGACGTCGACGAGTACGAACGGCACGCGAGGTGAGAGCTAATGCGGCGATTCGGTGCGATCCTGCTGGCCGTCCTACTGGTCGGCTCACTCGTCACGCCGATGGCCGGACTCGCCGCAGCGAGTGACGAACTGGAGTTTGGCGACGAACGGGCAGAGCTGGACATTCGCGAGGAACAGTGGATCGAAGAGGAGCGCAGTGACTCGATCGGCGTCGAGCGGACTGACGACCGGACGATCTACGACGTCCAGGGGCCGCGCTATGAGGTGGCACTGGAGAACGTCGATCACGAGGCCGTCACCGGATACGGCGTGGCTGACGGTGAGGCCGACGTCGAGTTTGATGAGACCCGCAACGTGTGGGTCGTCGAACCGGAGGGCGAGGGGACGATCGCGCTGTACTGGTTCGTCGAGGAGGCCGTCGACGTTGACGAGGACGGCAATGAGGAAACCGAGACGGTCCGGTACGCGGCGTCCCTGCAAGTGTCGAACATCGACTGGGTCCACGAAACCGCGGCTGACCACGACGAACTCGAACAGGCGGCGGCGAACTGGTCGGCGGTCGAACAGCAGGCGCTCGAAATCAACCCCGATCAGGACCCCGAGGAGACGATCGCCGACTCGTTCACCTATACGAGTTTCTTCGCGTCACCGTTCCAGTCCTTCCAGCAGGACGTTCAGGCGACGCTCATCATGCTCACCCTGCGACCGGGTGGGCTGGTGATCCTCGGCACGTTCATGTTGATCTCCGCGGTCGGCGCGGCGGCCGGGCTTCGCTACCGCCACCGCACGCGCGAACAGCTCAAAGAGTTCGACGAGATCGAGACCGAGCGCGACCAGGCGTGGCTCGACAAGCTCCAGCGGATCATCCAGCAGTACGAACTCCACGACCTGTACCCGGATCACATCGCGCGTGCGATGCACCGGCTGTTCGGCCCGAACACGTGGCAGGCGCACAAGAACGTCGAGTTGATGTTGTCGGCGACGCACACGAAAGGGCTCATCCTGTCGATCATGTCCCAAGTCGGCTACGTGGGCGTCGTCGAGCGCGACGAGACGGGCGACGTCCTCGAAATGCGGGCCGTCCATCGCTCGCAACTCGACACCGACGACCCGACGCCGGGGCCGGGCGCGGTCTCCCGCCGTGACCTCGCGACGGCGAACGCGCCGAAGCTCACCGGCACGCAACTGTCGGCTGACGGCGGCGGCCCGGAGCTAGTCGAGTTCGAGACGCTTCGCTACGACGAGCGTGCGGATCGCGAGCTGATCGACGCGCTCCCCGGCGGCGACCTCGATATGCGGGTGTTCGAGGACTCGATCGACGTCGACGCCGACCGGGTGTCGTTGCCGATCGACAACCACGACGTCGAGGATGCGGAGTTGATTCAGGCGGCGAACCCACGGTTCCCCGAGGACTTCGAGGACGAACAGCAGTACGCCGAGGCGCTGTCCGAACTGCTCCAGTTCGTCGTCGATCACCCACACTACACGGACGACGAGGGGCGCGTGCGCGAGGAGATGGATCTGCTGGCGTTCCTCTCGGAGATCAACTCCGTGATGGCCGACAAAGCCGACTTCCCCGTTGCCGAGACCCAACGGAAGGTCCTCGTGTGGATTGCGGAAGACCTTGATCCCAACAGCAAGCTCCGCGACGAGATCAGCGACCTCAAAACCGAGGGCGTTGGGGCGTCGACGAGCGACGACGACGATGACCAGACCACGGTGATCGACGAGGCCGACATCGGCATCGACGGCTCATCACTCGCGACGGACGGGGGTGAGACGCGGTGATCCCGCTCGATCTAGTGGCGGCGATCCCGGCGACCGCTGACGTGGCCCCGCGGGACGTCTCCCACTGGCAAAACACCGTGTCGTGGGTCATCCTGCTGGTGGTCATCGCTGGTGGGGTCGTCCTCCGGGCGGCACTGCGATACCGCTGGCTGGGCGACGACGAGAAGCGGCACCTGCGGTCGATCCGGCCCGCGATCGCGGGGCTGACGTGGCACAACGTCGTCATTCGGGATGACGAACCGACCGACCAGCGGCTACAGGACGGCGTCGACGCGACCGCGAATACGACTGTCGATACCGGTCCCGGCCCGGTGCGGGCGGCACTTGGCGACCTCCGCGGCTGGGTTGGTCGACGCGTCCCGCAGGCCCCACCGCTGGCCGTCCGCGGCGCGGTCGAAGGACTCGTGATCCTGCTACTCGGTGCGCTCGTGGCCGTCCCACTGTCACGCTGGGAACAGGCGTTGTCACCGCCGGATCTTTCGGTCTCTGCGGGCGCAACTGTGGGGGTTGACGCCCTTCGATCCGGTCTGTCTGCGCTCGCCACAGGGATCGAGTTGACCGTCCCCGGCGGTGGCGTCATCGTCATGCTCTCGCTGACCGCGGGCATCCTCACCGTCCAGACGATCACGAACTACTGGCTCCCGATCGGACTCTTGCTGATCGTGGGGAGTCTCGCGACGGTGTGGCTCAACGCCAAGACCGACGACGACCTCACGGTCGTTCTCTACCCCGACCGGCGTGGGGCGGCGCTCAACGCGGCCACGTGGCTCCTCGTGGTGTGGGCGACCGCCGCGACACCGACGCTGCTGGGCGAAGCGGTCGCCCGGTACACGGGCGATCCCTTCTACGCGACACTCGGTGCGGGGGCTGGCGCGTTCGTCGGCGTCATCGTGCTGGCGTACGCACTCGTCGGCGCACTCATCGGGTTCGGACGGCGGCTCCAGTATGGCCCCGAGTGGGTCGAGCGCGGTGCGGCTGACCTACCGGTCGTTCGCGACGGGGCCACCGGCGTTGCCCTGCCGGTGATCGGCTACCGACTCGTCCGGAAGGCACTGACCGCGCTGGCGATCGTCGCACTCCCGGTGCTTGCGTACCTCGCGGTACAGGCCGTCTCGACGAGAGCCGTCGCCCGCCCGGTGCTCGCCTTTCTCGATCAACCGGGATGGGTGCAGGCGGCGCTACTCGCTGGCCCGGCCGCGCTGCTCGTCGTCGCGATCGTCCGTGATCGAGAGCGGGCCGCCGAGCTGTGGCTGGCGATCCGCCGGGGGATCGCCACCCGGACCATCCAGTCCGCGCGCTTCGTTCAGGGCATCCCGATCTTCGCGCTGGCACTGGGCTTTCTCATCGGGTGGGCGTACGTCTCGCTGACCATCGGCGTCGTCTTGGCCGCGATCTTCGGCGTGGCCGTCCGCGTTGGAATCCTGCTGTACGAACGGGGTCGCGTCCGGGCCGGGATGGGTCTTGCCCGAACAGGTCCGTTCCTCCTCGGCGGCCTGGTGTTCGCCATCGTCGCCTACGGGACCGGTGCGATCGCCGGCGCGGGCGTCATCGCGACGATCGTCGTACTGGTGGGACTCGCGGCGCGAACGGCGTGGCGCAAGTACGGGCTCGGGCTGGCTCGTCGCGAGAAACCAGCTCGCCCACCGAGCGATCAGGTGGTCGAGATTCCCGACGAGCCGCTTCGGGATGCCAACGGCGACCCGATCTACGTGGCCCGCGTCGACGGCCGCCCGCTGGCCCGGCGTGATCCTGACGCTCTGCTGGCCGACGTCTACCGCGTGCTCGAACAGCGGTTCGAGACCGGCGAGACGCCGACGCTACTGGCTCATGAGTACTACGAACAGGTCGTCAAGAGCGGCCGCGTCGACGAGGAGGCGGCGTTCAAGAGTGTCCGTGGCGATCTCGCAACGCGCGTCACGGCGACCCTCCGCGAAGAGGGCGACGTCGAGCGCGAGCGCCTGCGTGACGAGCTGGAGGAGTACTACCCCGAGCAAGTGATCGTGCGGACGCTCAAGTGGCTCCGCGAGCGGGGCGACATCGGCGTTCGAGACGGCGACTACGTCCTCACGAAGTGATTCACGATGGCAGAAACAGACCACCACGATTCCGATGCACAGCAAGGCTACAACCCCACAGTCCGCATCGTTCCCGACGCGACAGCGAGCCGACTCCGAGCGTACGTCCGGCGACATCCCGACGTCGTTCACGACGACTACGAGGATGCCGCCGAGGAAGACCCCATCGAGGGCGCGTGCTACACGCTGGCTGAATGTTACTTTCACGCCAGCGGCGGGCAGGACTCGGATCTCGACATCTACTGTCTGAGTTGGTCCGACGTCGACGGCGTCGACGACGAGAACGACCGAACGCACTGGTACCTGAAGCGTCGCGGCGGGCCGTGGATCGACCTCGGTCTGCCGACGCCCGAGGACGCCGACAACGTCCCCTTCGACGTCGGACGGCGACGGGCGTTCCTCACCGGCTACGAGCCCTCGAACAAGTGCGAGCGCGTGCTGGACGATCTCGGGATCGACATCGAAGCATCGAGCGACTGATCGACTCTCCGTACACCAATTTTCCATGTCACAAACCGATACTACCAGCTCCGAGTTACCAGAACGGATCGGCACACTTACGATTGCAGTATTCACGACGACCCTACTGTGGTACGTCGTCGCGGCACTGGGCGTCCATGACGCGATCTCCGGCAATTGGGATCTAGCGGCCGTGGGCGATGAGCCCCTCGTAACGGCAGTAGTCACGTTCGCAGGCGCGCTCATGTTCGTCCCGATCGCCGTCGCGATTCAGACGTTCGTCCGGAAGGCCGTCCCTGATCGGTATAGATGGCCCGCAACGGGCCTCGTGTTC
>OBKM01000900.1_pt1 | contig 13423 bp, 11 predicted proteins | sample 1519691 | NCBI WGS metagenome assembly OBKM01 (sample SAMEA37050418, study PRJEB22526) | metagenome | biome: saline pan; feature: lake; material: water | place: Egypt | collected 2015 | depth 0.5 m
TGTGGTTCGGCGAGGAGGGGCTCAGCTTCGAGGACGGCCGCTTCGCGAACTACGACGCCGACGATCGCCTGCCTGCGGACGGGCTGCTCACCGGTGGTGCGGAGTTCGAGGGGCGGTCGCTGCACGTGATGGCAAACGACTTCACCGTGAAGGCCGGCAGCATGGCCGAACGCGGCGTCGAGAAGTTCCTCCGGATGCAACAGCGGGCGATGCAGACCGGTCGGCCCGTCCTCTACCTGATGGACTCCTCGGGCGGGCGGATCGACCAGCAGACCGGCTTTTTCGCGAACCGCGAGGGCATCGGGAAGTACTACTACAACCACTCGCTGCTCTCGGGCTATGTCCCACAGATTTGTGTGCTGTACGGCCCCTGTATCGCCGGGGCGGCCTACACGCCAGTGTTTGCCGATTTCACCGTGATGGTCCGGGGGATGTCCGCGATGGCGATCGCCAGTCCCCGGATGGTCGAGATGGTCACCGGCGAGGAGATCAGCCTTCAGGAGCTCGGCGGCCCCGATATGCACATGGAAGAGTCCGGCAGTGCCGACCTGATCGCCGAGGACGAACAGCACGCCCGCGAGCTGGTGGCCCAGCTGCTCTCCTACCTGCCCGACAGCTCCGACGATGACCCGCCAACTCGCCCCGGCCAGGCCCCGTCAAAGTCTCCCGACGGGATCGACAGCGTCGTGCCCGCAGATCCCAACCGCGGGTACGATATGACTGACCTGATTGAGCGGGTGGTCGACGCCGATTCGTTTTTCGAGTTGCGCGAGGGGTACGGGGCAGAGATCCTCACCGGGTTCGCCCGCATCGACGGCCGGCCGGTGGGGATCGTCGCCAACCAGCCCGCCCAGCGGGCCGGCGCGATCTTTCCAGACGCCGCCGAGAAGGCCGCGGAGTTCATCTGGACCTGTGACGCGTTCGGCGTCCCACTCCTGTACCTGACCGACACGCCCGGATTCATGGCCGGCTCGCAGGTCGAACGCGAGGGGATCCTGGAGGAGGGCAAGAAGATGATCTACGCCACCTCCGCGGCGACGGTGCCAAAACAGTGTGTCGTCGTCCGGAAGGCCTACGGCGCCGGCATCTACGCGATGTCCGGGCCGGCCTACGATCCCCAGTCGACGATCGCCCTGCCCTCCGGTGAGATCGCGATCATGGGTCCGGAGGCGGCGATCAACGCCGTCTACGCCAACGAACTCGCCGACATCGAGGATCCCGAGAAGCGGGCCGCACGCGAGCAGGAGCTCCGGGAGGCCTACCGCGAAGACATCGACGTGATGCAGATGGCAAACGAGGTCGTCATCGACGAGGTGGTCCCGCCCAGCGAGCTCCGGACGGATCTGGCTGCCCGGTTTGCCTTCTACGAGGACGTCGACAAGCGCCGCCCCGAGAAGAAACACGGGACGGTCCTGTAGCGAACGCGCGCAGGAAAGGGGAAAGGGAAAGGGCACACACCCACGAGGAGCCGCCACGGCTTTACTCGCGCGGGCGGATCTGCACGTATGGTACGACGGAGCGTGCTGTTCTCGCCGGGCGATCAGCCGGAGCTGCTCCGGAAGGCCCCCGAGACCGGCGCGGACGTGCTCGTGTTCGACTTAGAGGATGGCGTCGGGCCCGACAAGTCCCGTGCCCGGGCGGTCGTCGCCGAGGCACTCGACGACCTCGATCCGGCCGCGGAGCTGTGCGTGCGGGTCAACCCGCCCGGCGCCGGCCTCGAAGCGGATGCCGTGGCACTCGCCGAGGCGCCGGCGCCAGACAGCGTGATGGTACCGAAAGTCGACGAGCCCGCCGCGATCGAGGCCGTCACAGAGGCGTTCGACGCTGGCCTCTCTGTGCTCGCGCTGCTCGAGACGGCCGCGGGGGTGTTACACGCAGAGGCGATCGCCCGGGCGGCGCCGGTCGAGGGACTTCTGCTCGGTGCGGAGGACCTGGCGGCAGACACCGGCGCGCGCCGGACGGAGGCGGGCGAGGAGATCGCCTACGCCCGCCAGCGGGTGGTGCTCGCTGCCGCCGCCGCGGGAATCGACGCGATCGACACGCTGTACACCGACTTCGAGGACCAGGAGGGACTCGCCGCCGACACCGAGCGGGCCGCAGCGTTTGGCTTCGACGGGAAGATGGCGATCCACCCCGCGCAGGTGCCGGTGATCAACGAGGCGTTCACCCCAGACCAGGCGGAGATCGAGTGGGCCGAGCGGGTTCTCGCCCGGGCCGACCGCGAGGACGGGGTCTTCGCCCTCGACGGCGAGATGATCGACGCCCCGTTGCTCGCACAGGCAGAACGCACCCTCGCCCGGGCGGCCGCGGCCGGCGTCGGCGTCGACAGCGACGCGGCGGGCTCGCGGGGGCCCTGACCGCCGGGGACACGACTTTTGCCCGCCCGGTTCCTGTCTCGGTCGTGGCACGCTACCAGCGGACGACCCGGATCGACGCGCCCTTCGAGGCCGTCTGGGAGTTTCACGCCGGCCCGGCGGGACTGCTCGCGCTCACGCCGGCTGTCGCCAACCTCGAGATCGAGGCCGTCCACACGGCAGCCGGCCAGACGCTCCGGGAGGAACTCCCGGAGACACTCAGGGTCGGTGCGCGGCTGGTCGGATCGGTCCGCCCGTTCGGCGTCGGCCCGCGTCGGCGGTTCGTCTCGGAGATCGTCGCCCGGGACCGGGGAGAGGACCGGGGACGGTTCCGGGACGTGCTCCGGGTAGGGCCGTTCGCCCGGTGGGAGCACACCCACCGGTTCGTCGCCGACGGCGAGACGACGGTCTGCACCGACAGCGTCCGGTACGAGCTCCCCAGCCTCGACTGGGCGAGTCCACTGCTGAAACCGGGACTGGCGCTCGTGTTCGCCGACCGCCACCGCCGAACGAAGGCACAGCTCGAGGGAGAGACGCCCACGAACACGCCGGCCGACCGGCCGTGAGCGCAACGCACTTTCTGTTGGGAGCGCAACCCGGTGCATGACCAGAGACGGATACCAGGACCGGCTCGATCGGCTCGAGGCCGACGTGCTCTACATGAGCGAGCTGGTTCTCGAGCGGCTCCGGCAGGGACTCGAGGCACTCGCACACAAAGACGACCAGCTGGGACTCGAGATCATCGAAAGCGACCACGAGATCAACGAGCTGTACCTCGAGCTCGAACAGGACTGCATCGATCTGCTCGCGCTCCACCAGCCCGTGGCCGGCGACCTCCGGTTTATCGCCGCCTCGTTTAAGATCATCACCGACCTCGAGCGGGTCGGTGATCTCGCGACGAACCTGGGCCAGTACACCCGCCGGGCCAGACGAGAGCAGTTCCCGGAGGTCGACGTCCAGGAGATCGGCGACCGGACGATCGGTATGCTCGAAGACGCGATGGCCGCCTACGCCGACGGCGACGCCGAGGCCTGTCGGCAGATCGCGACCCGCGACGAGGCCGTCGACGAGCTGTGTGAGGCAGCCTCGGAGACGGTCGTCCGGGAGCTGGTCGGTGAGGACACAGACGCCCAGCTCGATACGCTGATGCAGGACGTCCGCCGACTCCTCCTGACGATCCGTGATCTCGAACGAGTCGGCGATCACGCCGTGAACATCGCCGCGCGGACGCTGTATATGACCGACTCCGACGAGACGCTGCTGTACTGAGCCGCTCAGTACCGGTCGGGATGCTCGTCGAGAAACTCGTGGGCGTCCCGGAGGATGTCGCGGGGCCCGTCTTGGGTGATCGTGTTGATCGCCTGCTCGTAGTCGCGCCACTGGAGATCGCGGTGTTCACTCGAGAGCACCGCCGAGGTCTCTCGCGAGTGGGCGATAAACAGGTGGACGGTCTTGTGGATCGTGTTCCCGCTTGCCTCGAACACGTAATCGTAGTCCTGTCGGAAGCCGTCGATCAGCCGGAAGTCTTCGATCCCGGCCTCCTCCTCGACCTCGCGGATCGCGGTCTGCTGGAGCTCCTCGTCGCCCTCGACGCCGCCTTTGGGAAACTCCCAGTCGCCCGGGCGGCTTTTCAGGAGGAGGTACTCTCGCCGGCCACGCGTGTCACGGAACAGGATCGCGCCTGCGCTCGTGGCCTCTTGCATCGACTGCCAGTACTTGACCCGCCCTAAAGAGAATGTCGGGACCGGCACATCTCACGATCGCCGGCGGTCGGTCAGCTCGCAGAATCTCCGCGTCCGGAAGCGAACGGGTTTAGTCGGCGTCTGTCTTCTGTCTGTGTATGCCCTTCGTGACCCGGCTGACGTTCAAAAGCGGCGACGGTGAGGTGCTCGAGTCGGTCGTCTCCGGGATCAAACGTCGGGCCGAGCGCAAGGGCGTCGAGCTCAGGGGCCCCCATCCCGAGCCCCCGCGGCGGCTGACCGTCGCCCAGCACAAAGGCGTCGCCGCCGAGGACACCTTCGACCCGTGGCACTACACCGTCTACACCCGCACGGTCGAGGTGGTCGGACACGGCGGGTTCGCGCGCACTCTCGCCGAGCGCGAGTACCCCGACAGGGTCCACGTAGAGGTCGATGTCGGGCAGCTCACCCAGACCGGCACCTGACCGGTCCCCGACGACGGCCCCGACCCCGATCCCGATACGGTCGGGACCGAGACTGTTTACTGGCGGCCGCCCGTTCGGCTGGCATGGACGCGACACCGTACCGCGAGCAGCTCGTCTCGTTGCGACGGGAACTACACCGACGCCCGGAGCCGGCCTGGTGTGAGTACTACACCACCGCACGAATCGTCGACGCACTCGAGACGATCGGCGTCGACGAGCTCCACGTCGGGCCCGACGCGATCGACGAGAGCGCCCGGCAGGCGGTTCCGGACGACGAGACGTTGAGTGACTGGCTCGACCGGGCCCGCGAGACCGGCGTCGACGAGACCGTCCTCGAGCAGCTCGCGGGCGGGCACACGGGCGCGATCGCGGAGATCGCGGGCGGCGGCGGTCAGGGCCCGACGGTCGCCCTGCGGGTGGACATCGACGGACTCCCGCGCGCGGAGTCGACCCACGAGGAACACGCCCCGGTCCGGGAGGGCTTTCGCTCGGAGCACGAGGGGTACATGCACGCCTGCGGGCACGACGCCCACGCCGCGATCGGGATCGGTGTCGTGCGTGCGCTCTCTGCGGCGACGTTCCCCGGCCGCGCGAAGGTGATCTTCCAGCCCGCGGAAGAACAGATCGGCGGCGGTCCGGCGATCGCCCAGAGCGGGCACCTGGACGACGTCGACGCTCTGCTTGCAGTGCACGTCGGCTTGGGTCACCCCACCGGCGAGATCGTCGCAGGCGTCGATGGCTTTCTCGCGGTCTCGCATCTTGAGTCGACGTTCCACGGCGAGGGCGCCCACGCCGGCGGCCGGCCCGAACAGGGTCGCAACGCCGTCCAGGCGATGGCGACGGCGATCCAGAACCTCTACGGCATCGCCCGGCACAGCGACGGCGCCACGCGGATCAACGCCGGCGAGGTCGGCGGCGGCAGTGCACCGAACGTCATCCCCGATCAGGCCCACATCACCGGCGAGGTTCGTGGCGAGACGACCGCACTGATGGAGTACACGCGTGACCGGGCCGACCAGGTGCTGTCTTCGGCCGCGGCCATGCACGACTGCGAGCTCGAGCTCGAACACGGCAGCGAGGCGCCGAGCGCCGAGAGCGACGACCTCCCGCGTGGGTTCGTCGCGGATGCGGCCGGCGCCAACGACCGCGTCGAGACGGTCCTCGACAGCGACAGTCTGGGCGGCAGTGAGGACGCGTCGTTCCTGATGCAACGGGTCCAAGACCGGGGTGGTGTCGCGGCGTACGTCGGGGTCGGTACGGATCACCCCGGTGGACACCACACCGCGACATTCGACGTCGACGAATCGTCGATCCTCGTCGGCGTCGAGGTGCTCGCAGACGCTCTGCTCGGGATGTCCCGGGACGGAATTGAGTCCAACGTCTGACCCTGCCGTGTCTGCGCGCGGGCCCGCCAGAAACGCCGGCACCAGTGGGGTCCACCTCCCAGGGACTGCGAGGACCGACACGGTAAAGACCGGAGCGTTCGCACTCTCAGGAGATGTTACGCAGCCCGGTGAGGTGGCTGGCCGACCGCGATCCGATCCCGACGCCGGCGCGCGCGGTCGTCGGCTACTACGCCCGGACCGGCGTCTTCGACCCCCGGAGCCTGTGGCTCAAGCGCCGGGTCGACGCGGCCGTCGACGCGATGACCGACGCCACCTTCGACGCGGTCGAGGCGGCGATCGCAGCGCGGCTCGACCGGGAGGCGGTCGAGCTGACCTACGACACGAAGCTCCTGCTGCCGGCGAAGCTGACGCTTGGCTACCTCTACCGTCGGATCGACAAGACCCAGCGGGACCGCGCCGAGGCGCTGACGGCACTGGTCGTCGAGGCGTTGCTCGACGGGGACATGCGCGACGCGATCACCGACGACGAGTACGAGGATTTCCTGCTTACCTTCCCAGACGACGAGGACCCGACGGAGGCAGACCGCCGGGCAGCCGCAGAGATCGCTCAGTCGGTACTCGAAGACCGCGTCGAGCGTGGGCTCGCCGAGTACCCGCCCGGCGTACGGGCGGCATACGACCGGACTGTCGCGGTCTCCGAACGTCACCAGCGCCAGGACGCCCGCTTCCGGGCGCTGATGGCCGTCGCGACCGGTGAGGCGTCGCCGACGGCAGTCGAAGACCAGGACCAGACCGAGAACCAGGAGCAAGACCAAGACTCGGAGCTTGACCTAGAGTCGGGCCTGTCGTCGCCGGAACACGCACGCGAGCGGATCGCCGGCGAGTACAGACACGGCGTCTTCGACGAGCAACCGGGCCTGTTCGAGCCCAGCCAGCGCGAGCTGCCGTACTTCAAAACGCAGTACGACCGCGTGGGCGTGATCTACCACGGGATGATCGACATGTACCGTGCAGCTGGGTTCACGATCGGCGATCCGTTCCAGCGTTCGATCGTCCTCGCGATCGTCGGCGCACAGGTCTGGCTCGATGACGTCGACGATTACCAGGCAGACGTCGCGGCGGGTCAGCTCACGCCCGTCACTGCGGAGTATCTACTCGCCGAGACCGACCGCCAGGGCAAACAGCGGGTGCGAGCGATCAGCGAGTCGTATCTCAGGCAGGCCAGACAGCAGGCCACCGTAGCCGACTCGACGCTCACCGGGATCGCGACGGAGTACATCTACCGGAGCGGCGATCTCTCCGTGTTGCCCGGATGACCCCGACAGCACTAAGGAGACGCCAGCAGAGGAGTTTACACGGGAGCCCCTCGCCCCGCGCGAGACGAGACGAGATGGGATACCCTTTTTACTCGGAGTTGTGAGATAGGCGTAGAGAGATGTCGCTAGCAGCTATCGCCCGCCGGATCGAGCGCCTCGCGTCTATCTTCTCGATCGGTGCGCGGCGAGTGCTATCGCTCGATACGAACCCGGTGCCGGCGGAGTGGACACACATCACGAAAGTCGATCCGGAGTCGCGCAAACAGCTGCCGCTGTTGTTCGTGCCGTATCTGTCTCATACGAGTGCCCTCTCGGTGGGTGGCTCGAGTGACGTCACCGAACAGAACACCGCCGAGACGTTCTCACTGCTTGAGGCAGCGTCGGTGCCGGCGGTCCACGAGCCGAGCGCGGCCGAGCACGTGACGCCGGCGGCCCGCGATCGGGCGTCGCTTCTGGCCGTCCCGGAGGTGCTCAACGGCGATACCGAGGCGCTGGTCGGCACCCTCGGCAAGGGTATCGGCTACGTCCGGGAGGAGCTGGGTCCACAGACCGTTCGGGACAGAACTGGGCTCTCGTCGGGTGGCACGATCGGCTCGCGGCTGTCCGATGCCGCGGCCGCGTGGTTCCTCGAGGCGGCGGTCTTCGAGGCGTACATCATCATGAACCCCGACAGCGCAGCCGCCCGGGAGGCAAACGTCGCCCCGGAGGATCTACTCAAGCCGGCGGTGGCCAAAGAGCGAGCCCTGGCTGCGGAGTATCACCTCGACAGCGAGATCGTCTACCTCGAGTACTCGGGAACCTACGGCGGCGAGGAGGCCGTCGAGCTGCTCGAGGCGATCGACGAGGCCTGTAGCTGGTCGCGACTCTGGTACGGCGGCGGTGTCGACAGCCGGGAGAAGGCGGAGATGGTCTTGGACGCGGGTGCAGACGCCGTAGTCGTCGGCGACGCGTTCCACGACGTGGCCGAGGAAGAGCAACGGCTCTACGAACAGGCACGGGACCGGTTCGACGACGATCCGGGCCGAGAGCCGATGCGCGAGTGGCTCGAAACCACCGTCGAGCCCGGCGAGACCAGCGCCGCCCGGTATCTGTCGACGATCCCGAGCGTCCCACGGCCGACCCAGCGCGCGCTCAGATACCTCGGCACCGGTCTCCGACTGGCACTCACACTGCGGACGATCGCAGACGACCTCGACGCGCCGGACGAACGACAGCTGCGCGAGGCGGTCGCCGACCGTTCGCTGCCCGGCGAGAGCACGTTCGCGGACGCGATCGACGAGGGTGCGACCGACCGAGTCACCGCGCTGGCCGTCGCCATGCTGGGTGCACACTTCGATCTCGATCTCGGAGACGAGTCACTTCCGGTCCAGCACATCGGTATTGCGCTTTGAGCCGCGAGCCCGTCGAGACCGCGAACGGTTATCTGACTCCGCCGGACGTCGGCTCGGTCGCAGAAGACCGGGTCGGCTCGTCGCCCGCCAGCCCCTGGAGGTCGACGTTGTCGAACTCCTCGGGCTCGGCTCCGTCGGTCGCGTACAGGTACAGCACCGTTTTGACCACGCCCTGGAGCGTCTGTGAGAGCAGAAACGACGCCAACAGCCCGGCGAGTACGAGCGCGACGGTGAGCAAGACACTCGCCGACGCGACGAGAAACGCCGCCAGAATAAACGGGAGCAGCGTTATCCAAGCGACGACCTGCACGCCGATGAGGCTGATCGGCGTCTCTCCCCAAGTCTGTTTGAATGTGCCCGCGCTCTGACTGAACATCCCCCTCGTGTCCTGTTCTTCGAACACGATCACTGGGATGATGAAGAAGGTCAGCAGCGTCCACGCAACGCTGAACAGGGCGCCGACGATCCGGGCAATCCGCGAGTCGGCGTTCTCCACGGCGTTGATGATCACACCGATCGTCGCGCTGATCAGCGACCACACGAACAGCGGCCGTCTGGCCTGCCAGGCCCGCTCGAGGCCACCCCGGAGTGAGGGGTCGTCTCCGCGGAGTGCGGCCCGTGTCTGGTGGACCAATCCGGCGGCGAAAAACGAACTGATGAACGTCGTCCCGAGGTAGACGGCAAACAGAACCACGAGACCGGCGCCGTCCGTCGAGACTCCAATCAGTCCGAAGGTGGTCCCGAGAAAGACCACCAGGAAGGCGAGACCGGCGGCACCGCTGACGAGCGGAAACGCCATCAACTCTGGGTGGTTCCGGATCACTCCGAGGCTGTCCTTGCTGAGGACGATCCCGGTCTTGAGTCGGGTGAGCAGTCCCATCACCTGTGTTCTGTTCGCGAAACTACATAATCCTATCGTGGCCCTGGTATCGGCGTCGGCCCCGCCAGTCAGTTCATGTCGACGCGAGCGTCCCAGTAGGAGACGGAGGCGAGATGCCGGCCGACCGGCGTGCCCTCGGCTCGCCGCTCGAGCCACCGGAACGCAGCGGCGGACCGGCGAGGGAGCTGTCGGTAGAAGCCGTAGGGGAGCACCCAGTCGTGCTCGGCGCGGGCGAGTTTGAGCCCCGCCTGCCGGAGCAGCTCTCTGATCTCTCGCTTGCTGTAGAGTCGCGAGCCCATCGGGAGTGCCCAGTTGTACAGCGACCGCGTGGAGTACCGGTTGAACGTGTCGAACACGACTTGCTCGCTGGAGACCCGTCTGAGTTCGGACATAAACTCCGTCGGGGTGTCACAGAGATGAAAAAACCGCATCGCGAGGACGGCGTCGAACTGATCGTCCGCAAATGGGAGCCGCCCGGCGTCGCCACGGAAGTAGGTGAGCCGGTCGGCGACGCCGGCCGCCCGGGCCCGTTCGTGACCCTGCTTGAGCATCGGCTCGGAGATGTCGACCCCGACGATGTCGGCTCCGTGATCGGCGAGCATCGCCGTGAACCGACCGGTGCCACAGGCGATCTCGAGAATCTGCTTGTCGGCGACTGGAGCTAGGGCATCGAGGACGGCCGCTTTCTCGCGACGATCGATCAACTGACCGCCCCGAGAGAAGCGTTTCTCGTCGTAGGACTTGGCCACGTCGTCGGCCTGATACCACTTTTCGCCTTTCACGTCCTCGCCTCAACAGGGCGGGGACATAACGGTGGTGAAACACGTCGCCGGCGTCACGACGACCGCACTCGGACCGTGCGCGTCCGGACGACCGGCTCGAGCGGAAGCTTCGGGAAGACGACCCGAACCGCGAACTCGAGTTCCCCGGGCTCGGCGCCGAACACCCCCACTGGAAGGACCGTCTCGCCGATGTGTGTCGTCTTCGCGGTCATCTCGACGCCATCGACCGTGACTGTGATCGCCGCCCGAGCGGTCCCGGCCGTCGAGCGAACGCGCACTTCTTGGAATCGGCGAGTCCCCTGCTCGATCCGATCGGGAAAGGCACCCCACTCGACGGTGACCGCCGGTAGATCGGCTGCGTTCTCACGGACTCGCCGTGCGACACCCTCGGTGAGTCCGGCGGCGACGAGCTCCTCGACGCTAGCCGCCGCGACCGCCGCCGGCGAGCGGTAGCCCGCGGCGGCAAGCGCCTGCGCACGGGTCGCGCCGACCCCTTCGATCGCGGTGAGTCCCACCGCGTCCGCGCTGACGCCGGTCTCGACGCGGGCCTCTAGCCGAGACAGCCGGTTCGTTTCTCCCGTCTCGCCGAGCCGGTCGACGATCGCCCGGAGGGCGGCGAGGAGCCGGAGCGCGTTCTGCCGGATGATCCAGGCGTCGCTCTGTAGCTCAGCGGGCGTCGAGCCCGTCATCCGAGCGCGCAACACTGCGAGTACCTTCCGGGCGCCGGCGTCGAGCTCGCGTGTCTCCTCGCCGAGCACTGCCCGCACCGCGTCGGCCTCGTCGGTGCGAGCGCTGACGCTGTCGAACTCGGCCGCAGCCGCCACCGCCCGAAGCGCCCCGGCATCGGTGACGTCGCCGGTCTCGGCGAGGTCGGCAAACCGGCGGGCAGTCTCGAGACGCAGGTAGAACTCGGAGGCGAGCTCTCCCAGCGGCGTCGGCTCGAGTGCCAGCTCGGTCCCCGTTCGCTTGACGAACCCGTGTTCGATCAGCCACTCTAGCGTGTTCCGGAGCCGTCGCCGGAGCTGCCCGTCGGGGACGTTGGTCCGCTGTGCGCGCACGTGATAGAAGGTTCCGTCGAGCCAGTCCATCACGTCCTCGAGGTCACCGAGCGTGCCAAGCGCGATCTCTGCGTTGAGGTGAACGGCTAGTTCGTCCGGGGGCTGGCCGTCCGCGAGACGAGACTCGATCGCGGTCCCGTCCTCAAGGAGCCGCCGGTACCGCCCGGCGTCGTCCGCGTCACAGATCACGTGTGCGTACCCGCGGTCGTCGTAGCCCGGCCGGCCGGCCCGCCCGAGCATCTGCAACACGTCGAGGTGGCTCATCTCGACTTCCCCTTCCAGGGGATCGTGGTGGTAGGTGTCCCGGATCACGACACACCGAGCGGGCAGGTTCACGCCCCACGCGAGCGTCGAGGTCGAGAACAACACCGACAGACGCCCCTCCCGAAACCACTCTTCGACCCGATCCTTGTCGGCACGGGCCAGCCCCGCGTGGTGGAAGCCGACCCCGTCGATCACAGACTGCCGGAGCGTGTCGTCCTCAAGCGCGTCGGTCTCGGTGTGCCAGTTGAACTCTCCGCGGGCACCGACGGGAACGTCCCGGGTGGCCAACTCGTCGCGGGCGGTTTCGGCAGCTTGGACGGTGTCCTGCCGGGACGCGACGAACACGAGCGCCTGTCCCCCGTCGCGAACGTGTGGCTCGGCCAGATCCAGCGCTCGGTAGAGCCGTCGGTACTTATCAGCAAAGGCGTTCTCGCCGTGCGTGTAGGTCGCGACGTCGGCCTCGAGGGGCACCGGTCGGTACCGCTCTCCGAAGGAAAACGTCGCCGAGTCGGGCGCATCGAGCCAGGCGGCGACGTCCTCGACGTTGCGCATCGTCGCCGAGAGCGCGACCACCCGGGGGGCACAGAGCCGGCGGAGCCGCGAGACGGTCACCTCGAGGACGCCCCCGCGTTTCTCGGAGTCAAGCAGGTGCACCTCGTCGATGACACACAGATCGATCGACCGGATGAAGGCGTACCGGCTCGAGTCGTGTTTCCGTGTCGCCGAGTCTGCCTTCTCGGGAGTCATCACTAAGACGTCGGCCCGTTCAGCCCGGCGCGGATTGAGGTCGCGTTCGCCGGTCACGACGTACACCGAGTAGCCAAGCGCTTCGAATCGCTCCCACTCGCGTTCTTTCTCGTTGGTGAGCGCGCGCAGCGGGGCGAGAAATAGCGCGGTCCCCCCGGCGTCGATCGTCTTGCAGATCGCTGCCTCCGCGACCGCGGTCTTACCGCTTGCGGTCGGCGCGCTCACGACGACGTTGTCGTCGCTCCCGAGCACGGCCGGCAGCGTCGCCGTCTGCATCGCGTTGAACTCCTCGAACGGAAACACCGATGTAAACGCCGGCAGCACCTCGGCGACCGGGACCGTCGTCTCGTCGTCGGCGTCGGCGACGTCAGACACGATCCAATTAGAGGCCAGCGCGCACATAGGCGTTTCTGTCTCCTCAATGTGCGCCCACCGACTCCGGGTCAGTCAGCCGCCTGCGCAACTGCCTGCCGGAACATCGACTCGCGACGCCACACATAGTAGAGTATGGCACCGAGCGCTGCGAACACGTTCGAGACGGTGACCGCCCAGAAGATCGCTCGCACGCACAGGTCGAGCCCGCCGACCGGGACGCCGGCCAGCACGTACGCCCCCGCAGGCAGAGCCGCGACGGCGACGGGAACCCGCAGACCCCAGTACTTCAGCAGGTCGACGACGAACGTCGTCCGTGTCCACGAGGCACCGTTGAACGATGACAGTAGCACCGACGAGGTGCCCATCGCCCAGTAGCCGTAGGCCAGAATCTCGAGATAGACGACAGTGAGCGCCCGCCCGTCGTCTGTGAACGCGGGGACAAACAGCTCCACGATCGCGCCGGGAACGTGCCACTGAAGTAGTCCGACCACACCGAGCACGCCGGCGGCGATCGCCACTCCCGACCGAACGGTAGCTCCGGCTCGGTCCGGCCGCTCGGCACCCAGGTTCTGTCCGATCATACTCTTTGCGGCGTTTCCGAATCCGGCGGCGGGCACGAACGCGATCGCGGCGATCCGGGCGCCGACGGTGTAGGCAGCGAGCCCGGCAGCGCCGCCGACCGTCGCGACGACGCCGATGATCACCACGCGGGCAGACTGCCCGGCGAGCTGCTGACCAGACAGCGG
>OBKM01000901.1_pt1 | contig 13420 bp, 12 predicted proteins | sample 1519691 | NCBI WGS metagenome assembly OBKM01 (sample SAMEA37050418, study PRJEB22526) | metagenome | biome: saline pan; feature: lake; material: water | place: Egypt | collected 2015 | depth 0.5 m
CGGGAGGTCGGCCGGCGGCTCCACGACGACGGCGCGGCCTACGCGGTCGAGTGGATGTGGAACGAGTCGATCCCGGAGTTGGTCGACTCGCTGTTCGAGCGGAACGGCCCCCACGCGGGACCGAAGGAGACCTCGATGGTGTGGTATCTCGCCGACCTGGTCCGGGAGGGCGAACTCGAAGCCGCCCGCGACGACGGCTGTCCCGACCTCGCGGCCGTCGAGACGGAACGGAACGGCGCGCGGCTCTACTACGACTCGATCGAGAACAGCCCCAACGGCGCGTTCGGCGATCCGACCGACGCCTCGGCGGAGAAGGGCGAACGGCTCTTCGAGGCCGCGACCGAACAACTCGTCGAGTTGGCCGAGTGGCTCGAACGCCAACCGTGGGGGACGCTGGGGCCGCGGGATCACGTCAGGGAGCGGAACGGAAGCGGTAGTTCGAAGTGACCCGTGCCCGAAGGCGCGGCTATGACGGAGCAGACGGATCACGACGGGGACGAACACCACACCGGGGAGTCGCCGTCGGGGCGTTCGACGGCTCCCCAAAGCGAGTACACCGGCCGCGACGTTGCCGTCGGGACGGTTGTGGCGATCGTCGGGCTGGTCGTCACCTTCGGGGTGCCGCTCGCGGTAACGATATAAATCAGACCGCCATCGCGATCCACATCGCCGCCGCGGCGACAACGGGAATAGTGAGGTTGTCGTCGACGACGTACCCCCTGATCACGGGTTTGATCCCGTCGGCGAGCGCCGCCCCGACCGCGCCGACGACGGCGACGAGCGGCGGAACGAACGGAAGCGCGAGAAGCAGACAGACGAGAAACATCCCGGCGAGGACGCGGGGACGAGCGACCGTTCGGAGCCCGCCGCTTGAGAGCATCCCGCTCACCGGATCGCCCAGCGTCAGCATGAAAAGCGCCGGCACCGCGACCGTCGGCTCGAAGGCGAAGACGGTGATCGTCCCGCCGACGACGTACAGCGCGTAGCCGGCGACGGTGTCCTGTTCGTACTCGCGGGTCAGCCGGTCGTATATCGCGTGTTCGAGCCCGCCGTACAGCCGGGCCGCCTCGAGGGCGGCGGTGACGACCAGCCCGACGACGGCGAGCGCCTGGACGACCGACCACGTGAGGAGCCCGGTTTCGAGAACGCGGGTGTCGAGGAGGTACGCGGCCGGGACGACGGCCCCCGACGCATGAACGAGCCGACGGCCGATCTCGAGCGCCATGTGGGCGCTACCGACAGGGGAATAATAAATCACGAGGGGAACGCCCGCGGTCAGAACGCGCCGTACGGCAACAGCAACAACACGAGCGTGAGGAACGGGATCAGGGCCAAAAGCATGACCACCGCGTAGCCGAACATCTCGCGGGCTCTGATCTGCGTGATCGCGAGCAGCGGGATCGCCCAGAAGGGGTTCAACAGGTTGGTGTGGGCGTCACCGACGGCGTAGGCCATCGTCGCGTGGCCGGGGGCGATCCCCTGTTGGATCGCGGCTTCGAGCACCGGCGGCCCGAGGATGATCCACTCGCCGCCGCCCGAGGGGACGAACAGGTTGACGACGGCGGCCGAGAGCCACGCGAACACCGGGAACGTCGCCGGCGTCGAGAGCCCGATCAGCACGTCGGCGAGCTCCCCCGCGAGCCCCGAACCGGCCATGATGCCCTGGATCCCGGCGAAGAACGGAAACAGGAGGATGATACCGGCCGCGGCGGTCGCCGCCTCGCCGAACTTGTCGCGGTACGCGGATGGGTTCGTCCAGATCAGGATGCCCGCCATCAGGAAGCCGAAGTTGACGACGTTGAGCGACAGCGCGCCACGGCCCTGCTCGACGAACAGCCAGACGACGTATGCGGCGCCGATAAGGCCGACCAGCCCGCCGAGGAGCCTGTTGTTGTCGACTATCTCCGCGGGGACGCGACGCTCCGTGTTGTCGGCGCTCGTCTGCTCCGACCCGGGGTCACCGCCGTCGGTCGCCGACCCGAACAGCTCCGCTTCCGGGATGTAATCGGTGATCCCGCGGCTCCGTGGGCCGGACGGGGTGATCAGATACAGCACGATCGCGGCGAAGACGATCGAGAGGACGGTGAGTGCGATCCCGTAGCCGTGGAGGATCGTCTCGCTCGCGGCGACCGGCCCCTCGAGCATGTCGAAGGCGGTCCCCTCGCCGACGGATGCGGCGTCGGTCAAAAGCAGCGGCGCCGACCCCGACAGCCCCCAGTGCCACGTGAGGCCGAGCCCCATGTACCCGGAGACCGCGAGAAGCGGGTAATGGACGTCGATACCCTGTTGGTGGGCGACTTTCCCCATCTCGCGGGCGAAGATCGCACCCAGAATGAGGCTAAAGCCCAGTGGATCCACGCGACCGCCATCGAGAACACGGCGACGAGAACGACCGCCTGTCCCCCCGAGTTCGGGAGCTTCGCGAGCCGAACCAGAAGGTCGTTGGCGCGTGGGTGGTACGCGAGCGCGAACCCGGTCATCAGGATGAGCGTCATCTGCATCGCGAAGGCGAGGAAGTTCCAGAAGCCGTCGAACCAGAGCTCGACGAGGGCGAAGGGGCCGGCGGTTCCACCGTCCGGCTGTTCTATCATCCCCAGCTCGCCGAGCGCGAGCGCGAGGCCGTAGACGAAGTACGTCAGCAGGATGGCGAAGAGAAACGGGCTCGGCATCCATCGTTCGACTCCGTTGGCGATGCGATACCCCACCCGTTCTATCACCGGTGGTTCCGTCGTGCTATCGGACGTTCGGAACTGTCGACACGGCCACCGGTATTGAATGTTACCCCGCGCACGGTGGCGCGGGGAATCCTGCTCTCACGAAGGCAGGCTTCCTGTTTCGATGACGTGACCTGCAGACACAGACTGAAAATCAGTCGTGTCCGCAGCGGTCATGGTCTCCACAGGCGTGTCTTCGGGCCATCCCAGCCCTAGTTCAGAAAAGCCGCGTTGCAGGACGTTCATCGCCGCGTTCGCGTCCCTGTTTGTCTCGAATCCGCACGCCGGACAGGAGTGTTCCCGTACCCAGATGGGCTTCGCTGTTTCCACACCACACGACGCACATTCTTTGGTGGTGCCTCGCGCTTCGACCTGCACGACGTGACAGCCGTACAGGTCGGCCTTGTATTCGAGGAGGGTGATGAACTGTCGCCACGCCGCATCCTGCTTGTTGCGAGCGTTCCCCTCACGCTGAAGCATCCCAGCAACGTCGAGGTCTTCCACGAACACGGCGTCGTACTCGCGGACGAGCCACGTCGTGAGTTTGTGCTGGTAGTCCAACACCTTGCGACGAATCCGACGCTTCACCTTGGCGACCTTCTGGCGTTGTCTCTCGTAGTTTCGACTCCCGTGTTCTTTCCGCGAGAGTTTGCGTTGCTCGCGTCGAAGACGCTCGTACTCGTCTTCGAGGTCAAGCCAGTTCACGGTCTTACCATTCGACGTGTGGATGTAGCTGAGGATGCCGAGGTCGATCCCGACGCTATTGCTCACGTCCAGCGAGTCAACGTCGGGTTTCTCGGGGAGGTTAGTGTCGTCAGTTTCCAACCCAAAGGAGACGAACCACTCGCCGGTTGTCTCCTTTTTGATCGTGACTTCTTTGATGGTGGCGTGGTCAGGAATCGGACGCGAATACCGGATTTTTACCCACCCGATTTTGCTGAAGCGGACGTATGCGTATTTGTCGTGGCCCCGCTTTTCATCGAGGTCGAAACCAGACTGGTTGTACGTCACGCTTCGATAATCAGCGGGTGCTTGTCGCTTGAGACGACCGACGTTGTATCCCTTCTTTTTGCGTTCACTCAAGGCGGTGAGGTTGTGGTGGAAGCGAGCGACCGTGGCTTGTGCGGCTTTCGAGTGTAGTTCACCGAACACCGACCACTTGCGTTTCCACTCAGGGAGTTTGTTGTTCTGGTCGTACTCGCTCGGCTTGTTGTCCTCCGGAGCTTGGTCGTAGTCCCAGCGGACGTGGTTGTAGAGTTGGCGATGAACGTCGAGATGGTGCTCCAGTCGCTCCGCTACCTCACTTGTCGGGTAGGCACGGTAGCGGTGACTGTACTCCATCGCTGTCTGTCGATTAGCGATGTGTTTATTTAATGGTTTGTCTCACGAGTTGTCGGCTTCATCCCCGACCACGGTGGGTCGGGGTATTCGCCTCGCTGACTAGTATAAATCATTGCGTTCGACGGGTCGAACGCCCGAGCGAAAGCCCGCAGGTATATGATGCCCGATACGCTATCGGCGTGCGATGGAGCCATCCGAGGCCGACATCCCGGCCGATGCTGCCTGGGTCGCCGTCGGGCTCGTCGTGGTCGGCAGCCTCGGCGGTGCCGTCGTGCTCGCCGAGTGGCCGATCTGGGGCGTGGCGGACGACACCGACGGGACGCACCTCGTCGAACCCTCGGAGGGGGGAACCGAGCTGTGGCCTTACACCGCGAGCGCGCGGGACTACGGGACGAGGACGCTCGGGATAAACGTCGTGTTCTACGGCGATCCCGACGAGATCCACACTGTTTTGACCGAACGTTCGGCGTTCGAGTGGGAGGACGAACAGCTCCACGAGGGCGACGCCGACGCGGAGACGGTCTCGACGGATCGGATCAACGTCAACCCCGAGGCCGACGACATCGGTGACGTGATCTCGTGGGGCAACGCCGAGGGGTCGACCCGGTACACCTACTTCGAGGTGGACGGCGAGGGGCAGTGGGTCGACGAGTCCTACCAGCTCCACGCCGGCACGTATCTCGGCGAGCGAAAGCATATCAGGGCGTACGACGACCCGGCCGCCGAGTGGACGGCCGTCCAGATCCACGACGAACACTGGGACTGGTTCCGGCTCAGACACACGGTCACGGGGATCAGCGAGTCACAACGGGCGCTCGAAGGCGACTTCATGGGACAGCCCGATACCCAACGGGTGGTCCGGATGCCGTTCGACAACCCGACGGTCGACAGCGACGGGTGGGTGAGCGGGATCCACCTCGTCGGCGGGCTGGTGCCGCTTCTCGCTGTGGGGCTCGTCGGGAGGACCCGGCGGGCGACGCAGGTCGGAAAGCGGTTCCTCCGGGGACGACGGCGCGAGATCGCGCTCGGAGCGAGCCTCTTCGCCGTCTACACCGCCGTCCGGTGGCTCGGGGTCGCCGGGGAGCTCGCGTTCCCCGACGTGTCGCCGAAGATCGTCGCCGCACCGCTTTTCGTCGCGTTGGTGGCCGGGATCCCCGCCATCGCGTACCGACTCGGGCGTGGAAGCGCCGAAGCGTGGGCGTTCACCTTCGCGGCGCTCGGGCTCGGGGCGGCGATCGTCGTCGACTACGCCGCCATGGGGACGACCGTGTTGCCGCTTCGCGTCGTCCTCCACCGGGGGGCGGTCCTGCTGTCGATCGGGTTGATCGCTCTCGGCGGGGCGCACTCTGTCGGGACGGGCCGCTCGACGCCGGCGATCGTCGGCGCGTTCGGGTGGGGGCTCGCGATCGCGCTGTCGCTTTTCGGCTACATCTGATCGGGGGTCGACGCCTCCGTCCCAACGACGGGCGCTGACGGAGAAGTTTATAAATATTGCCGCACCAATAAGTTGTAGAATGGTCCCCGATACTGCCGTCCGTCGCCGCGAGCTGCTCGCGGGCGCGACGGGAGCGCTCGCGGCGACGAGCGGCTGCATCGGGGAGCTTCGGAACCTGGCCGGGCGGGAGCGTACCGATCAGCTGTCGCTGCGGATCTCGACGACGCCGGCCGGTGACGATCCGTACGCGATCCAGATCGCGAACCACGTGGCCGACAACCTCGCCGACTCGGGGATCGAGACGACGGTCGATGCGATGGGTCCCGACGTCCTGCTCAGGGAGATACTCGTCAACCACGATTTCGACATCTACGTGACGAGATATCCGAGCCAGGGCACGCCCGACGAGCTCCGGTCGATGCTGTACTCGGCGTACGGCGAGGAATCGGGGTGGCAGAACCCGTTCGGAATCAGCGACCTCGGCCTCGACGAGCTGCTCGACGAACAGCGAACCGTCGACGGGGAGGCCCGTGCCGAGACGATCGCGGAGATACAGCGCCAGCTCGTCAGGGACCAGCCGTTTACCACCGTCGCGTTCCCGGACCGGATCGGGGCAGTCAGGAGCGACCGTTTCGACGGCTGGCCGGCGGGCGGGATCGGCGAGCCGACGGGCTATTTACGTCTGACCCGCGTCGGCGAGTCACCGTCGTTGCGGGCGGCGCTCCGGGGCGATCGGATCACCCGAAACCGGAACCCGATCGCGGCCGAGTACCGCGATCAGGGCGCGCTCATCGGGTTGTTGTACGAGCCGCTGTTCCGCTCCGTCGAGGGCAGCGAAACGCCGGTTCCCTGGCTGGCACGCGGGATCGAGTTCGACGACGACGACCCTGCGGTCGCGACAGTCCAGCTCCGCCGGACCCCGTGGCACGACGGCGAGGCGGTCACCGCAAGGGATGTCGCGTTCACCTACGAGTTCCTCAAGGACACCTCGCTTGGCGAGTTCGACACGCCGGTCCCGACGCCGTGGCGACGGGGGCGGGTCTCGCTCGTCGAGGACGTGTCGGTACACTCCGATGGCCAGTTGCGGATCGAGTTCACCACCGAAAACCGGTCGCTGGCCTACCGGGCGCTGGACGTCAACGTCCTCCCGGAGCACGTCTGGCGGGAGCGATCGGAGGCCGCGAGCCTGGCCGGCATCGACATCGTCGGACAGACGACGGAAGCGCTTGTGAGCGCGAACGAGGAACCGGTCGGGAGCGGGCCGGTCAGGTTCGAGGAGGCGAGCCCCAGGGAGTCGCTGTCGCTCGTCCGCTTCGACGATCACTTCCTGCACGGCGGCGACACCGACGGGATCCCGCCGCGGATCGCGGGCGCCGCGGCGTTCGATCGGATCGATTTCACGACCACGCCCTCCGCCGAGGCGGCGGTCAGGCTTCTCGCAGAGGACGAGTCCGACGGGGTCGCGGACGGGCTGCAGGCGTCCGCCGTTCCGAGCATCGTCCGCGCCGAGGGGGTGTCGTTGACGCTCGACGAGTCCGACGCGTTCTACCACGTCGGGTACAACTGCCGGCGGTCGCCGCTGGCCGATCCCCGGTTCCGGCGCGCGATCGCGGGCCACCTCGACCGGGCGTTCGTCGTCGATGAGTTGCTCGGCGGGTACGGGCGCCCGTCGGAGCTGCCGTTGAAGGGTCAGTGGGCGCCGGCGGAACTCGAATGGGACGGCGAGGCGAGCGTGCCGTTTCTCGGCGACGCGGGGGCGATCGACATCGAACGGGCCCGCCAAGCGTTCCGGGACGCCGGCTACCAGTACGACGACGACGAGCTGATAACGAGGGGTGGGTCGTGACGCTGCTTTTCACCGTCGGCCGGATGCTCCTCGTCATCACCGCGATGTTGGTCGTTTCGACCGTCGTGCTCGTCGGCCGAGGACGGCTCGCCGAAACCCGCCGGGAGTTCCGACAGCGCTTCGGCGCGGTCATGCCGTACGTGGGGCTTCTCGCGGTCGTGCTCGTGGCGAACAAGGTCGCACGCGATATCGGCCCGGAGCTCTCGTGGCTCATCGGCTTCCGGATCACGGGGCAGCTCCAGAACATCGACGGACGGTTGCTGTGGCCGGCCTACCCGAACGACACGCCACAGCTCGTCGCCTGGCTGCAGTCGATGGCGACCCCGGAGCTGACCGCGTACTTCGCGTTCATTTACGTGTACGGCTACGTGTTCTTGCTCGTCTTCCCGCTCGTGGCGTACTTCTCGCTGTCTCGCCCCGAGCCGCTCCGACGGGCGATCGTCGCCTACGGCGCGAACTACGTACTCGGCGTTATCTGCTACGTCATCTTCATCGCGTACGGGCCGCGCAACATCATCGTCGGCGAGGCCGAAGCGCTTCTGTACAACCACTACACGCAGTACCAGTTCGTGACGAACGCCGTCAACGACGAGACGAACGTCTTCCCGTCGTTGCACACGTCGATGGCCGTGACGGCCGCGCTGTTGGCGTGGACGACCCGCAAGGAGTATCCGATCTGGGTGCCGATCTCGGCGGTGCTCGCCGTCAGCGTCGTCATCTCGACGATGTACCTCGGGATCCACTGGGGGACCGACGTGGTGTTCGGGATCGCGCTGGCGTGGATAAGCGTGGGCATCGGAAAACGGTTCGAGGACTCGCCGCCGGCCGTCGGCTGGTTCAGGGCCCGACTCGGGGCCGTCGCGGACGCTATTCCAGATCGGACGCGATAACGTCGCGCAGCCCGGCGATCCGCTCGGCGGCGTACTCGAGCGTTTCCCCGCCGGCGGAGAGGGTCAACTGCCCGTCGTCGGTCGCCTCGCCGACGGCGTGGACGGGGACATCGTTCGGGAGCGCCTCGCCAACGGCGTCGGGGTCGGTCGTCTCGACGACGACGCGGCCGACCGCCTCCGAGAAGAGCGCTTCGAGCGGATCGTCCCCCGGAAGCGTCACCTCCGCGCCGGCGTCGCCGACCATCTCGGCGAGCGCGACGGCCATCCCGCCGTGGCTCACGTCGTGGATCGCCAGCGTGCTGTCGGCGTCGGCGATATCAGCCACGGCCGGGACGAACTCGGCTGCCCCGTCCGGGACCGAGGGGAACCGATCCGAGCCGCCGAACTGCGCGAGGAGTTCGGAGCCGCCGAGCGCGTGGTCCTCGCCGCCGCCGACGGCGACGAGCGCCCCGTCGCCGTCGAGTTCGATTCCGGGGGCGTCGTAGCCGGCCCGCGTGCCGGCCATCGCGAGCGTCGGCGTCGGCGGGATCGGCCCCGCGGCGGAGTCGTTGTACAGCGAGACGTTCCCGCCGACGACCGGCACGTTGAGTGTCGAGCACATGTCGGCCAACCCGTCGACGATCGCCCGAAAGCCCCCGTACACGTCGGGGTGCTCCGGGTTGCCGCCGTTGAGACAGTCGACGGCAGCGAGCGGCGTCGCGCCGGTCGTCGCGAGGTTCGTCGCGTTCTCCAGCGCGACCGCGCGGGCGCCCTCGTAGGGGGCCGCAGCCGTCCAGTTCGGGTCCGCGCCCGAGGAGAAGGCGAGTCCGACCCCCTCCTCCCTGATCGCCAACAGCGCGGCGTCGTCGCCGGGCGTGACCGCCGTCCGGGTCCCGACCTCGTGGTCGTACTGCCGGTAGATCCACTCCTTCGAGGCCGTGTTCGGCGAGGCGACGACCGCCTCGAAGGCGGCGTCGGGAGCCGGCGAGGGGCGGTCGATATCGGCCGGTTCGGGCTCCGTATGCCCCAAGTCGTTCATCGGCGCGCCGTCGGCGAGGTACTCGGCGTCCGCGTCGACGACCGTCTCGCCCTCGAAGGTGCAGACGTAGTTGCCCTCGGTCACCTCCCCGATGACCGAACAGCCGAGGTCGTACTTCTCGGCGATCGCCTCGACCGCCTCGACGTCCTCGGGTCGGACCTCATAGCACATCCGCTCTTGGGACTCCGCGAGCAGGATCTCCGTCGCGTTCATGTTCGGCTCGCGTTGGTGGACGCGCTCCAGTTCGATGTGTGCGCCGAGGCCGCCCTTCGCGACGAGCTCCGAGGAGGCGCCGCCGAGGCCGGCCGCGCCGAGGTCCCGGGCCGCACGTAAAAGCCCCGCGTCGACGAGCTCCTCGTTGGCCTCGATGAGCCGCTTTTCTGCGTAGGGGTCACCAACCTGCACCGCGGGGCGGTCCTCCGTTTCGGCGTCCTCGCTCAGGTCCTCGCTGGCGAAGGAGGCGCCGCCGAGGCCGTCCCGACCGGTCGCGTTGCCGACGAGGAGGAGGTTGTTGCCCGGCGAGTTCGCCTCGGCGGTCACGAGCCGTTCGGCGTCCGTCAGGCCGATACAGGCGACGTTGACGAGGGGGTTGCCCTCGTACCCGTCGTGGAAGGCGGCGCTGCCGGTCACCGTCGGCACGCCGATGCAGTTGCCGTAGTGGGAGATCCCCTCGACGACGCCCTCCAGTAGATATTTGGAGTGCTCGCGGTCGAAGCCGCCGAAATAGAGGCTGTCGGCGAGCGCGATCGGGTACGCCCCCATCGAGAGCGTGTCGCGGACGATCCCGCCGACGCCGGTCGCCGCGCCGTCGAAGGGGTCGACGTAGGAGGGGTGGTTGTGGCTCTCGATCCCCATCGTGACGTAGGTGTCCGTGCGCTCGCCCGTCTCGGGGTCCGGGAGGGCGAGGACGGCGGCGTCGTCCCCGGGACCGACGACGACGTCTTCACCCTCGCTGTCGAAGGCCGAAAGCAGGGGCCGCGAGGAGCGATACGCGCAGTGTTCGCTCCAGAGGTTCTCGAAGAGCGCGCTCTCGGTCGGCGTCGGATCGCGCCCCAGCGCTTCGGTGACGAGTTCGCGGTCCGAGGGGGGGAGACTCATTCGTCCGTACCTTCTCTCGGCGGGATAAATCGCTTTTCATGTCCGCGACGGCGGCGTCCATCGGTAGTGGCCGGACCGGGGGGATTTTTACTGTGGCGGTCGAACCTGTCGTCGTGTTGTCCGTCGAGCTTCACTCGCACTCGGAACTGTCATACGACGGGCGCGACCCGATCGAGTTGCTTCTCGAACAGGCCGAAGCCGTCGGGCTCGACGCCCTCGCCATCACCGACCACGACGAGATCGACGCCTCCCTCGAGGCCGCGGCGATCGCGGAGGAGTACGGGCTCGTCGGGATCCCGGGCATGGAGGTCTCGAGCGCCGCCGGGCACGTGCTTGCGCTCGGGGTCGAGGAACTCGTTCCGGCGGGGCTGAGCTACGACGAGACCCTCGGTCGGATCGCGTCGCTCGGCGGCATCGCCGTCGTTCCCCACCCGTTTCAGTCCTCCCGGCACGGCGTCGCGGCCCACATTACGCGGGAGCAACTCGCCGCGGCCGACGCGATCGAGGTGTACAACTCCCGGCTGTTCACCGGCCGGTCGAACCGCCAAGCCGAGCGTTTCGCCGAGGAGAACGGGCTCCCGATGACCGCCGGCAGCGACGCCCACATCGCCGAGATGGTCGGGCAGGCGGTCACCGAGGTCGACGCCCGCGGGCGGGACGCCGGGGCGATCCTCGACGCCGTCGCCGAGGGTCGGACGAGCGTCGTCGGGAAGCGGACCCCGTGGTTTATAAGCGTCCGGCAGTTCAGCGGCGGCGTCAGGCGGCGGATCGGGTCGATGGTGCCATGGTAACCCCGGGTCGGAGCCTCGACGGCGCGGGGGCCGAAGCGGTCCGGGCGGCGATCGAAAGCCGCGACCCCCTCTCGGGTGCCGACGGGTTCGCCGGCGAGATCGACGGCCGGCTGGTCCGGGACGTGCTTGGCCGGTATCCGCTGTTTTCCGAGGCCGACGACCCGACGACGTGGCGCTTCGATCGAACGGACCTCTCCGAGCCGGTGTCGGTGCCGGCGGGGCACGCCCGGGACGGCGGCGGCGACACCGAACTGTGGAGCCTCCCGGACCCCGCCCCGTACGATGACGACGACCGGGCGATCGCCGCGGTCAGGGAGGCGGTCGTTACCTCCGTCGACGCCGTCGACGGCGCGCCGCCGGTGGGGTTTTCGGGCGGGGTCGACTCCTCGATACTCGCCGCCCGGCTCGACGGCCCGCTGTACGTCGGCGGCTTCCCGGGCAGCCACGATATCGACGCCGCGACATCGGCCGCCGACCGCCTCGGCCGCGAGCTCCGGGTCGTCGAGTTCAGCCACGCCGACATCGAGCGCGCGGTCCCGGCCGTCGCCCGGGCGACGGGGCGGACGAACCCGATGGACCTCCAGATCGCGCTCCCGCTGTATCTCGTCGCCGAGGCCGCCGCGGCGGACGGCCACGACCGCCTCGCGTTGGGCCAGGGCGCAGACGAGCTGTTCGGAGGGTACGCGAAGGTCGCGAAGGCCCCGAACGACCCCCGCGTCGACGCCGACACGGTCCGTGGGGCGGCGCGGGAAACCGTCGAAACGCTCCCGGACCAGCTCGAACGGGACGTGTTGGCCCTCCGGGCGGCGGGCGTCGAGCCGGTCGTGCCGCTGCTCGCCGATCGGGTCGTCGACGCGGCGCTTCGGCTCCCCGGGCGGTGTCTGGTCGACGGCGACGAGCGGAAGGTCGCGCTCCGGCGCGCGGCGGAGTTCCTGCCGACGGGGATCCGCTCGCGCGAAAAGAAGGCCCTCCAGTACGGCAGCCTCCTCGCAAGGGAGTTCGACCGGCTGGCGAGGCAGGCGGGGTTCAAAAAGCGGATGGACGGCCACCTCGAACTGTACGTCGAGTCGCTGCTCGAGCGCTGAGTGACCGGAAGGCCGGTCGGGACCGGCGCGTCCGGCTGGCTACTCCTCGGTCGCCGGACAGAACAACACCGGGATCTCGCTGTCGAGCATGACCGATTGGGAGACGCTTCCGAAGACGGCTTTCCCCGCCGGCGTCCGGCTGCGGCCGGCCAGACAGATGACATCGACGTCCGCCCCGTCGGCGTAGCCGACGATCCGTTCGGCCGGGGAGCCGCTCGTCTCGTCGAGGACCGATTCGATCCCCGCGGCTTCGAACACGTCCTGGGCCGCACGCGCCGACGCGAGCTGGCTGACGTTCGCGCCTTCCGTGTTCTCGGTGAAGACGTGCAGAACGGTCACGGAGGCGTTTTCGCCCCAATCGAGGCCGACGACGTGTTCCGCGGACCGCCGGGCTCGGGATTCGTCGTCGTCGACGGCGAGCAGAATGTGTGTCATGGTTCGGCGGCCTCTACGCACCACGGGGCTTAATTCCTGTGGGCGCCGGCCTACCGGTTCGGGTCCTGTTCGACTTCGAGCAGCTCGTGATAGCGGTTGCGGATGGTGACCTCGGAGATGTCCGCGACCTCCGAGACGGCCGCCTGCGTCACTTTCTGGTTGGTGAGCAGCGAAGCGGCGTAGACGGCGGCGGCGGCCAGTCCCACCGGCGACTTCCCCGAGTGGACGCCCGCCTCGCGGGCGCCGTCGAGCAGCTGGCGGGCGCGTCGCTCGGCTTCCTCGGGGAGTTCGAGCTCGCTCGCGAAGCGGGGCACGTAGCTCTTCGGGTCGGCCGGCTTTATCTCCAGGCCGAGTTCGCGGACGACGTAGCGGTAGGTGCGGGCGATCTCGCTTTTCTCGACCCGGGAGACACCCGCCACCTCGTCGAGCGAGCGCGGCGTCCGGGCCTGTTTGGCGGCGGCGTACAGCGCGGCGGTGGCGACGCCTTCGATGGAGCGGCCGGGGAGGAGGTTCTCGTCGAGGGCGCGTCGGTAGATGACGGAGGCGGTTTCGCGGACGTTCTCCGGGAGGCCGAGCGCCGACGCCATCCGGTCGATCTCGCCCAGCGCCTGTTTGAGGTTGCGCTCCTTCGAGTCGCGGGTACGGAACCGCTCGTTCCACTTGCGGAGCCGCTGCATCTTCTGGCGCTGTCTCGATCCCAGGGAGTTCCCGTAGGCGTCTTTGTCCTGCCAGCCGATGTTCGTCGAGAGGCCCTTGTCGTGCATCAT
>OBKM01000902.1_pt1 | contig 13412 bp, 18 predicted proteins | sample 1519691 | NCBI WGS metagenome assembly OBKM01 (sample SAMEA37050418, study PRJEB22526) | metagenome | biome: saline pan; feature: lake; material: water | place: Egypt | collected 2015 | depth 0.5 m
AATGGGCAGTTGGCACACTAATGGTGAATTTTAGCTATTGAGCACGCTTCAGCACAGATAGAACTCTGCTAGAGTCTTATCTGATGAACAGTCGGGAGCGAGTCTGTGGAAAAACACATCAAGTTCGGAATAGTCGACCATGCCGCGTAACTATGCCCATGATACTAATGGTTTTACCAGACTGGCGCTGCTGAGTCTGCTCGAAACAGTTGCGGAATTTGGAGGGTAGATAGGCTATACTTCTCCGTACCAATCGACAATCTCCTCCCTGATCGAATCCTTTTGTAGGGCTTCCATCTTGGCAACACAGATCTTGAGGTCACAGAAGCGGCGAGATGATAGTGGAAGGTTAGTTGAACCCGTCCCAATCTGGATGAGAGAAGTTACTATCGTGAACTTCGCACCAAGTGAAAAAGTCTTCCACGGATGCTTGGGTGTCAATATGCCTGAGGCCCAAGTGGCGGCGAATACGGTGAGTGGGAGCGCCGTTTCTTGCCATTCTCACACCGCCGGTTACTCGCAGATCTCGGGGTCTGACCGAGGGTACCATTCCAAGGGAACTTTTTTGAATGAATTCTCGGTTTGAGAGTTTGGCGTCTGAGGCGACACGATAGCACGTTCGTAGTGCGGTTCTAAACTCAACATTAGCTGAACCGTATTGGTCGAAATACCAAGGCGCAAGATCAGTGAGTGTCGTATGATGGGTGTTGCCGTTATCGTCGGTCCATATTTCTGGTAGTTTGAATGTCCATTCCTCCCCCGATTTCGTGACTGTTGGTGGGACAGTAACGAGAGTATCTCCAGTTCGGGCCGTAATCCAATCGTTGTTTAATTTGGCGATGTATTCGACCGGGAGTCCGGTAAATTGTATTAAAAGCGCTACGAGGCGTCTTTCTGGGTTTCTTCTGTCGATTGCTGCCTCAAAGAACGCCTCAAATTGGCCAGGTGTGAGTGGCCGCCTTCCCTGCGGTTTAAGCCCTGCTCGAACACAGCCGCGCCACCACGTATCAAAATGTGTTCGATATGTTCTGGGTGCGTGGTGTCCATCGTGATCTCCCCACGCTGGGGCGATACGACCGTCTGCATCTTCTGCTAATCGTCTGAGCAACTCTCCATCGGTGACGTACTTATCTGCGTTTGCTTTGAATCCTGCTTCTCGCAGAGCGTCACTGTAACATCCAAAAGCTCGTCTGTATGCTGCTACGTTCCACTTACCTTTTTCAACAAGTTCCTCACGTTTTGGTGGTGTATCTCCATCTGCGAACTTTTGAATTTCTGCAATCAAATTCTCCTTTGGAATTTCCGTCGCCCTTGTAGGATCGTATCCTGCTTCTTCGATTGCATTGGTCCATGAGTCGAAGTTATCTCTGTAAGTACCACATGAGTATCTTCCATCTTGGTCCATCTCTGTACTAGTTGGTGGGATATCTCCGTCTGCTAATTGGTGAATCTCTGTGAGGAGCTCTTCTTCACCAATATACATCACGTTATTCGGCTCGTATCCTGCTTTATTCACTGCTTCGTTCCATGAACCGAAGTGGCTCCAATATGTTGTGGCTGAATACGCTCCATTCTCATTCATACAGTCCTGCGTGGGTGGCTTTTCACCGTCTGCTAATCGGTGAATTTCATCGATAAGGTCGTCATCGCTGATCATCAATAGAAACTATCTTCTTCGTTTGCTGAAATCTCGTCTCTGGCGAAGTCGATGTACGGATTCATAGACTCAGGGTTCTTGTGCCCAGTTTTATTGATGGCTTTGTCTCTTGGCACGTCGTTCCGCATCAGGTGCGTACAATAGGTTGCTCGAAGATCGTGGGCGAACAGGTCGGGGATGCTGCGGCCATCGCTGGTCGTCCTTCTTTGAATGATATCGTATTTTCTCTCTGCATCGTTGACTGCGTTGTGACTCTCCAAGATGCGGTCTTCGCGCATATCTGCGCGGATTGGTGACTCGGTCGCGACCTGTCGAATCCAATTGGTGAGTGTGGAGCGTGAAATTCCCTTACTATTGAGCATCTTGTGCCCGTGGTTCACATCATCAGAAGCACGTGGATCATCAATAGCGAAATAGGACTCAATCGCACTCTTAAGACCAAAATATTCTCGTTCTCCAGTGACTGGATTTGTCCACTCGTTAGAAATCAGAATTTTTCGCCCGCAGCCTGCTGGCGTTTTTGGACTATACTCGGTATGGTTGTGGTCGTCACAATCGCCACACACAGAGCCATCATCCTCGTACTTTCGGCACTTGTCTGAGTGTGGAATTTGGTAGTAGAGGTTCTGATCGGTGTCATAAGAAAACCATGATGAGTGAGTATGGCAGATCGTATCGGACCGCGCTCCGACTCCCAAGGCGAGGTGGACCGCTGTTGAAATATCAGGGTTATCGTATTTGAGAAGAGTATCAACTAACGCCGCATGTCGAGTTTTGTAAAGTGGGACGGCATCGCGTGTGGGCATTTCTAAGATATAAGTACGGCAACCACTTTACTTTATTGGAGGAATAATGAAAGTTGCTTGCAGTATAGTTCTATAGATAGAGGGCTTGTCTGTACTTATTCCAATCCTAACTTTCCTTTTGGCAATCAAAAAGAAAATCGCACCCCCTACGCGATGCCGATGTTCTTCCAGCCGTTCGTCGACGACTGAAAACTCAGTCGATCACATCAGGTTAGAAAACGTAGAGTGTTTTTCGTGGATTAGGTCAAATTATTTATAGTAGTCTCACCCCGGTATCAGATCCCTATCTGTTATATTTTGCACATTCTTCTTTTTCATCATCAGATTCGTCATAGCATTGTTCTACAGTATCGCTAACTCATCATGCCGATTCTGACTGATATGCTCTGTTGAATCCGAAGAAGTCGACGGGATAGCGTCGCTCTGAAGGTGGAAGCGAAGCGGAAGAGCCGAATATGTCCAAACTCCTCTTTCTTCGTTAACAACTGTCTCGCTTGGTCAAAAGCACTGTGTAGTCAGTCCTACGGCGGTGAGTGATCCGACTGCTAACGGATTTCCCGGCTGGAAGCATGTGAATGTCCACTTTTTGCGGGCTCACACGGTACCACGATGGTCACACTCACCATTCGAGGCCGACAGCGACCCGTCTAGCTCACCTCATAAGTCTCCTGCCAGCGACCACGCAACACTCTGATTTGATGATGGCGACCCTGCCGTCCACTTCATGCACGTTTTCCCGGAATATTGAACGTCTCGACGCCGAAGAACCACCGTACAACCTGTGGTTCGATTTGTTCAACTTCGCTACTGAATGGGATCTTGAGCTCAGTATCCTCCCATATCGTGGTATGATCTTGGCTCAACCGCCCATATGGTTTTCTACCCACCCGAGCGTTATCGATAGTCGAAGAGAGACGACGGACCCGCTACGACTCCTGAACTACTTCCCCCAATTGGATAGTTGGGTGTTAGAGAAATCCTCTTGTGTACTGAAGATGACTTCGACCGCGTAAAGCCGCGTCCAGCGTTGATTGTGTTCTTTATCTACGCTCAACTGTCGGAAGATTTTGTTGGCGGGCCATCAGTGAGATCAACGATCCGCCGGTCACGAAACACTTCTTTCGGCACCTCCAGCCGCTTCAGTAAGAGGTTCCATGACATGTCTCGCGCATACTTTCGTCCCATTGTCTTGTGATTCTCCAGAGTCCATCGGTCTAGAATATCATCAATCTGGGTTGCTGGCGCAACCAGCTTACCTACCTCCCATGCCCGCTCATTGATCACTTCATAGACAACAAAAAAGTAGACGTGGAGAACGTCCGGGATTGTGTACGATTTTGCATCCTCAACGAAGTCATTATGATGATGTCGCCAGAATCTAAATCGCCCGTATGAGCCTGAAGGATATCGATTTACACAGTTCTTCGATTCAATGTGCAGTCCCACTCCGTGGCTTCCAGCCGTGAATGTGTCAATGTATGGCTCTGCTGGCGAATATCTTGTGAACAAACCGTCACCACCGAGCACTGTCGACGCCAATCGCTCGGCATTATATCCCCGAGACGACGCTGTCTCATTGCCACAGCCGGAGCAAAATGGAATTCTGTGACTGTACCTTTCATCGTCGTATATCCCAATAGTTGATTTTGGACTTTCGATGAGTTCCGTTGGAGCAAATTGTGATTCGACTATCTCCGATGAAGACGGATCCGTCTCTTCCTGTTCTCGGTTTGTCTCTGATTCAGTCGCACCAGAGTCAGATGCATCTGTTGACGTGGATTTCCTGCCTGATTTGTTTCCTTCAGGGAAGTCGCTCATTCAGAATCACCTTGGTTACTCGGCGCTGGCCCAGACAGCGTCGCGAATTGGTCATTACTGGCACAGTGCGGGCAGATTGGAGGGTTGGTGAGATCTCCCTTCCAGTCGATTGCCTCCCAATTGATCCCCTCGCTGCAGCTGGGACAGTGCCAATTGGCGACATCGTATTGGGCGGCTAGCTCCGGATAGTGGTGCGCAAGTGTTGGAGTGAGCGTCTTGGCCCCGCCCTCTGCTTGGAGTGCTCTGTCAACTTGCTCTCGAGGGTACGAGACGAGTGGGAGGAATCCGTTTACTGGCTCGCCGCGATACGGTTCGTCACCCTTCCCGCACCGCTGTCGATATGAGCAGTAGCTACACTCCCAGCCGTGTTCAGGCTCAGCAGGTGGAAGCGTCCCCTCAAGTCGATACGTGGACTGGGTCGTCATCCACTCACGAACAGTCTCCGTCCAGAACTCGTGGTCGAACTCGACGGTCATCGTTCGTAGGTCGTGGTGTTCGCGATCGACGTAGATCACGAGGCCCGTCTGGACAGGGTGGGAGACGGTCTGATTGAGCCCATGGAGGTAGGCATGGAGTTGCGCCCGGTGATGATCTGCTGGCGTCGGGTCGTCGTCGAGACCATCGAATGACTGTTTGGCCTTGACTTCCGTTGGCAGGATCGGATCTCCTTCTCGCGTACAGATGACTGGGTCGGTTGATCCCCTTACGTGTAATTCGCCGGCGTCGGTTTCGAGGTCATAGTTCACCCACATCGAGTTTTGCACGTACGCCGGTGTGTCAGCCACGTCGGCAGCGACATCCTCGAGGAAGGGTAAGACGATATCTTCCTCGATCCGAGTACCGGCCCAGAAGACGCCAGTTGGCTGCGTGTCTTCCTTAGGCGCGTTTTGTGTCGCGTAGTATGTTTTTCGCTGGCACTGCAACAGCCGATGGGGCGCATGGTGATCAGGGGGCTTGACCGAAGCGGGAGTGTGCCGCCACGGTTGCCCATCACGCATGTGCTGTTTGATCTGCCGATCTCGATACCATCGATCAAAGGCATCTGCATGGATGGCTTCGATGACTGTCTGGACGTGCGACTGGGATTCGGGACGCGTGCTCATAGCATCAAGCGGACGATCTGATTGTTCCGCTGTGGCGTGTCCATGGTTCTCAACCGGCATAAAACCACACGAATTAATGATTTTAATATATTGAATTGGTGTTAACAAGATCAGCAACCACGTATTACCTCATCAATTAGTGATTTTATTATAGTCAATTCGTTATCCTTGGCTAATATATTACCGGGGCCACCAGCATCGTGTAGGAGCATAAGACGTGCGCCAGTCAGCACCGTGGATGCAGCTGCCACTCGACGAGCGGATCCTTGAGGCGTTAGAGACTTCTGGGATGATTCTCTCGCCAGCGGTAATTGCGATCAATATCGATAAATCCCGAAGCGAAGTCAACCGACGACTATCCATCCTTGTAGAGTACGGGCTTGTCACTCGGGTCCAGCGTGGCTACTACGAAATTACTGAGCAAGGAAGTCAGTACCTTGCTGGAGAGATCGACGCTTCAACGCTCGACGAGGCTGACTCCGCAGAGTGAGGTGTCAGCAATACGAATCACTACTTTCGCTCCGGTCGCCTGAATTATATACTACTGAGCTACGTTTACTAGTCTGAGGGACCGAGAAAGGCTCTGCGGTGTGGAGAGCCGCCATCAAAATCGTGTCACACGTGTCCCTCTCCCCATCCAGAGAGGCCACGTATGGAGATCCCAAATCCAGACACAATCCTTGGCACCTGTTCGTTCTGCGGCGAGACAGTCGCCGAAAGACACGTTCTCATCCACTACGAGAAAGAGTCCGGGGATCAGGGTGTCTGGGCCGAATGCCCGGGTTGTCTAGAGGTCGTCGACCCCGAGTCTCAATCTGGGATATGACACGATAATTTCTACCTGCTTACCAACAACTACCCTCTCGCCCGCTCCAACGTACTTGCCAACATCACATACATCACCACGGCTGCAAACGCGGCAGCCAACACCAACGCGATCAACGCCAAACCCGTGAACTCACTTGGCAGCATCGCGGCGAGCACGAGTATTAATGCGAACGTTACCACCGCACCGAACATCGGAACTACCGACATACAACTCGACCAAACCGGGAGTAATGTATGACTTCTATGACGATTAACGCATATAGCTAAGTGGTAGCCGAGTATCATTAGCCGATGAGCTAATATGACTGACGAACACGACCCCGTCAACCGAGATAGGGGGATTCTTACCCAACGTGACCGCAAATTCCTACTTGGAAGAACGGGAGATGACCTTAGCGAAAACGCCAAACACCAACGGCTCTACAATATTCGGGGTAGGGTTGAGAATGCCATCCACGACCTCCCGATCATCGCAGATAACCTCTCGGACCGAGACCTCGAAATGATTTCTGAACCGGTAGCCACTTGGGCTCGGGATCGACGCAAGCTGCTTGATGATGGGCGAGAATCCACGACGCCAGAATTCACGCCTTTCCTCCAAGCTCTGATCGCCTTGCACAATATCTACGCGAGAATGATCTATATTCACGGGATCCGTGAGGCGCAGCAACTCCTACCGTTCATTGCTGAACAAGGGATCGAACGGGGGTATAGACAAACCCGTCTATCATCCACTCTCTACCGTGACATCACTGTGGATTTAGACGTCTCCTATGGCGAATCCAAACTTTGGCAAAACCATATCAACGACATTCGAAGCGGCCTACCCAATGATCCAACTGCATCGTATCAGGAAATCTATCATCTGTACAGGAACCGCAAAATATCATATGATCAGGCACAACATCTCATAGAATCTCACGTTCGGAACCCTCTGAATGAATAGAATAAGGAAATCGCTCTTAGAGGATGTCATCGGTAGTATTTGCTTGTCTGAGACGCCCCAAATCTGTGTAGCGGAGTGAATACGGGACCCGGCTCTCAAAGGGAATCGGGTCTGTGAGCTCGTAGAGTGTCCCCGGTTCGAATACGACGACCTTCTGATTCGCGTCGAACTCTGCCTGCTCCCCAGCATATGACTCGAGTGTTCGTGCGAGCGTGGCCTCATTTGCTGGCACTATCTCTTTGACCCGGGCCACGTACCGAACCTCTTGAACGTCATCAGAGACGTATATCGCGACATACTCTGGGTTCTGGTTGATCCCTACAAAGCCCCATGCGTTGTTTTCTTTGAGGAATTGCACACCCGATGTCTGGGAGGGGAATACTGCGACAGTTGCATCATCTGGACCTGTGAGCTCTTGACGCGATATCGTTCCTTGTACTGCATTCGCCCCTGTTTGCGGGCCATCCCAACTGACGCTGCTATCGGGCGTGTCTGACTGAGTGGTCGTCACCTTGTCGTCTACTGGGTCCTCGTGATCGCGGAACTCAATCACATCTTGGATGAGTCCAACGAGCTGACCAACATCTACCGCGTTGATCGGGAGGAGGACGTCCACGACTTGGTCATGGCGGAGCCCGGATTCGGTCTGTATCTCGAGCAGATCCAACAGACGCTGCGCGGTGATAACGCGCATACGATCCCTGTACTTTGAGCCGAGAATGGTCTGGGAAACCGTCTCAACGTCACCATCGCCCACTACATAGAGTCCATATACCTGCTCCCGATCGAACCCTTCTTGATCCACTAGCTCACCCATGTATTCACCAGCCTGTTCAGGTCCAATGGAGAAGGCAGTCGATTTCTTTGTCTCAACAACTAGGTGCGTGTCTTCCTTGGTAGCTGTTGAGACCCAGTGACCGTCATATCCAATCGTGTCGCTCACCCCTTGGTAAATACCATACTCAACCTCGAAACCAAGTCGTCGTCCAATGTTGTTTACGAGATCTTGGAGGGCTTTATTGTGGTATGATTCGCTCCCCTCAATGGCTTCCTGTAGATACGACTCAATCTCGTCGGTCGTCGTCTGTTCGTCTTCAATTATTTCTCGAAACTGTTGACTTGCTCTTGAGTCATCGGTCCACTCCCCAGCCAGACTCACGATCCGCTCTAGTGTGAGCTCAACCATTTTTCTATTAGTTCCTCGACTGGTCATTTATTACTACTTGTAAATCCGAATCGACGATTCTGGCCGCGGAAAGAAAGGAAATAGTTAGTAGCTTCTACTAACGCTGTGTCACAGCTGTTCGCGCCGGATAGTCGCCAAGTCGTCTGCGAGCCGCGTCCGTTCTCCATCGTGAATCAGGAGGACGCCGCTGTCTGCCGATATCGTATGCCCATCATCTCCGATGCGGAAGCCTGCCTCTTCACAACCGGGCAACTGGACCTGATAGCCGTTGCCCGCTATTTCGACGCTCGCCATCTCACCACGGTAAATACTGCTCGAGTCCGTGGCTGCCGTTGCTACCAGCTCTGCTCGGTCCTCATCATGCACTCGGTCGGCGTCAATCACGATTAGCAACGCATTAAACCCGTATACATAGACATTCGCTAAGTGAGTCGCATTCCCCTCTTCATTTTCTTCGACTAATCCTGCTGCTCTGGCCGGTTTCGTAACCTGTAGTGCGACCCCACCAGCGGACGTTTTGAGACTGTTAACCATGTCAGTTAGTAGTCCCTGCTAACACGTATTAGTTAGTACTTACTACTAACTTCTGGACCTTCTGGCCTTTGTGTATAGCTCGCCACCACAGAACTGTAGTAGAGGCTCACGTTCTGATCAGTAGCTATTGCCGAATGAGACGTTGGACGGCTGTCTGACGGGGATATATACGATTTTAGACTGAGTGTTGACCTGCGGGGCGGGACCTCATCTGCTCCGTTAGCCGGCCGGAGCCGATCGCCTCGCTCCCCCCCATTCCCCCGTCCGTTTCCACGCTCTCGCACCTTTTTTGTCGAATGCTCTGGAGTCGGTCTCGTCTCGTCAGGGGTTTCGAACGTTCCATCGTCGTCTCTCGGTTGACTCCTCTGTGTCACCATACTGTTCGCAGGCCATCTGTGCGGACTTATTGCTGGGGGTGGTCAAACTTAGTACCTCATCGGGGGTGAAATGTAATTAAGACCGGCCGGTCACACACCGAAGCTGAGCGTGCTCCCGGTTGCGGCGCCGGCGATCGTCGCGAGCTGGTCGAACGGCTCTGGGATGGCGCCACTGTCGTCGTCATCAGCGCCTGCCACTCCGAGCAGCGAGAAGCCGGCTGCGCTACGAGCCTCGTGGCTGGTCTCTGAGGGGCGTGTGTCAGTCGTTTGCTCTTCTTCTGGGTCAGTGTCGTCGGCGATCTTGATCCGGGCTGAGTCGAGTACGTCCTCAAGAGCCACTCTCTCTGGGAGCCCCTCGAAGACAATCTGTACCGGGTGCTCAGCGGCCGGATCGACAGTCGCGACGACGTCGAGCGTCTGGGTCTTAGACATCATTCGACTCGGCTGCCGCACTTGACACAGAGCCGGTGTAACTTGTCGGTGACGTCCCCACGTGCCGTCATGGAATCACCTCAGGCCCTTGTTTCAGGTCCCAGAGCAGCTTCATGGCGAGTGTGAACGGGCGGGCGTCGGAATCGACTTCGATGAGCTCGTAGCGGTCGTCGTAGAGTATCATCCCCGGAGCGAGAGTCATGCTCTCCGGGCCATCGCCCGATTCCGTGACCATCCAGACCGGCGTCCGCGTCCTGTCAGGCTTGACACGACCGACGACGACGCAGTAGGCGACGCCGTCGTCCTTCCCGAGCTCCATCCGGATGGCCTCGCCGCCTTCGAGGCCGACCTCCCTGTTCGTGACGGTTCCGTTACGGAGCGAGACGAGGCCCCCAGTTCCATTCTTGACCAGATGATCTTCGAACTCCGCGAGCGCCTGTGTGTCCATCTCGATGTTGCGCTCGGTGAGATGCTCGCGGAGGACATCGCGAACGGCCCCGCTCAGGTCGGCCTCGAACGCATCCGACTCGTGGAGTTCCGCAGCGACGTCTCCGACCGTCCCGACGTCGGCGTGGCTGTTTTCGAAGCGGTCGCGGTAGTCCGCCATCAGCAGGTCACCTCGTTGACCCGAGCGACAGCGTAGCAGCGAACTTCGTCGGTCGCCGGCACCGCTGCTGGCGTATTCATGTGCTCGATCTGTTCCTCCGTCAACGCTTGAGGACCCTCGACGCTGTGGAAGGTCGGAGCGTTACCGTTTTCGTTCGTGGGTTTCGAAGTCGACATGGGTTGGTTCTGTCGAGACAACCCGGCTCCGCGTGTTCCTACCACGCGGGGCGTTACAACAACGCCCAGCGACCGGGCCGCCTCTATTACCAGATACGGTAGCCCACAATATAAATATACCGAATACGGTAGCCTACCACATAAGGTAAAGTTAACTCGGTGGCTACCATAACCGGTAACATGGCAGCCGCAGAAACGAGCGATATGGCCGAAGATCGTCGCGCGCTACTAACCGACCGGGAGCGGGAGATCCTTCTCACCGACGGTGAGGGGGTCTCCGACAAATACTACGGTGTCGTTGTGAGCCGCGTTCGGAACAAGATCGAACTCGTCGAGGGCGACCTCGAGGCGCTCGAAGCACACGACACGCTTGGGGACGAGTTCCGAGAAGTGGTTTGTGACGACAGCGAGGAAGATGGATGAGTGACGAGAATCATTGAGACGAACACAGGGGTGTCGGCGAGGTTGGAGACAGACGATCACGCCGGCGCCGGCGCTGCATACTGAGGTGAAAAATGAACCCGAGTGACTGGCAGGGAGAAGTATTCGATCCAGAAAACACCCGCTTTCTGTCATTCCTTCCTGAAGATGATCGGGACGAGGCACATTGCGTCCGCCACGAGCGCGAGATGCGTCGGTTCATCCCACTCGTCCACCATGCTGGTGCGCTCTACCTGCCCGCCGACAATTTTGCTGGGTATACCTGTGAAGCATGCCTAGGCGAGATGTTCTCAGAGCTCAACCAGAGCACACCTGCCGCCGGTGCTGATCCCACCGATCTACTCCGATCAGGCGTTCAACAATTCTTTGAGACGTGGGATGACGGTGAGGCACCGGGAAATTGGTTCGTGTATCTCTGCGAAGAGACTCGTGACGACATCGAGGCAGAAAAGAAGTATGTGTGGGTGACGGAGTCGCATGAAGAGGCCCGCGAGTTGGCTGCAGACGAGTCATGATCTCCGACGACCGCGACGATCACGCTGCCGGCACACCCGACAGCGACCCTGATCACATCGACCCAGCTGGCGACATCGCCGATCTCCTCGAGGAGGAACTGACCGGCGTTGAGCTCGGCGAGGGCACCGATCCCGAGGACCTGCGTGCTTTCATTGACGCGGCCGAAGCCGGAGAGTTCGGCCCGATCGACCCCGGCGTTGAGGCGCAGGTTCGAATCGCCCGGACTCTCCTTGAGCAGGACGAGGAGGGGTGAGGTGGTGACTTTCGATGATGAATAACGCCGTCGTCAGAAAGGCGCAGTTGTTTTAGGCAAAAATGCTGTATATGGTGAAGGTTTGGCTATTCCCCAACTGAGTGAAACAAGTTTCAGACTTCCGATATTGTTACTAGTTGGCGTGCAAGATGGAGGGCGCGAATGCAGCAGAAGCTTCGTCTCGATCTACGAGAGGAGTGATCGGTCAGTACTGGTAAAGTGAGATCAGAAGACTATATTCCAGTTATGACCGCAGTTATCACACTCAAGAGAAACTTTGTGCCCACCATCTATGCTTTCTTCGTCAACAGCTTGTCCCGTCTTTTTGGAACAGGAAGGGCACGTGATGTCGTTCACTATTTTGTAAGCAACAGAAATGCCACAAGTTCTTGCAGCCTAATCACTTTGGCTCTATATAAATCAATTACCTCGCGCCAGCCGTCAGTTTGCAGGCACATTCCACCGGCTAGTTCGAGATCAGCTTGGCCGAAATAACGTGGTCCCCGTGCTGCACTAATCCTCTGTATCTTGCACTGGCTCAGTTTCCAGTTGCCAGACAGATACAGCTGTCACTAAGTTCGGTAAGAGACGAAGATTTATGACCTCGGCGCTGCTACTCCTAGGTGAGCGCACCGCGCCAGCGTGTTGAGCCTGTTCGACCATGTCCCTCGATGGACGTGGGGGCAGGAAGTGGCGCATTCCGACTTCCTGAGCTATATCTCTTCAAGATTCGCCGCTAAGTTTTCGTAGCCATTGCGTCTGAGGTGGTTGATTACCGGCCTTAGCGAATCCGTCATTGGCCTACCAGCGCCACGATCACGTGCCATCGCACCCTCAAACCAACAGTTGACACGCTCGCGTACTGACTCACCCCGGCGTGCTGGGAGCCCCGGCGGAGTATAATCAACGTCGGTCTCGTACATTCCACTTGCCGCCCGTCCCCACCTGTCGCCATGCTCGTGATTCGCCCACGCAACTGGCAGCGTCAGGTCTCCAGCAGCGGGAGTCGCGCCGTTTTCGATACGATGTGCAAGGTGGTTGCAGGTCAGGTCGGCAAGTAGAGCTGCCGGATAGTAGTATTCCGACTTCTGACAGTGGCCGACTACAGGTAGATCGCGGCGTATTCCAGAGAGCGCCTTGACGAAGGGCGTTGCTTGCTGCTGGTTCCCGTCGATGATGACTAACGGCTCGTCATCGGACGGGAGAGAAAGAATATTATCTACGTGGATGGCCGAGTGGATGGCCTCGATTTGCTGTGTGTTGACGTTCTTATCGTGCTGCTGGCTGTGGGCGAATGCCATCATATCTGAGCGATGCTCGTGGATCACAGCCTCGGTGAAGTCCCGACGCGCTGCGTGGTCGAAATCATTCGATTTGTTGTAGAATGGTTTGAACCCGAGATCGTCGCCGTAGTCATAGATCGACTCTAGGATTTCAGGTTCCTGCTCTCGTGACGTGTGCACAGCGACAGTCACCGTCGTCTGGCCAACCGTGCTCGCATCCATGACTATCGACGAAGAGAAGGAGCCCGTACGAGTCTCAAACACGTCTAAGGGCATGATCCGAGCTCACCCCCAATCCTCGATATCACTCTATCACTGTGTTCATTCTTTTCTAGGTGGCATAAAGGCCCGGACGCGTGTCTGACGTAGAATTAAGCATCAAGTGCGCCACGTACGCCTATGGCACCACAGACGCCACAGGCGGAAGGCCCGCCACGGTTGGTCGTTGC
>OBKM01000903.1_pt1 | contig 13410 bp, 15 predicted proteins | sample 1519691 | NCBI WGS metagenome assembly OBKM01 (sample SAMEA37050418, study PRJEB22526) | metagenome | biome: saline pan; feature: lake; material: water | place: Egypt | collected 2015 | depth 0.5 m
ATATTCGCGTTCCGGTAGCGCGATATCTTCACGAAAGTATAGCCGGCAGTATCAAGCCTCGGTGTATAACGGGATCAGGCTGTTTCGCCGGTCCGACGCGGGCTATCCGGTGCCAACGCGTCGTCGTAGATTCTGATAAAAAGCTCTTCTATCTCCGACTCTGTCGGCTTCCGAGGGTTGTTGTCCGGGGATCCGGAATCGATGGCGTCACTCGCCATTTTCGGAACAACACCGAGATACGCCTCGCGGTCGGGTATCTCACCGAACTCGCTGAGATACGACGAGAGTTTCACCGTTGCACACAACTCGAGGACAGCGTCGCTGGCCCTTTTTGCCGCCTCGCGATCGGGTACCGCCTCGTCAGCCGCATCGAGCAGTCGGGCGACCTCGGCGTATTTCTCCGTGGCCGCCATCGCCGAGAACTCCATTACGTAGGGGAGAACGAGCGCGTTCGCGAGCCCGTGCGGGATGTGGAGTTGTGCGCCGAGCGGGCGGGCCATCCCGTGGACGAGCGCGACCGAGGAGTTCGTGAACGCTTGTCCAGCCTGCAGTTGGCCGATCATCATCTCCGTTCGGGCCTCGATGTCGTCGCCGTTCGCCCAGGCCTTCGGGAACGAGTCCGCGATCCGCCGGATGGCGGTGCGGGCGTAATCGTCCGGAACGCTGTAGGATTTGACCGAGACGAACGCCTCGATTGCGTGGGTGAGCGCGTCGATTCCGGTAAACGCCGTGTGGCTCTGTGGTAAAGACCGGGTCAGCTCCGGGTCCTCGATCGCGACGTCAGGGACTACGTTCTGTGAGACGATGAGGAACTTCGTTGCCGTCTCGTCGTCGGTGACGACGATGGATCGGGTCGCCTCGCTCCCGGTCCCAGCGGTGGTGTTGACGGCGATGAGCGGCGGGGTCGGGTTCGGAACGCCCTCGTACCCCGCCCTGTCGACGGCGAACTCGCGGATGGAGCCGGGGTTGGTAGCCAACACTCCAACGCCTTTGCCGGTATCGATCGACGATCCCCCGCCCAGCGTGACGACGACATCACACCCTTCGGTCTCCCACAGTTCGTGGGCTTTTTCGATGTTGGTGACTGTTGGGTCGGGCCTGACGTTCGTGTAAGTAACCGTCTCGATGCCGCTATCACGGAGCGTCTCGAGGAGTTCCTCGCCGTAGATATCGAATATCCGCCCTGTCGCGACCACAAGTGCTCTGTCTCCGTAGAGATCGGCGTAATCGCCGACCTTCGTGACCGCTCCGGCGCCGAGAGCGATCTTCGAGGGCGAGACGACAGTACGTGTTCCGTGTTCCGGTGTCGGGTATTCGGGTTGCATGTTGTGTGGGTTCGGGAGTGTCTGGGGTTGTCTCGGTTGGGCGGTTCCGGGGATTTCGTGTGGTGTTTCGACCGGTCCTCGCTTCGGAGATCCGTGCCGTCGAACGGACGGTCGGTCCGATGTCAGGCGTCCGGCCAACGCTCGATGTAGACCGTCTTGTCCGTATAGAAGTGGATCATGTCCTCACCCTGTGCGTGGAGGTCGCCGAAAAACGAGTCCTTCCGGCCTCCGAAGTGGAAAAACGCCATGGGTGCGGCCGTCCCGGCGTTGATACCGAGGTTTCCGATGTCCGTCCGGTGACGGAACTTCCGGGCGTCGGCACCGCTTGCGGTGAACAGACTCGCCGCGTTCCCGAAGTCGCTACGGTTGAGCACGTCGATGGCCTCGTCGATGTCGGCGGCGGACATCAGACCGAGCACCGGACCGAACAGTTCCTCCTGGGCGATTACCATGTCGGTCGTCACGTCACCGAAAAGCGTCGGACCGAGGAAGTTTCCGTCCTCGTACCCCTCGACAGTCACGTCGCGGCCATCGAGCAACAGTTCGGCACCTTCGTTGATCCCCGTTTCGATGTAGTTTCGGACCCGCTTTTCGTGTTCCGGAGTTATCAGCGCGCCGATGTCCGTCCCCTCGTCGAGCCCGTAGCCCACCACCTGGGATTCGGCCTCCGAAACCACCTTCTCGACGAACTCGTCGTAGACAGAGTCCTCGATCACGACGATGTCGTTCGCGAGGCATCGCTCGCCGGCGCAGGCGAACGCCGAGCCCACGGTCTTTTTTGCGGCGTAGTCCAGATCGGCCGTCTCCGTAACGACGATGTGGTTTTTCGCGCCGCCCTGCGCCTGAACACGCTTCCCGTTCGCCGCCGATTTCTCGTAGATTTCCCGAGCGACCGGAGTGCTGCCGACGAAGGAGATCCCCTCGATGCCGTCGTGTTCCATCAGGGCGTTGACCGTCTCGACCCCGCCGTTGACGAGTTGGAGGACGCCGTCAGGGAATCCAGCCTGCTCGATGAGCTCGAAGATCCGTTGGGCGACCAACGGATCCTGTTCGCTCGGTTTCAGAATGAAGCTGTTGCCGGTCGCAACGGCGTACGGGAGAAACCACAGAGGGATCATCGCGGGGAAATTAAACGGCGTGACAGCGGCGAAAACGCCCAGCGGCTTGCGGACGGCGCTTTCGTCTATCCCGGGTGCCGCGTTGAGCAACGTCCCGCTTTGCATCATCGTCGGGATGCCGCAAGCGACCTCGACGTTCTCGATGCCGCGACGGAGTTCCCCCTTCGCTTCGGCACGCGTTTTGCCGTGTTCTTGGACGAGTAATGCGGCGAGTTCGTCCTGGTGGGCCTCCAGTAGCTGTTTCAGCTCGAAAAGCGGCTGAATCCGCTCTTCGACCGGACGGTTCGACCACTGCCCGAACGCGTCGGTGGCCGTACGGACCGCTCCGTCGACATCGCCCGCCGAACTGAACGGAACGTGAGCGAGATTCTCCGAGGTTGCTGGGTTGATGACGTCTTGGCCGTCGGTCCCACTCGGCGTCCGCCATTCCCCACCGACGTAGTTCTGTACTGTCTCCGTCTCCGGAAGCGCTTCTGGACGATCCATACAATACAACACCAACCCATCCCATAAAAATTTGACTATTTTTTATTTTCACGCATAAGATATTATATTTGTGTAGTTATTTTCCAAATACCGAACGCAACCGCCGCGGTCACGCGCGTTCTATCCACGGTCCGAATCCCCCACTATCCGGACAGAACCCACGCTATAGACCCTGAGAGACCTGCTCCAGTCTCCGATACCGATCAGACGGAGTCAGCTGGCGATCCGGAACCACCGCGGACCGTTTTGGAACAACCAAAACGGTTTCAGCACCGTCTGTCCTCGGCCGTGCTCCGTTGCGGAAGCCTGTCGGGCAGCGGTTCGTGTCCGTCCCGTTTCTCCGGCAGCGTAGCGGATCGCTCGAACGTCCCGCCGCTCGGTAACGCGACACCGTGTTCGTTTGGCATACCGAAACAGACTGATCGCATCAAATCCGTTCGGTATACCGAAACAGACCGATCACGTCAGTGCCACCGGGAGAGGGCCGCACGAGCCGACCGTCTGGTCCGGACGACCGTTCTCTCCCCACCGGGACCCCTTCGAAGCACCATGGGGTATATACACCCGAAGCCGCTCGGGTATCAGTATGGGTGACGACGAAACGGGACATCGGACGGTCAAAACTGCCGAAACGGTCGTCCACGTCCTTGAAACGGTAAGTGAGCTGGAGCGAGCCTCGCTGACCGAACTGGCCGACGCCCTGGACATGCACCGGAGTACGCTCTATGCCCATCTCTCGACGCTCGTCGAACAGGAGTATCTGCGAAAGGACAACGACCAGTACATGCTGGGACTGCGGCTTTTTACACACGGGGCGCGGGCGAGACAGATGAGCCCGTTCTATGAGGTCTCGAAACAGTTCCTCGAGCAGATGGCGGAGCGGACCAGCGAGATCGCCTGGCTGGTCGTCGAGGAACACGGGCGCGGCGTCTGTCTGCGAAAAGCGAAGGGCGAACTGGCCGTCCAGCCGTACAAGCGACTCGGCGCTCGGATCTCCGTCCACGATACCGCTGCCGGGAAGGCCGTTCTCTCGCGGCTGCCCCGCGAACGGACACAGGCTGTCATCGACCGATACGGGCTACCCAAACGGACCGGAAACACGATCACAAACCCCGAAGACCTGTTCAGGGAGGTCGAGTCCGTCCGGACCGAAGGCGTCGCGTTCAACGACGAGGAATCGATCACCGGATTCCGGGCCGTCGCCAGTCCGGTCTCATCGCCCGACGGGCAGGTCGGCGCCCTCGTCGTTTCCGGGCCGAAAAACCGACTGCGGGGAGAGCGGTTCTCGGAGACTCTCCCCGAGGTCGTCTCCGGGGCCGCAAACGCCCTCGAGTTGGAACTGTCTTCGGCCGTCGAATGAGCGACGACGAGGGTATCCTCGAAGGTGCTTTTCTCTCCGCCCAAAACACAACCGCCGTCGTCCCGTTCGTCGTTTCCCCGGAGCGTTCATGAGGGCCCGTCTCGGGTGTTCGCCGGCGCTCGATCGGTGGAGCGACCGCTTGAGGGACGCTCGGCCGACTGCCCGGTACCGGCCATGTGATTCGACACACCGCAGGCGGGTCCTCGCTGTCGGCGCGAGCGGCGCGGACGGGACCGCCGCTAGAGCCGACGAACGGTCTCGAGCGTTTCCGCGGCCTCCCGGGCCGCCGCGAGCAGGTCGCGTTTGCGGCCGACATCCCGTGTTTCGGCCGCACGACGGCTCAAAGATGCGATTTCGTCGACGAGCGTCCGCTCCGCCTCCTGGAGTGTTCCGTAGTCGGCCTCCGGACCGGCGATCCGTTCCCCGGAGCCGTCGCGTTCGGCGTCCGCGTTCCCGCCTGCGTCCGCGGACGCTGGCGGATCGACACGGGCTGGCCGACGGTCCCGTGCCGGCCTCGGCGGGGAACCGGAGGCCTGTTCCGAATCGGCGCCGGGAGCGGATCCCGGCTCCGCGTCGGTCTCGGTGCCGTCCCCCTCGATGTCGCCGGCCGTTTCGGCCTCCGTCTTCGGCGTGGGGTCCTCCGTTTCCGGCCCGGAACCCCTCGACGCCGTCGAGCGACCGTCCTCTCGCCCGGCTTCTTCGCCGTCCGCAGCCACCTCCTTTTCACAGGTCGGGCAGAACTCGCGGCCCTCATACCGAAACACCGGCGATTGACACTCGGGACAGTGGCGGTTCGTCATCGTTGCTCCCTGCAGAAGGAGTTCACTCATCCGTTCGGACGCCTCGCGTTTTTCTTTGTCCCGTTCGTATTTTTCGCGGAGTTTCTCGCGTTCGGCCTCGCGATCGAAATCGCTCATACATGACCCCACGCCGCTTTGCCGCAAAAGGACTGTGCTCGCGTCCGGGCTGACAACCGGCGGTTTTTAAGCGGTGACGGGACCAAGGGCGGGTATGCAGGTGAAATCGCGCCACCATCTCCGGTCCGACGAGATCGGTGCGCTGGAATCTTCGCTCGCCGACCACCTCGGGATCGATCTCGACGGCGACAGCTACGAGCGGGTCGAGTTCGTCGACGCCGACCGGGAGGTCGTCCTCGTCGACGGCGAACCGCTTGTGGCCTCCTTCGACGGCGATCTCTTCGTGACCGTCCGGGGGGCGAACGCCAACCCGCCGAAAAACCACGTTGTCACCGTCGACAGCGGGGCGATATCGTTCGTCTCCGACGGCGCGAACGTGATGCGTCCGGGGATCACCGAGGCGACCGACGACATCTCTCCCGGTGATCTCGTCGTGATCGTCGAGGAAGTCCACGGCAAGGCGCTGGCGATCGGCCGCGCCGAGGCCGATGGCTCGGAGATGCTCGGCGACTCCGGGAGAGTCGTCGAATCGCTCCACCACGTCGGTGATGACCTCTATGAATTCCACGTATAGCGGGCCACGCCGGGTCCGTCTGACGTAAGACCTATGCCGTCAGCCGCCGGTGACGGAGACATGGGACTCATGAGCAAGCTCCTCGGCGGCAACTCGGCCAGCACCGAGGATTACGTCGAACTCGACGCCGACGAATTCGACGCCGGCACCCCGGCAACGACGATGCAGATCCGCTTTGCGGAGATCAGCGACAAGAACGACGTTATCGACATCAAAGACGCCGTCTACGACGGCGACATCGTCGTCGCCGACATCATCAGACACACCACGAGCGACCGGACGATGGAACACATCATCGACGAGCTGAAGCAGGTCGCAAACGAGGTCGGCGGCGACATCGTTCAAAAGGAGGACGATCAACTCGTTATCACGCCGGGCGGCGTCGGCATCTCGCGCTCGAAACTCGGCCGGTAAGGCGGCCTCAGACACCTCCCACGAGCCGCCGGAGCTGCTCGGGCGGAACCGCCCCGCGGGCCGCCCGCTCACCCGAAACGAACGTCGGGACGCCGGTGATTCGATCCCTTCGGGCGGCGTCGAAGGCGGCCTCGAGGGCATCCGCGCTCCCGTCGTCGTCGAGCGTTTCGGCGACGAACCCCTCCGGAAGCCCGGCGTCGGAGCCGATCGCGGCGATCACGTCCGGATCGGAGATGTCGCGTCCGGCCTCCCACAACGCGTCGAAGAGTCCCCGATGGAACGCATCGAAGGCCTCGGGATGGTCGGTTTGTGCGCGCAAGGCGGCCCGCTGTGCCGGGAACGAATCGACCTCCCGAGCCAGTTCCTGTGCCATCTCGACCCCATAGTTGTCAGCCAGCTGCCGGACGTTCTGTTTTGCCTCCTCGAAATACGTCTCGTCCGTGCCGTCCTCGACCGTGTGGTCGATCGTTCCGTCCGGTCGTCGCTTGCTCGCGCGCAGATCGAAGGGATGCCACTCGACGGTGAGCGGTTCCTCGCGCCCGTCCCGGTAGCGGTCGAACGACGCGTAACCGAGATAGCAAAACGGGCAGACGTAGTCCGCATACACCGTGACCGTATCGGGGCGTTGGTTCATACAGCCGTTTGTATCGGGGAACGGGAAAACACATCGCTCGGAGCCGCGACGCGACGTCACCGTCCGGGAGCGTCCGCAACGAGCGCCGCCGCGAGCGACACCGCCTCGACCGCGTCGGCACCGAACACGTACGTTATCGGCTCGATCCCGAACGCTCCGGTATGATAGACGACGCGGGGGACTGCCCCCCGCGCCTCGAAGGCCGATTCGAGTCTGTCCCGGCGGTTCTCATACTCCGCGTCGAACTCCAGCGGCTCGAGGCCGCGCTCGCGGGCGGCGTCGAGAAGCGACTCGCTCGTCGCGAGGTTGATCGCGCCGCGCATCGTCGGATCGACCGCCATCGCGGCGAGGACCGCCCCGGCGACGTGTTCGGAGGCCCCGAGTTCGGGATCGGAGGGGACGTTGATCCGGCCGTGCATGGCGTGGACCCGGCCCGGGATCGCCGCCACGTCGAGCTCGTCGGCCGCGTCCGGACGGGCACTCGCGAGGTTCGTCCCCACGTTCGGGACGTGATCGACCAGCCCGGGGGTGTTCTTCGCGGCCCGCGCCGCCCGGCGGACCGACTCGATGGCCGTCCGGTCGGCCTGTAGCTCCGGATCGTTCCCCCGGACACAGAGATCACACCCCAGCCCCTGAAGCGCCGGCGTCTCCGCCTCGTGGACCGCACAGATCGGCCCGCGGTCCTCGAAGGTCCGAACCAACTCGAGCACCTCCGCGATCGCCTCGTAGTCGTCCATCCGGCCGTCGAGAAACCCCTCGGCGACGCGTTCGACGGTCGCCTCGAAACGCGGGTCCTCGAGGAACCGAGGGTCGCCATCGGTCGACTCCCCCGTGTAGTTGCTGACCGATGCCTGTGTCACTCCGAGCCGGTCGGCGATCCGTTGTTGTGTCATCCCACGCTCGTTGAGCCGTTCGGCGAGCCGCATCCGGAACGTCGGGAGGAACCGTTCGACGACGATCTCGCTCGGTAGCTGCAGGGCCATACACGCCAATCGGCCGATCCGGCCTTCAAATATCCCCTCCTCGCTTTGATATAAGTAAATTGTATTAGTCAGTTATATATCGGCGGAACCCCTCGGTCCCCCACGATGCGTACCGAGACATACGAGGCCTACGCCGATCGAACCGCGGAGCCACGCTTCAGCGACTGGCTCAGGAAACGCTCCGAGCCGGCGTTTACCGACGCCGTCGAACACCCCTTCGTTTCGGAGTTGGGTGCCGGAACGCTCGATCCCGATGCGTTCGCGTCGTATCTGATCCAGGATTACGCGTTTCTCGGGGAGCTCGTCAGCGCCTTCGGTTTCGCGGTCGGCCAAGCGCCCGAAATGGGGTCGAAACGGCGGCTGATAGAGTTTCTCGACGTCGTGACCGACGAGGAAAACGACTACTTCGAGCGGTCCTTCGAGGCGTTGGGCGTTCCGGCCGACGGGTACGCCGATCCCGAACGGACGGAGGCGACCGCGGCGTTCGTCGATCTCCTCGGTGTCGCCGCCAGGGAGGGCGGTTACGCCGAGACGCTCGCCGTGTTGGTGCCCGCCGAGTGGATCTATGAGTCGTGGGCGGTCGCCGCCGCGGAGGAACACGCCGACCCGGCGACCGGACCCCCGAGCGATGGGGCCGGGCTCCCGTTTTATTACGCGGAGTGGATCGACCTCCATGCGACCGACTCGTTCCGAGCGTTCGTCGGGTGGCTCCGCGGACAGCTCGACGCCGTCGGGCCGGGGCTGTCACCCTCCCGAAGACGCCGCGTCCAGCGGCTGTTCCGCCGCACCGTCGAACTCGAGGTCGCGTTCTTCGACACCCACTACCCGGGGGCGACATAGCGTGGTTTCGACCGGGCTCGTTCTTGGTATCACGGTCGCGACAGTCGCGGTTTTTACTGCTATCGGGCTGCTCGCCGCCCGCGGTCGGGTCAGCTCCGTCGAGGATTTCATTTCGGCGCGGGACTCGGCCGGCTCCGGGACGGTGACGGCGACGGTCGTCGCCTCGATGATGGGCGCCTGGATCCTGTTCAGCCCGGCCGAGGCGGGGGCCGCCTTCGGCGGGCTGCCGGCGATTCTGGGGTATGCGGTCGGGAGCGCGGTCCCGCTTTTGCTTTTCATCCCCGTCGGCTCCCGGATGCGGGCCGTGATGCCCTCGGGGCACTCGTTGACGGAGTTCGCCTACGCCCGCTTCGGCGCGACGATGTATCTGTTCGTGCTCGTCGTCTCGGTGTTTTATATGTTCATCTTCCTCGCCGCGGAGATGACGGGAATCGCGGCCGCGCTCTCGCTCATCGCCGGGGTTCCCCAACACCAGACGGCGCTTTTGATCGGTGGGTTCGTCCTCGTGTACACCGTCTACGGCGGACTCGTCGCGAGCATCGTCACCGACACGATCCAGACGCTCGTCGTCCTCCCGCTTTTGGCGGTCGGGTTCGGCGGCGCGGTGTTCGCACTCGGCGGAACCGGCGAACTCCACACCGCAGCCGTGACCGCCGACGCGACGCTTCTCGATCCCTCGTTTCGCCCCGGCCTCGAGTTCGGCGTCTACGTCGCATTCGCTATCATCGGAGCGAACATGCTGAATCAGGGGATCTGGCAGCGCGTCTACGCCGCCGACGGGGAGGCCTCGCTCCGCCGCGGGTTCGGGGCCGCCGCGGTCGTTGTGGTGCCGATGATCCTCCTGGCCGGGCTGTTCGGGATCGCCGCGAGCGCTCTCGGTCTCACCGGCGAGGGGAACGCGAGCATCGCCTTCTTTCTCGTCTTGGAGTCGGTGTTTCCGACGTGGGTCACACTCGCCGTCGTCGTCCTCGTCATCCTGCTCGTGATGAGCTCCGCGGACACGATGTTCAACGCCATCGCAAGCGTCGTGACCGCGGATCTCGCGCGGCTCGTCGACGCCGACCAGCGGACCCTCTGGCTCGGCGGCCGGGGGCTCACGGTCGCGGTCGCCGTCGGCGCGATCATCGTCGGAGCGCAGGGATACAGCGTCCTCGAACTGTTCTTGACTGCCGATCTCCTCGCCGCTGCGGTGTTCGTTCCCTTCCTCGCCGGCCTCTACACCGAGCGGCTCTCCGGCGTCGGCGCGGTCGCCGCGAGCCTCACAGGGATCGCGGTCGGCGTCGCGTACTTCCCGCTTTTGCGCGCCCCGGTCGCCGCCGTTCCCGGACTCGGCGGCGTGCTCCCGGAACCGTCGTTCCTCGCCGCGTTCGTCGGGGCGACGGCGGTTTCGGCGGCCGTTACACTCGCCGCGGCGGCGCTTTCGGACGCTGACGCCGACCTCGATTCGGTGGATAGGCGGATCCGCTCGCTTGACGATCCCGTCGCCGACGGCGGAACCGAATCGGAGGAGACACCATGATCGCTTCCACCGTCGCCGCCGCCACAGCGATCGACGCGACGGCGTTTTCGGTCCTCGTCTGGGGCTCGATCCTGCTCGTACTCGCTGTGTTCGTCTACGTCGTCCGTGCACTCGTCGCCGGGACGGACCCGTGAGGGACGGTCCCGTTCGAGACCGCCTCCGGATCGATCGCATCCGTTCGACGAGAGGTTTAACGCCCCCTGGCGGCTACACGGATCCGTGAAAAACGAGGAGACCGTGCCGCCCGAAACGCTCCCGCAGCCGGACATGCCGACGGCCGAATCGTTCGTGACGGCTGCCCTCGAGGACGACGCGCTCGTGACCGTGTTCGGTCGCTGTACCGTCGAGTACGACGGCCGTGCGGCCGCCGAACTCGAGGCGGGCGACAGACACCTCATGCTGAAGCCCGACGGCACCGCGCTCGTCCACACCGACACGGGCCAACAGCCGGTCAACTGGCAACCCCCCGGCAGTACACACGAGTGTCGCATCGAGGCCGGGGAACTCCTGATAGAGAGTGTCCGCAGCTCACCCGATGAGCGCCTGACCGTCCGGGTTTCGGACGTCGCCCTCCTCGCGGCGTTTCGTCCGACCGACGAGGCTTCGATCGAGTTGGTCGGGACCGAAGCCGACCTGAAACGGCGGATCCTCGAGGACCCCGAACTCGTCGAAGCCGGCTTCCGACCGCTCGCGACGGAGCGACAGACCCCCGCCGGTGCCGTCGACGTCTACGGCGAGGACGAGGAGGGACGGACCGTCGTCTTGGAGCTGAAACGGCGGCGGGTCGGCCCGGACGCGGTCGGCCAGTTGACACGGTACGTCGAAGCGCTCGAACGCGACCTCCACGCCGACGCGGAGATCCGGGGGCTGCTCGTCGCGCCGTCGGTGACCGAACGGGCGAAGGCGCTGCTCGCGGAGAACGGCCTCGAGTTCGTTCCGCTGACACCGCCTAATGGGAAAGCGTGATCAAACGACACGCGCAACGAGGACGAACAACACGAGGAGGCCGGCGACGGCGATCGCCGCTGCCAACCGGGGGTTTTCGAGCGCCTTCCGGTAGAGCGGCATCGCCGCGTACTCCTCGCGGAACGTCGCCGCGTTTTCGGCGTCGAAGAAGTGTTTCTCGGCGAAAAAGAACGACTCCGTCACCGAACAGCCGGTACAGACTGCTTCGCCGGTGAGCCGCTCCGTTCTCGTGTGCGCTTTACAGCTGATCGACCCGCAGTTCCCACAGTAGGTGTATCGCGCCTCGCGCCCGTCGGTCCCACAGTGGACACAGCGGCGGATGCCGTCCTCACGGGCCACATGCCGGTCTCCCGCCCCGTCGTACTCGTATCGGTGGGTGTACGCCCCGAGTTCGACGGCGGCCACGACCCGCGGCACGTATAGCGGTCGGACCGACTCGAAGGAGATATCGCCCGGCGAGGGCCGACACTCGCGGGTGTATGTGACGTTGTTGTCGCCGGTGTACCGAACCGTCGTTTCGAGGCGGTCACAGAGGCTGTCCGTGACCCACTCGCGGTACTCCGACTCGGTGCGTCCGAACCGACCCACCTCGCCGTCGTATTCGGCCCGGGCTGTGGACAGCGCCACCGGCTCACGGTCGGTGAGCGTCGCCGTCTCGCGCGGTTCGATCCGTGGCCCGGACTGCCTCGCGTCGACGACGAGGCGGTCCCGGCGGTCGATCCGGTGGATGACGCCGACGCTCGTCTCGAAGGTCGCCCGCGTGTTCGCCCGCACGTCGATGACCGGTCGGTACGTCACCGCGATTGCGGGATCGGAAAACGTCGCCGGGGGCGGCGCGTTTTCGATGTCGGCGAAGACCTCGGAGAGCGCCGTTTCCGGGTCACAGACGGGAAGCGTCCTCTCACAAACGATCTCGATCCGACCGTTTTTGAGGTCCATCCCGACGGACTCGCCCAGCTCGCGGAGGTCGCGACCGTCGATCAGCTCGATCGGATGCGGGTCGCCGTTTTTCCGGAGCCGTTCGGCGTACTCCTCGGCCGGGCCGGTGAACCGTCCCGAGGTGACGACCATTCCGCGTTTCTCGCCAGCGTGATCGTAGGTCGCGACCGCCGAGTGGAGCTTCTGGACGACGGGCCGGGAGACGGTATCGGTGTGTTTGCACTCGACGACGTAGGCCGTCCCGCCCTCGGACATCGTGATGTCGCGGCCCTCGTCGGCGACGCGGGTCGCGACCGCCACGTCCTCGTAGCCGTGTGCGCGAAACAGCGACGCGACCGTGTCCTCGAAGGCGTACCCCGAGAGGGAATCGAGGAGCGTCGTCACTACGACGGTGTTCGAAACGGTCGAGCAAAAACCCGACGACGGTTGGGAGGATATCGGGGGATTCCGGTGGGCGCGGTCGCTCCGGCGGTTGTTGGGTCCTGTCGGTGAGTGTCGTGTCGTCTCGGTGGGTGTTGGATCGTGTCGGTGAAATCAGCGTTGATGGGCGATCCGGACAGGGATCGATTTATAAGTGCTATTGTGGGGTTTGTGGCCGATGTATAAGTCCCACGACGGATATACGAACTGGTTTATAAGTACCATCGGGTGACTCTGCGCTATTTATAAATAAATATCGCGTATTCCCGATGGTATTTATAAACCTCCCGGGCGGAAGCCCCCTAACCGGTCACGTCGAAACGGAGACGAGCAACGAGTCGCCGTCCCGGAGTTCGTAGTCGGTCGGGTCGACCGCCTCGCCGCCGACCGCGAACTCGATCGTCGCCCCCTCGCGTTCGTCGTAGGCCTCGTCGTCGATCCGGAGGACGTCCCCGCCGTCGACGCGCTCGTACTCGAAGTGTGGCAACAGATCGATCCCCTCGGCGAACGTCACCGGTTCGCGGCCTTCCATGTACCACTTGTCGTCGAACTCGTGGAGGTGGAAGGCGAGCGAGTACTCCTCGGCGTGTTCGGATTGGAACCGATCCGCCGAGAGGTCGAACTGCTCGCCGTCGATCCGGACCTCGATATCCCCGCTGGCGTCGAGGAACTCGGTCTCCGGGGACCCGTCATCGCCGGCGATACCCGAACAGCCGGCGACGGCGACGGGGAGGGCGACAGCCAGTACCGTCCGTCGGTTCATACTCCAGTCGTACGCCGATCATTAGCTCTTAGCTAACTGAGCGAAATAACGATCAGATTAGCGATATTGTTACTGCTTGGCGTGCAAGATGCAGGGTGCGTATCTGTCAGGGGTTCTGATTTAGTGTTGATTAGCTCGGTCGCTGTTTGGGA
>OBKM01000904.1_pt1 | contig 13408 bp, 6 predicted proteins | sample 1519691 | NCBI WGS metagenome assembly OBKM01 (sample SAMEA37050418, study PRJEB22526) | metagenome | biome: saline pan; feature: lake; material: water | place: Egypt | collected 2015 | depth 0.5 m
TGTAGACGGGTTACGAGACTCATAACTAACACGAAAGCGGCCGCCTCACCACGCATGTCCAGACACACCGGTGGGACATCGGACGGGCGGAGGGTCCGAACACGCGAGGACGGCCCCGACAGGCGGACAGCACCCGACGACCAGGCCCCCGGGGCTCGGCGACCGGACGACCGGACAGAACCGCTCGCGGTGGTCTTCGAGCGCGTCACCGGGTCGACGACGCTGGTCGAGCGACAGGAACAGACGGGTGCAAAGCGCTGCCTCGACGACCACGACGCGAGTGTCTCCGCGTACGTGAGCGAGACGGCGACGGCCGACAGGCTGTCTGACGCCATCTCGACACCAGACCTGGACGAATCGAGGTGAGCCGAGACGGTGCGTGAGGCGGGCGAACCCCCTAGCAGGGGTCCGGGTCGGGTTCGGGGTCCTCCGGGTCCTCGATGCCGAGGGTATCACCCTCGATGAGCACCCAGGAGTCGAGAGACGCGTCCGCGACGTCAGCGACCCCGAGCTTGAGCGTCTGCGGGTTCTGTTCGGGGTCGACCGCGGCCTGTACCTGTAGCACTGCGGTGAACCCGTCCATCTCGGTGTCGTACGGTTCGTCCTCGGTTGCGGGGTCCCAGCCGACGCCGGGCCCCGGGGGGTCAGACGGGTCGACCTCGACATTGTCGCCGTTGAACGGGTCGTTGTTGACGTACAGCTCTGGATTCACCGGGTCGAACCCGTCGAATCCGTGGTTGATGTTGTTGATGCTGGCCGCGAGGTCGTCCTCGGGGTCCTCGGGGTCGGGCACCGTCGCGACGTTCTCACCGTTGAGGAAGAAGCCGAACACGTCGTTGAACGCGCTGCCGACGAACTGGTTGTACTCGTCGGAGCCGAACACGTAGTTGAAGAATACCTCTTCTGCGTCCTCGGGCACGTCGAACTCGAACTCGAGGGTTGCGGCGTCGAACGTGGATGCGCCCTCGACGAGCTCCGCGAGGTCCTCGTCACCGTCCGTGCCGAAGGCCGTGGTGTTGCTCGCGGACTCGTTCGGGCCGACCACCTCGTCGACGCGGCCGGAACTCAGGACGACGCCGTCGTCGAACCCGATGATGTTCGGCGTTCCGCCCTCGAACAGCCCGCCAGCAGGGTCGGCACCGGTGTACTCGACACTTCCCGGAACGATCTCGACGTCGCCGTCCTCGATGCCCTCCGCAACCAGCGTCTCGGCGAGATCGGTCGGCTCCAGGTCGGGGTCCTCGAGGTCGGTAATCTCGTCGAAGCCCCCGCCGGTGTCCTGGAGGCTGCCGATCGCCCCGAACGAGCCGGTGCTCGCGCCGCCGAGGTCGGTCGAGACATCCGCGACCAGTAGCACCTCGTCGCCGATGTCCTCGAGCAGGGTCTTGTCCTCGACTGTCGCATCGAGCCCGCGCGTGTTCGTCTGCAGACCGATGCAGGTACACTCGCCGATCTCGACCTGTCGCGCGCTGTCGATGCCGAGAATCGAGCTCTCCCGGTCGTCACCGAGGTAGAAGTCGACCCGCGGGTCGCCGTCGTCGGTCTCCGGCCAGTCCTCGGGCTCGTGGACGTACAGGCAGATGTCCTCCTTGCCCTGGTTGCACACCTGAAACAGGTCGTCGAACCAGGTAAACGAGTCGGAGTTCACGCCCTCGCCGCCGTTTGGGTTCTCGCCGATGTCGATTTCGAGGTGGCCGTGGGCGTCGATATCGACGTAGTTGTCGCCGAGAACAGTGTCACACCCGTCGAGACCGAGATAGGCGTCGGGGTCCTCGGCAACCTGTACCGTGACCGTTCGGTGTGATTCGACGCGGCTGAACGCGCCCGAGGCCAGGAGCGCACTGCCACCGACTGCCGTGCTCCCTGCGCCGATGAGGAAGTTACGTCGGTTCATCTCTCTCCGGTCGACTGCTGTCAGTTCGTGGCTGCTCGCCGTGCCAGGTGGTCCGTGACATCACACCCGGAATACGACACGGTCACGCTTTGTTATGCAGTACAACAACCGAACAAGGCGACCTATACTGGCCCAGCACCCGCTCAAAACAGCGTATATGCCGGGCGAAGGGGAACGGTCGCTCACCCGCGGGAGATATTGGTGTCGTTCTGCCACCCGGTATCGGTCCGGATTCGGCGGCCCCGCTCGCGATATCAGCTCGCGACGGCCGCGAGGCCGGGACCGGGGTCGACGGACCCGCCGGGACTACGTTCGGGGGGTTCACCGTCCGGTTCGGGGGCAGTCACATCGATGGTCACCGTCTCCGTGGTGTCGTCGGTGACGACACCGAGGACGTACTCGCCCGTGGACAGGTCGTCGGTCGGTATGGTCGCGTCGGCGTCGACGGTCTCGCCGGGCCCCAGGTCGACGACCTCGACGCTCTCGGTGGCGTTCTCGGTGAGGGCGGCCTCGCTCCCGGCGAGACGGAACTCGGCGGCCTGGATGGTCCCGAGGCCACCGGTGTTCTCAAGCTCGGCGGCCACGCTGACCTCGTCACCCTGTTCGACCTCATCGGGTGTCTCGAACTCGGAGACAGCCGCGAACGCTCCGTCGACGAACCCGTTGAGATACTGAGACAGGAGGAACATGTCCGAGAGACCAACCTGGCCGTCGCGGTTGATATCGGCCAGGTTCTCGTTTATTTCGACATCCATGCCGACAAGGTACTGTCTGATGACGAGCACGTCCTGGATGGTTCGCTCGCCGTCTTCGTTGACGTCACCGACGGCGTACGGCGGAACCGGTCGATGGACCTGTGCCGTGCTCGCGACCGCGTCCTCGTCAGTGACGACGGCGATGTCGACCTCGGGCTGGTCGCTCGGATGGGTCTCGTAGGCGAACTCGCCGGTCCAGGTCTCGCCAGCCTCGAGCTGGACTGACGCGTTGTCGACGGACGAGCCACCGACGAGCAGCTCGACGGTCTCTGTCTCCGTGGTCTGTCCTGTGTTGGTGACCGACGTCTCGACGACGAGCGCCTCGCCCGCCGGGACTGGCGCGGTAGTGTCGAGCGCCTCGACGACGAACGATGCGTCTGCCTGTACCGTCACGCTCGCGCTGTCACTGTCATCGTTGGTCTCAACGGTGGCGGTGTACTCGCCAGCGTCACCGGACTCCGTGTCGACGGTCAGCGTCTCCTCGACGAGTTCGCCCTCGTCGAGTTCGACCGTCGTGCTGTCAGTGCCGAGGGCACCGACATCGAGTGTCACCGTCTCCGTCCCGGCTACGTCGCCGGTGTTCTCGATCTCGGCGGTCACGTCGAGCGCGTCACCCTCGACCGGGTCGGTCGTGCTCAGAATGGACACCGCGACGCTCGCGGATTCGAGGACGTCGACGGTCGTCTCGTCAGTGTCGTCGTCGCTCGCGACGGTGGCCGTGTACTCGCCGGCGTCACCGGACTCGGTGTCGACCGAGAAGGTCTCCTCGGTGGACTCGCCGCCGGCAAGGGTCACGTCGGCCTCGCTGTCGCCGAGGGATTCGACGTCGAGCTCGACGGTCCCGATGTCCTCGACGTTGCCGGTGTTCTCGACCTCGACCTCGACGTCGAGCTCCTCGCCCTCGACCGGCTCGCCGGCGTCGAGAATCTCGACGTCGAACGCCGCCGATTCGAGCACCGTCACGTCCGTGCTGGCGGTGTCGTCGTCGCTTGCCACGGTCGCGGTGTACTCGCCGGCGTCACCTGCGGTCGTATCGACCGACAGGCTCTCCTCGGTGGATTCGCCGCCGTCGAGCGTCACGTCGGTCTGATCGCTGCCGAGCGATTCGACGTCGAGCTCGACGGTCTGCGTTGCTTCGACGTCACCGGTGTTCTCGACCTCGAACTCGACCTCGATATCATCGCCTGCAACGCCGTCGCTCGCATCGAGGATTGCCACCTCGAAGCTCGCGGGTTCGAGGACCGTCACGCTGGTGCTGTCGTCATCGTCGTCGGTTTCGACGGTGGCGGTGTACGCGCCCGCGTCGCCCGCGCTTGCGTCGACGGTCAGCGTCTCCTCGGTGGACTCGTCGCCGGCCAGCGTCACGTCCGCGCTGTCGGTACCGAGATCGCCGGCATCGAGCGTCACCGACTGCGTCTCCGTCTCGTCGCCGACGTTCTCGATCGCTGCGGTCACCGTGAGCGAGTCACCCTCCTCGACGGGCGCGTTCGTCTCGACGATGTCGACCGCGAACTCGGCCTGTGCGAGCACGGTCACCGTCTCGCTGTCGTCGTCGTTGGTCTCGACGGTGGCGGTGTACTCGCCCGCATCGCCGGCCTCGGTGGCAACCGAGAGCGTCTCATCGGTCGCTTCGCTGCCCGCGAGCGTGACGTCCGTGCTGTTCGTCCCGATGTCGGGGTCGGTCGTCAGCGTGACGGTGTCGGTCTCCTCGACGTCGCCGGTGTTCTCGACCTCGAACTGGACCTCGATCTCCTCGCCCTCGACTGGCTGGTTTGCGTCCGTGATCTCGATCGCGAAGTTCGCTGGCGCGAGCACGTCGACGGTCGTCTCGTCGGTGTCGTCCGCGCTCGTCACGGTGGCCGTGTACGCGCCCGCATCGCCGGCCTCGGTCCCGACGGAGAGCGTCTCCTCGGCGGATTCGCCGCCAGCCAGCGTCACGTCGATCTCGTCACTGCCCAGGTCGGGGACGTCGAGCTCGACAGTCTGTGTGTCCTCGACGTCACCGGTGTTCTCGATCTCGACCTCGATGTCGAGCGCGTCGCCCTCGACCGGCTGGGTTGCGTCGACGATCTCGACGTCGACGTTTGCGGGCGCGAGCACGTCGACGTCCGCGGAGTCACTGCCGTCGTCACTCTCCACGGTCGCGGTGTACGCGCCCGCGTCACCCGCCTCGGTGTCGACCGAGAAGGTCTCCTCGGTGGACTCGCCGCCGGCGAGGGTCACCTCGGTGCTGTCCGTTCCGATGTCGGGGTCGGTCGTCAGCTCGACGGTCCCCGTGTCCTCGACCTCTCCGCTGTTCTCGACCTCGACGGTGACCGTGATGTCCTCACCCTCGACGGGGTCGTCTGCCTCTACGATCTCGACGGCGAAGCTCCCCTGCTGGAGCACGTCGATGGTCGTCTCGTCGCTGTCGTCCTCGCTTTCGGCCGTCGCGGTGTACGTGCCAGCATCACCCGCCGCCGTGTCGACGGTGAGCGTCTCCTCGGTGGTCTCGCCGCCAGCCAGCGTCACGTCGATCTCGTCACTGCCCAGGTCGGGGACGTCGAGGTCGATAGTCTGGGTGTCTTCGACGTCACCGGTGTTCTCGACGTCGACATCGACCGACAGGGACTCGCCCTCAACCGGGGTGGTCGTGTCGACGATGTCGACCGCGAACGTGGCCGGTTCAAGCACGTCGACGCCGGTCGAGTCGCTGTCGCCGTCAGTTGCGACGGTGGCGGTGTACTCGTCGGCATCGCTCTGTTCGGTGGCGACCGTCAGCGTCTCCTCGGTGGACTCGCCGCCGGCGAGGGTCACGTCCGTCTCGTCACTGCCCAGGTCCGGCACGTCGAGATCGATGGTCTGTGTGTCCTCGACCCCGCCCGCGTTCTCGACCTCGATATCGACGTTGAGCGCGTCACCCGCGACGGCGTCGCTGGCGTCGAGAATCTCGATTTCGAAGACAGCGCTCTCGAGGACTGTCACCGTCGTGCTGTCATCATCGTCGTCAGTCTCGACGGTGGCGGTGTACTCGCCCGCGTCACCCGCGGTCGTGTCGACCGAGAGCACCTCCTCGTCGACCTCGCCGGCATCGAGGTGGACCGTGGCGCTGTCGGTGCCGAGATCGCCGGCATCGAGCGTCACCGTCTCCGTGCCGGTCTCGTCACCGACGTTCTCGATGTCGACGGTCACCGAGAGCTCGTCGCTCTCCTCGACCGGGGCGTTCGTGTCCGTGATGTCGACCGTGAACGTCGCCCCGGCCAGCACCGTCACGTCCGTGCTGGCAGTGTCGTCCGCGCTCGTCACGGTGGCGGTGTACTCGCCCGCGTCACCGGTGTCGGTGTCGACCGAGAGCGTCTCCTCGGTGGACTCGTCACCGGCGAGCGTCACATCGACCTCGTCACTGCCAAGCTCCGGCACGTCGAGGGCGACCGTCTGCGTGTCCTTGACCCCGCCAGTGTTCTCGATTTCGACATCCACATCGAGTGTGTCGCCCGCGACGGGGTCGGTCGCATTCAGGATGGCCATCTCGAGGGTCGCGGGTTCGAGGACATCGACGCCGGTCGAGTCGGTGTCGTCCTCGCTCGCCACGGTCGCAGTGTACTCGCCGGCATCGCCGGATTCGGTGTCGACCGTGAGAGTTTCCTCAGTCGATTCGCCGCCCGCGAGCGTCACCTCGGTGGTTGCCGTTCCGATATCCGGGCTGGTCGATAGCTCGATTGTCTGTGTCTCTTCGACCTCGCCGCTGTTCTCGGCCTCGAACTCCACCTCGATGTCCTCGCCCGCGACGGGGTTGGTCATCTCGAGGATGTCGATATCGAAGCTCGCGGGGTCCAGCACCGTCACGCTGGTGCTGTCGGCATCGTCGGCCGTTTCGACGGTGGCGGTGTACTCACCGGCGTCACCGGATTCGGTATCGACGGTCAGCGTCTCCTCCGTGGACTCACCGCCCGCGAGTGTCACGTCGGTGCTGTCCGTCCCGATGGCACCGGCATCGAGCGTCACCGTCTGGGTATCCTCGATGTCGCCGGTGTTCTCGACCGTTGCAGTCACCGAGAGGGAGTTACCCGCCTCGACAGGTTCGGTCGTCTCGACGAGCTCCACCGCAACGTCTGCCGGCGCGAGGACGATCACGTCTGTCGCGTCGCTGTCGTCGTCGCTCTCAACCGTGACCGTATACTCGCCGGCATCGCCGGACGCGGTCCCAACGGAGAGGGTCTCCTCGGTGGACTCCCCGCCCGCGAGTGTTACGTCGGTGCTGTTCGTGCCGACAGCAGGGTCGGTCGTCAGTTCGACGGTCCCTGTGTCCTCGACGCCGCCGGTGTTCTCCACCTCGAACTCGACGGTGATGTCCTCGCCCGCGACTGGCTCGCCGGCACCGAGAATCTCGACGGCATAGCTCGCCGGCTCTAGCACCGTCACCTGCTTGCTGTCCTCGTCGTCCGCACTCGATACGGTCGCGGCGTACTCGCCGGCGTCACCCGCCTCGGTGTCGACCGACAGCGTCTCGACCGTCGAGTCGCCGCCAGCCAGGGTCACATCCGTTGCAGTGTCGCCGAGCGATTCGATATCGAGGGCGACGGTCTGGGTGGCCTCGACATCACCGGTGTTCTCGATGTCGAACTCGATGTCGACACTCTCACCGGCGACCGTCTCGCCCGCCTCGAGCAGTTCGACGGCGAAGTTCGCGGGTTCGAGCACCGTCACGTCTGTCTCGTCGCTGTCGTCGTTGCTCGCGACCGTGGCGGTGTACGTGCTCGCATCACCCGCCTCCGTGTCGACGGTGAGCGTCTCCTCGGCGGTCTCGCCGCCGTCGAGGGTCACGTCGGTCTGGTCGCCGCCGAGCGTCCCGGCGTCGAGGTCGACGGTCTGGGTGTCTTCGACATCACCGGTGTTCTCGATCTCGACGCCGACGTCGAGGGTCTCACCTGCGACGGGGTCGCTGGCGTCCAGGATCTCGACGGCGTAGTTCGCGGGTTCGAGCACGTCGACCTCCGCGGAGTCGCTGTCGCCGTCGCTCTCGACGGTGGCGGTGTACTCGCCCGCGTCCCCGGCCTCGGTCCCGACCGAGAGCGTCTCCTCGGTGGATTCGTTGCCGGCGAGGGTCACGTCGGTTTCGTCGCTGCCCAGGTCGGGGACGTCGAGGTCGACAGTCTGTGTGTCCTCGACATCACCGCTGTTCTCGATCTCGACGTCGACGTCGAGCGCATCGCCTTCAGTCGGCTCGGTCACGTCGAGCACGTCGACGTCGAGGGTCGCAGGTTCAAGGACGGTCACGTTGGTGCTGTCCACGTCGTCGTCGCTGGCAACGGTGGCCGTGTACGGCCCCGCGTCGCCCGCGGCCGTGTCGACCGAGAGCGTCTCGTTGACGAGTTCACCCGCGTCGAGTTCGACCGTCGCGTTGCTCGTGCCGAGGTCGCCGGCGTCGAGGGCTATCATCTGGTTGTCGGTCTCGTCGCCGACGTTCTCGATCTCGGTCGTCACCGAGAGCGATTCGCCCTCCACCGGGTCGTCGGCGTCGAGAATGCCGACGGTAAACTCGGCTCCGCCGTCGTCTTGCAGGTAGTCGATGGCCGCGGGGATGTCGACGATGCCGTGACCGTAGCGGGTGTCGGTCGTTCCGGACTCGGTGTCCATGCTGTGGGCTGCCTCGCTCTCGTCCCAGTCGTCGGGCTTCCAGGCAGTTGCCTCGAGTGCCTCTTTGATTTGCTCACTCGACTGTCGCTCGTCGGTTGCTGACTGGACGAGTGCAACCGCGCCCGCAACGTGGGGCGCAGCCATGCTGGTACCGCTCGCGGCTCGGTATCCGCCACCCGGTTCGGCACTCTCGACCGACACGCCCGGCGCAACAACGGATGGAACGATATACTCATCCGGCCAGTCGTCGGGCGCGTCGTTCCCCCACGCGTCCTCGGTATCGATCAACCCGCCACCGGAGTAGGCGGGAGTATCCAGGTCGGAATCCGTTGCCCCGGCACTGAGAGTATCGTACTCGTTCCCCGGGGTGGAGTAGTCACCCTCTCCGTTGTTACCGACGGACGCACTCGCAACGACTCCCGCGTTCTCGGCATTGCGAATGGGGTCGGTGAACCGTGAGTAGTACCCACTCACGCCGAAACTCATCGAGACGACATCCGCGTCGTTCTGGACTGCCCACTCGATCGCACCCGTTATCTGGTTGAATGAACCCGACCCCTCCGGCAGACCCATGCCGTGCATGAGTTCGACCTCCGGTGCGACCCCGATGTGGGTCCCGCTCGCGTCCCCACCGGCAACCGTCCCGGAGACGTGCGTGCCGTGACCGTCATCGTCGTGTGGTGTCGAACCCTCCACCCTGTCCCCGAAGGCGTCGAACTCGGCCCACCCGCCTGGATAGGTCTCGTCGTCCTCATCCTCGGTGTAGAGGTCGATATCGTCGTGGTCGGCATCGACGCCGGTGTCGATGACTGCAACCCTGACACCCTCGCCCTGGGTATCGTGCTCGGACCAGGCCTCGCTGGCGTTGATCTGTGCGAGTCCGTATGTCGTGTCGACGTCGGAACTGCCCACTCCGGTCGCAGGGCTTGCCCCCTGCAAACCGGTGTCCAGGCTGTGTGACGTTGTCTCCACCTCGAAGTTCGCGTGGATTGCCTCGACGTTCGCGACCCTCGCGAGTGTCGACAGCGGCACCCGCTCCGTGTCGACCGTGACGACGACAGCGTTGGTGATCCAGAACCGGTTTTCGACCGTCACTCCCGCCCGACGGTCGGCGAACTGCTCGATATCTGCCTGTGTCCGGTCGGCGTGTTCCTGCAGTGAACTGCTCACCTCATCCGGTGAGTCGGTGGTCACCGCCTCGGGTTCGGTCAGGCGGACGACCGCGGTGACCGTCCCCGTCTGCCCGGAGAGCTGTTCGTCGATCTGGACCTCGCCACCCGTCTCCTCGGACGGTGCGTCCGGTTGGGCGAAACCGCCGACCGCGAGTCCACCGGCGAGCACCAGGCCGAGTGCGAGAACCGTTGCGAGTGACGCGCGCAGAACCTGCGAGTGAGCCACTGTGTTCATCTCCATCGCGCTCTCGCATTTGGCGGGTCTTAACCGTTTGTTTCAAAAACTCAGACCAGAAAACAAGGGTCTCGGGAACAGTTAAACACGGCCGTCCAAGAATCACGAGTGATACTCACAGACGGTCACGTATGCTCTACAACCAGTCACCGCGTTCGTAAACCAGGGATGAATTTCGACTCTGATTATCAGTTCGAAGAAGGACAATCAGACGTGTGCAGAGAGACAAGTCAGCCTGACCGAATATATGATATCAGATGAACTACCGTCGTCGAGAACAGGACTCACCGGTGATGGCCAACTGTCGCGCGTGTGTTGGCGACCGAGATCCCGACTGAACTGTGCCGGGACGGTCCGGCCGCACTGAATCCGAACGAGGGGGCGGGACGGCCCTCACCCGCAGAAAAACTCGTCCTGTTCGTCCTGCCAGTCTTCCTCGGGGTCGAGGCTGCTGTAGTCGATCTCGGCGACGTAGACATCGGTCGGCACCTCCTCTTCCGGTGCACCCGGGGCGTCGAGTGCGTCGTTGAACTCCTCGATACTCTCGATGCCGACCACCTCGTCGTACCGACTCCGACTTGCGGGGGCAGAGCCCCAGTTGAACGCATCCGGGTCCGGGATGCCGATCGGGGTTTCGATACCACCCCAGTCCTCCGCTCTGGTCAGTCCCTTGAACTCCTCGCACTCGTCGCCGTCCTCCCAGAAGACGATGCCACCGAGCGGGAAGCTCGCATCCCGTCCCGGCACCGTCTGGGTGGTCTCACCCTTGATGAATCGGCCGTCGACATCGACGAACTCGTCGGGGCTGTCGAGGATTGCCAGCCCGAACTCGGTGTCACCCACGTTGAGGTTGGTCACGTCGATGCGGTGACCCGTCGGCTCATCCAGGTCCGTCACGGTACAGTTGAACTCCGCCGTCAACTCTGCGCATACCGGGTCCTGCTCGTCGTCCTCGCCACAGAACGTGAGATTGCTGATGGCGGCCTGCTGTCCGCCGGGATTCGTGAGGTCCGTCGCGAACTCCGTGACGCCATCCTCGTCCTCGACGGTGTCCGTGTCACGCCCGCCGTAGGCACAGACGCTCTGGACGACGAAGCCATCGGCGGTGAACTCGACAGTGAGCGGTTCGTCGTCGTCGCCATCCTTGCGCTCGGTGACGGTGATGTCGAGAACGTCCTCGCCTTCTGCGAGCACGAATCCCCACTCGACGCATTCGTCGTATTCGTCGTACTCGATACATTCGAAGTCGTACTTGGCGAGGAACGCACCCGCCGAATCCTCACAGTCACAGGACTGTCCCGGGGGGTTGCCGCCCGGCGGCCCGCCGCCACCCGGTGGGCCACCGCCGCCTGGCCCTCTCGCTGTGGCCAGTCCCGACCCGAACGTGCCTGCGGCACCTATCGCGCCGAGCGCGCGCAGCACGTCTCGCCTCTCTATCCGTTCGGTACTCCATCGGTCCGCGGGTTCGTCTGCTATGCGTTGGTCTCCGGGACGAATCGTCCCACAGGAGAAGACGTCGTCGCCTCACTTTGTTATGAGCTTCTTGGTGTGAAATAAAACGGAGGGACGGTCGAGTTGCGTTTCGACAAGCACCGCACGACAGTGACCGGTCGAGACGAGTTGTGCCGGGAGACCGCGCGTGACGTCGGTCGCGAGGCGAGCGCGCGGTTGTGTCCGCGGGTGAATCCGGGAGGGGACGAGACTCCGGCGGCCGGTCACTCGCAGAAGAACTCGTCCTGTTCGTCCTCCCAGTCCAGTTCAGGGTCGAGGCTGCTGTAGTCGATCTCGGCGACGTAGACACCCTCGGTGGGCACTTCATCGGCATCCTCGGCCGGGTCGAGCGCCTCGTTGAAGTCGTCGATGTCTTCGATGCCGACGACTTCGTCGTACCGTTGCTGGGTTGGGGGAGCCGTACCGAAGTCGAACGCATCCGGGTCGGGGATGCCGATTGGGGTCTCGATACCGTCCCACTGTTCGACCGGCGTGATGTCCTTGATTTCCTCGCAGGCCTCCTCTTCCTCGAAGAAGACGATGCCGCCGAGCGGGAAACTCGCATCCCGTCCGGGCACCGTCACGGTGCTGTTGCCCGCGACGAACCGGGAGTCGACGTCCTCGAACTCGTCGGGGCTGTTGAGGATTGCGAGCCCGAAGTTCGTATCGCCGATGTTGGTGTTGGTGACGTCGATGCGGTGGCCGGTTGGCTCGTCGACATCCGTGGTGACGCAATTGAACTCCGCCTCGAGTTCGGCACACACCTCCGTCTCCTTGCACGCGTCGCTGACGTCCGCGATGAGTTTGACCTCCTCCAGCAACTCGTCGCCGTCCTCGGGTTTGAGGATTTCGGCGGTCTCGTCCTCCTTCGTGTTCACCTGCATGCCGACACACTCACACTCCCCGGTCGGGAGGTGGAGCCCGTTCTCCAGGGTGGTGTCCAGGCGGGCCTCGGCCGGAATCGGGTCCTCGCCGGACTGTTCGCCGGTGTAGAAGGTCACCCGGTCGGGGTCGGCACCGATCTTCTCGGCGATGAACACGCAGACCTGCTCTTTGCCCTGGTTGCAGATCTGGAAGACGTTGTCGAACCACGTGATGGAGTTCGAGTTGACGCCCTCCCCACCCGCGTCGGTGGGGTTCTCGTCGTTCATCTGGATCTGCAGGTGCCCGTGCTCGTCGAGGCTGGTGTAACTGGCGTTCGGCGACTCCGGACACCCGTCGAGTCCGAGGTACGCGTCGGGGTCCTCGGCGACCTGCACGGTCACGGCTCGGTGGGACTCGACCCGCGAGAACGCGCCGCTGCCGAGCAGCGCGCTCCCGCCGATGGCCGCCGAACCGGCGCCGATCAGGAAGTTTCGTCGTTTCATTGTCTTATCTCATATGTTGTTGCGGGCTCGTTCACCCGTTGTTGCCGTTGTCAGGGTCGTGTGCGTCGTTGCCTTCGACATCGACATCGGCGGTGATTGCGGCTTCCTCGTCGATGAGGACCTCGCCGCCCTCGGCGTCGGAGGCGTCGACCTTTTCGACATCGATGCCCTGTCCGTCGGTGATTGCGTCGATGCCCTCGATCTCGTCGAGAGTACTCTTTCCGGTGTCGACGGCGAGGCCGATCTGTCGGCACTCACCGACGGGGACATCCACGGCCCAGCCCGACGTGTGAGCCACGACGAGCTCCGAGGTCCCGCTGCTACCCTGTGCCTGGCCGGTGTAGAACGCGGCTGCGCCGCCGCCCTCCTCGGGGTCGCCGAGCGGCGTCGGGTTGAACCACACCGCGGCGTCCTCCTTGCCCTGGTTGCAGACCGTCAGGAGGTCGTCGAAGAACGTGATCGAGTTGGAGTTGACACCGAACCCGTAGTTGCCACTATCTGCAATAGTGATCTCCACGTGCCCGTGTTCGTCCTCCTCGACGTAGTTGTCACCGTTCGCGGAGTCACCTGGGGTCAGTCCGAGGTAGGCGTCGGCGTCGTTTGCGACCTGTACGCTCACCTGCCTGTGTGATTCGACGCGGCTGAACGCGCCCGAGCCGAGGAGCGCGCTGCCGCCGATTGCGATTCCACCAGCGCCGATCAGGAAGTTGCGTCGTTTCATTGGTTGCTTCCCGTGCGCGCCGTCCGCAGGGCGCTGCACACCTGTATCAATACGCCACCCCGTCTTTGTTATAGAGAGAGACACGTCCTCAACAGACGCTCTAAACGGCCCCGGCCGGGGCTAAACGGCTCGTAGTACCACTCCGACTGGCGTCTCG
>OBKM01000905.1_pt1 | contig 13403 bp, 10 predicted proteins | sample 1519691 | NCBI WGS metagenome assembly OBKM01 (sample SAMEA37050418, study PRJEB22526) | metagenome | biome: saline pan; feature: lake; material: water | place: Egypt | collected 2015 | depth 0.5 m
GATGCAGATCCAATCGCCAACACAGCGCCAGCGTGCTGTGGCAGAGGAGCCGAGACGGTTGACCTCTTCCCCCGCGTGAATGCGAGGGAATCCCGAGCGTTGGGATAATAAACCGCTTCAAAAGACAGCAGTAGAAAAAAGTACCTTTCCATGGTACTTAATAACATGTATCGAGACATCCTAGTCGCAACAAACGGGAGCAGCGAGTCCCAGCGGGCGGCAGACCACGCGATCGGGTTAGGTCGCGCACTCGACGCAGATGTGCACGCACTCGTCGTGCTCTCTGATGGGATAACGGCGCGCGACCAGATTCGAGCGAGCCCGGAAGAGGAAGCAAACGAGCGACTCGAGACGATCAAGGAAACAGGCGACACACAAGGCGTTGCAGTCACGACAGAAACCAGAACCGGGAGTCCGTGTGAGACGATCGTCGAGGTTGCAGACGAGCGCGACATGGACCTCGTTGTCATGGGTGCAACCGTCGGGCGCAAAGCCGACAGAATACTACACGGAAGCACGACGCAGTGCGTTTCGAACAAAGCACCGGTTCCGGTGATGGCAGTCGATACGGAGACACGACCGATATTCGAGCAGCCAGAAGACGCGCAGTACCGGTTTTACTGCACAAGCTGTGACAGCACACTCACGGTCAGTACAGAAACGAAGACAGCCCTCGAAGAGCGGGGCTGTATCCTGTGTGGTGCGCCGGTCGCCGACGACGCATTTACTGCAATGGGAGGTGAGACAGCATGACGATTGCACAACAGGTCGCGATGTCGGAGGAAGAGCTGTACGAGTTCCTTGGCACACATCAGACGGCCGTAATGTCAGTCGACGTTGAGAGTGGTCCGTACGCCGTTCCGATAACCTATCGGTTTGATCCCGAGACGGAGACCTTCTACTTCCGCCTTGTTTATCCGCGGCGAAGCGAGAAACGGCAGTTCATCTCGGACGTTCCGGACTGTTGGCTTGTCGCCTACAGCGAGGACTCGCCGCTCTATCAGAGCGTGATCGCGAAAGGGCAGCCCGAAGAGATACAGCCAGACGAGATTACGCCGGAGCATGTTGAACAGCTCGGACAGACAGACCGACCGCTGTTCGAGATGTGGTCGTTCTCACGAGCGGATGTCGATATCCGGCTCTACCAGATGGAAACGGCGGAGCTGAGCGGCCGCCGTATCGAAGTCGACAACGCGTAGCGCCGCCATCTCGGCAGACGTCTCGTGAGAGTGCACTGCTGTCTTTCGGTCCGATGAGGTTCTGGCCGTCAGTCGTCTCCGGCCGCAGGCCAGCTAACGTCGGTTGCGCCCGAAGTCGCCGGTGCCGGGAGTGCGGTTCGGACATCGCTGACATCACGCTCTTCGAGCACCTTGCTGTACGCATCAGGCATGACAGTCACGAATGACTCGACTGCAGTGTCCCACGCTGCGAGCAGTTCGGCGGCGCGGTCCGAGCCAGTGTAGGCGTGGTGGTTCTCGATCAGTCGACGGAGCATCGCCCGGTCCCGCGCCGACAGCGTCCGGTTGACTGAGACCATCTCCTGGTTCGTTCTCGTTTCAACTGTCTCGTCTGGATCGTACACGTACGCGACGCCACCAGACATTCCCGCAGCGAAGTTCCTGCCGGTGTCGCCGAGTACAGCGACAACGCCGCCGGTCATATACTCACAGCCGTGGTCGCCGACACCCTCGACAACTGCCCGAACACCGGAGTTACGCACCGCAAAGCGCTCGCCAGCCACCCCGTTTACGTAGCACTCGCCTGCCGTTGCGCCGTACTGCGCCACGTTCCCGATCACGACGTTCGATGCTGGGTCGTAGCCTGCGCTCTGTGGCGTCGAGACGACGATACGTCCGCCAGAAAGCCCCTTTCCGACGTAGTCGTTTGCCGCGCCAGTCAGATGCATCGACACCCCCGCGGCGAGAAACGCACCGAGACTCTGACCTGCAGTCCCTCGGAGTCGGACGGTGAGTGTGCCGTCTGGGAGTCCGCTGGGGCCGTGGGCGTCGACAATCTCGTGTGAAAGCGTCGTCCCGACCGCACGGTCGACGTTCGAGACCGTCGTCTCGACGGTTGCTGGGTCACCGTGGTCGAGTGCTGGAGCCGCCGCCTCGATCAGCTCCTGGTCGAGACGCTCTGCAAGCGCGTGTTCTTGATCGCGGGTGTTCCGCCGCTGATCGCCGTCTGGAGCTGCGAGAACCGGTGATAGATCGATGCCGCCCGCTGTCGGGAGCGAAACGTCCTGGCGCTGTTCGAGCAGCTCCACCCGACCGATCAGTTCATCGACAGTCTGGACACCAAGCTCGGCCATATACCCGCGGAGCTCCTCGGCGATGAACGTCATGTAGTTGGCGACGTGGCGCGGTTCACCGGGGAAGCGTCCGCGGAGGTCCTCATTCTGGGTTGCGACGCCCACCGGGCAGGTGTTCTGGTGACACTGCCGTGCCATCACACAGCCCGAGGAGACGAGCGACGCTGTGCCGAAGACAAACTCCTCCGCACCGAGCAGCGCGGCGACCGCGACATCACGCCCGGTTTTCAGCCCGCCGTCGACCGAGAGTCGGACGCGATCACGAAGGTCCGTCTCAACGAGCAGCTGGTTTGCTTCCGCGAGGCCAAGCTCCCAGGGAAGTCCGGCGTGTTTGATCGAGGTTCGTGGACTGGCGCCGGTTCCGCCGGAGTGGCCGGAAATATGAATCACATCGGCGTTGGCTTTGGCGACGCCAGCGGCAATTGTACCGATGCCATCCTCGGAAACGAGTTTGACGTTGACATCCGCAGCAGGGTTTGCAGCTTTGAGATCGTAGATCAGCTGTTTGAGATCCTCGATGGAGTAGATGTCGTGCAGAGGCGGCGGCGAGATCAGTCCGACACCAGGCGTCGCGTAGCGCACATCGGCGATCATTTCGTTGACCTTGCTGCCGGGGAGATGACCACCCTCGCCGGGCTTTGATCCCTGTGCCATCTTGATCTGGAGCTCGTCGGCGGCGTTGAGATACGCTCGGTGCCGAACCGCTCCGGTGGTTCCCCGCCCTCGCCGGTGTTTGCTTTCGCGCCAAGGCGGTTCATTGCGACCGCGTTGTTCTCGTGCGCTTCCGGCGAGAGCGATCCAAGGCTCATCGCAGCCGTGGAGAACCGCTTGACAATCTCCTCTGCTGGTTCGACTGCTTCGATCGGGATCGACTCGCGCGCCTCCGTGTCGAAGGTGAGCAGTCGCCGGAGCGTGTCAGGATCCCCGTTGATCGAGTCTGCGAAGGCTTCATACTCGCTTTCGTCGCCGGATCGGACAGCGGTATGCAGTGCGCTGACGCTTTCTGGATTCCACGCGTGGCTGATTCCGTCCGACCGGTGTTCGAACTCCCCAGTCCGTTCGAGTTCGGGAGCAGGCGTCCAGGCAAGTTCGTGCCGATCCCGAACGGTCTCAGCCAGTTCGTCGATGCCGATGCCACCAGTCCGACACTTAGTGCCCGCAAAGTACGCTTCTACGAACTCGTCGGCGAGCCCGACTGCCTCGAATATCTGGGCACCTTGGTAGCTCTCGACTGTCGAAATGCCCATCTTCGCCATCGTCTTGAGCAGTCCATCCTCCAGTGCGTCGACGTACGCACCGATCGCCGCATCAGCAGGGGCACCGTCGTCGCCTGCAACAAGGTCGCGAACAGTGTCGTAGGCCAGCGTCGGACAGACCGCGCCGGCACCGTAGCCGATCAGCGTTGCAAGGTGGTGGACAGTGCGAGGATCGCCACTGTTGACAGCCAGGCCTGCCCTCGTCCGCAGCCCTTCCCGGACAAGATGGTGGTGGACTGCACCCGTCGCCAGAAGCGACGGGATCGGTGCCCTGTCAGGACCGACCGCATGGTCCGAAAGGACAACGACATCAGCACCGGCATGGATTGCGGCCGCCGCGTCTGCACAGAGTTGTTCGACCGCTGCTTCGAGCGACCCATCGGGATCGAACGTGGCGTCGATGACGCTGCTAGTAAGCGGTGCTGTGTCGGCAGCGTCAGCAGTCGGCGTCGGGAGTCCGGTGATTGCAGCCATGTCTGCCTCCGAGAGCACGGGGGAGTCAACCACCAGCTGTCGGGCATGGGCTGGCGACTCAGTACAGAGATTACGCTGGTGACCGAGCCGGCTCTCAAGCGATGTGACAACTTCCTCACGGATGTAATCGATCGGCGGGTTGGTAACCTGTGCGAACAGCTGTTTGAAGTACGAAAACAGCGGGCGGTCGTACTCGGAGAGCACCGACAGCGGTGTATCGTCACCCATAGAGCCGATCGGATCTTTGCCGTCTTCGAGCATCGGCGTGAGCAGCTGTTCGATCTCATCTTCGTTGTAGCCGAACACAGCCTGTCGGTTTCGAAGATCATCGGGAACCACGTGATCGTTGCAGGTACCGACAGCGCCTGTCAGCGCCTCCATCTGGACCTGCTGCTCGGAAGTCCACTCGCCGTACCTGTCGTCGGTCAGCTCCGTAAAGACCTGCTCGTCCGAGATGACCTCACCGGCCTCCGGATCAGCAAGAAACAGCTGTCCGGGTTCGAGCCTCCCCCGCGTTTCGATCAGCGCAGGATCCGTGTCGAGGACGCCAGCTTCGCTTGCAAGCAGTAATCGTCCGTCTGTGGTTCGATCGTACCGGCACGGTCGGAGGCCGTTTCGGTCGAGCACCGCGCCGACCCGTTCTCCGTCGGTTGCACAGACCAGCGCTGGGCCATCCCACGGTTCGACAAGCGAGGCGTGGTAGTCGTACAAGTCACGGCGCGCACTTGCGAGCTGTTCGTTGTTGCGCCAGGCCTCCGGAACGAGCATCCGGAGTGCGTGTGGTAGTTCACGCCCGGTCTGCATGAGCAGTTCCAGCGCGTTGTCAACTGAGGCGGTATCCGACTGGTCCGGGTCGTCGATGACCGGCTTGATCTGCTCCAGTTCCGCCTCCGAAAAGGACGGTGCGTCGAGCTCCGTCTCGCGAGCACGCATCCAGTTGATGTTCCCCTGGATAGTGTTGAACTCGCCGTTGTGGACGATCCGTCGAAACGGATGCGCAAGCTCCCAGGCCCCAAGCGTGTTCGTCGAGAACCGCGCGTGGACCATTGCGAACGCTGACTCGACGCGGGGATCGGTGAGGTCAGGGAAGTAGTCGGCAAGCTGTGTCCCTTTGAGCAGCCCCTTGTAGACGACCGTCTGACGGTCGAGCGAGCAGACATAAAACCGGTCGGCCCCGGGAGCGTCCGAGGCGTCAACTGCGTCAGTGACGGCGTTCCGACCGACGTACAGCGCGCGGTCGAACGCATCGAGATCTGGTGTATCGTCCGCCGACAGAAGTGCATCACCAGGCGCAACAAAACATTGTTCGATTGCGGGCTCAGCTGTCCGCGCAGTGTCTCCGAGGTCGGCGTCACCGGTCGGAACCGACCGCCAGGCGAACACGCGCAGATCATGTGCTTTTAGAACCTGTTCGACACGCTGTTTCAGTGTTGCCCGGTCGTCAGGATCGGTCGGGAGAAACAGTGATCCGACCGCATACACGTCCGGAAGCGGATCATCAAGCACAGCCGAAAACAGTTCGTCGGGTCGCTGAAGTACGATTCCAGCGCCGTCACCAGTGTTTTTTTCGGCACCAGTTGTTCCCCTGTGTTCGAGCCGTTCGAGTAGTGTGAGAGCGTCCACAACAACGTCGTGAGTGCCGCCTGTCTCGAGGTCGAGTACGACGCCGATGCCGCAGTTTGATCGCTGATCGGTGGGATCTGCGAGTCCCGCCGACCCATCGCCCGTGGTTGTCATACACTATCACGGAACGTTCTCAAATATATGTCCACCCCTGAAGGGAAATGGATTGTACCCATCCCTATTAGGCAGTATTAATTCCGACCATTTCAGCCCCCAGAACCGCAGTTTTCCCACAAATCGGTGGTGTATTGGTACACGGTAGCACACGCGATTATCAGGCAGCGACAAAAGTAGAATTTTTTATCGGGGAAGGCTATGCTAATTTTGTGTATGAAGCGACGGGAGCTACTGGGGGCGATCGGCGGCATCGGGGTGTGGACAGCAGTTGGGAGCAGCACTGTCTCGCAGGCGAACGCACAGGCTATGTCGGGGGGGGGGGCCTGTCCGGTGGGCAGAATCCTTCGACCGCTCTGCAAGCTGGACCTTCGAATCTGCAGCGGCAGTTACAGACGGCGCCGTGGTGTGTGGCTGGGAGTCAGGAACGGAGCCGTTTACCGGCGAAGGCGTGCTTGCAAAGCTCACAACAGACGGAGAAATCGAATGGGAAACGACCGTCACTGGGAGCGCAGACGTGTATGCGCTGTACGACGTGACGAAAACTGAACAGGGGTATGCGACAATCGGCTCACGGACCGTTCGGAACGAAACGGGACAGATCACCGACGCCCAGGTGCTCATTGTGTTCGATGAGACCGGACAAGAGCAATGGCGCCAGTCGCTTGACGACAACAAGACCCTGCACTCCGTCTTTGGGATGGGAGACCGAGTTGTCGTCGGCCGCGACGGGGAGTTTCGGCAGTTCCTCGGGCAGAACGACCAAGCCCGTCCAGTCTCGATTGAACAGGAGTCTTCGCTAACAAATGATTTCGTTCTCACCCAGCCAGCGGCAATCGACCGCCATGATAGCCGAATGTACGCCGCCTGTACACGGTCAGAGGGCTACGTGGACGATGATGGACAGACCCAGATGCCGCTCCGGGAGCCACTGTTGCTCGAACTCATAGATGATCCGCTCCGGATCATCAACACACACCGCATCCAGTTCGACCGGAACCACTGGGTCCGTGATCTCACCGTCACCGATGACGGCTACTACGTTGTGGGTGTTTCCTCCGATCGCGACGGGGTCGAGCGTGATCCCGACGCAGAGGGATGGCTGCTCCACGTTGACTTCGACGGAGAACGCCAGTGGTACGAGACCGTCACCGACGAGACAGGGCTCCGCTTCACCGGGCTCGAAGCACACGAGGCCTGGGACGGGCTTTTGGTGAGCGGACAGACTCTCGACTACGGCCAGTTGTACCTCGCTGGGGCCGAGGGAGGGAGCATCGACCGGCTGTACGAGCAAGACGAGCCAGGCGTGCTCACTGCTGTGGCTACCACTGAGCAGGGTGCCGCAATCGCTTCCGGGGCAGTGACAGGTCGCAACGACGATCCGTTCGCGGCGTCGATCGCCGTTGACCCACCGCAAGAAGACGTTGCCGTGACTGTGACACCAGACGAGAGCACCCCTGGCGAGCCGATCACATTCTCCGCAGCGGTAACTGGAAGCTGGGAACCCGAAGCAATCGAATGGACCGGCGATGTTGATGGAACGGGCAGTGAGGTTGAGCACAGGTTCGAGGATCCCGGCCAGTACGAGACGACGGCGACGGTTCAGACACCTGTCGGAGGAACTGTCGAGCAGACTGCACGTGTCTCTGTGGCCGAACCGACAGATGCCACCACACAAGACGACGGGCTCCCCGGCTTTGGGATCCCGGCAGCAATCGGTGGGCTCGCCGGGGGAGCCGCGGTGCACGCGGTCCGGAACCGAGCCAGCGATAGCGATCCGCAGTCGTCGGAGTGAGACCCGCAGTCAGTACGTTTTCGCGAAGTACGCGGTCGTCGTCGCGGGGTCGCCGCAGATCGCACACTCATCACCGATGGGTTCCTCGTCGTCGTCCATGGGTACCATCACAATCTCAGCAGCGATCTTTTCTTTGATCGCCGTCTCGCAGGCCTCGTCGCCACACCAGGGTGCCTTCACGTAGCCACCGTGTTGGCCGATTGTGCCGAGAATGTCTTCGGCGCTGTGGGCTTCCCGAACGTTTTCTTCTAAGTTCTGTTCTGCCTGCTCGTAGAGGGTGTCGGACACGTCCTCGAAGGCTTCCTCAACCGCTTCGACAATAGTCTCCCGGTCCGTTTCGGTCTGGTTCCCGTCAGGGCGCTCTACGAGCGTGGCAGTCTCGTCGTCGGCCTCGTTTGGACCGATCTCGATACGAACGGGGACGCCGTGAAGTTCGTGCTCGTTGAACTTGAACCCGGGATTGTACTCGTCGCGGTCGTCGAGTTCGACGTCGATGCCAGCCGCATCGAGCTCGTCGGCAACATCCTCGGCGTACGCAAGCACCGACTCCTTGGTGTCGGCCTGCCAGATCGGCACGACAACCGCCTGCGTGGGTGCGATTGCAGGGGGAAGAACAAGCCCCTGCTCGTCGCTGTGGGTCATGATCAACGCCCCGAGCGCACGCCAAGACAGCCCCCAGGAGGTTGTATGCGCGACCTGTTCTTGTTCGTCCTGATCGGTGTACGTGATGTCAAACGCCTCAGCGAAGCTCGTTCCGAGGTAGTGGCTTGTCCCGCCCTGGACGGATTTGCCGTCGGGCATCAGCGCCTCGACAGTCGTGGTGGTGTCAGCGCCGGGGAACTTGTCGTGGTCCGGCTTCCGGCCGCGCAGCACGGGCATCGCAAGAACATCCTCGTAAAGACGCTCGTACTGGTCGAGGCGTGTCATCGTCTCGTCCCAGGCTTCCTCGCGAGTTTCGTGGGCGGTGTGGCCCTCCTGCCATGCGAACTCCTTCGTTCGGAAGAACGGTTTCGTTTCAGTTGCCTCCCATCGGACGACCGTACACCACTGGTTCAGCCGCATCGGGAGGTCACGGTGGCTCCGTGTCCATTGCGACATAAACGGCGCAATAATCGATTCGCTTGTGGGACGCACGGCAAGCCGCTCCTCCAGCTCGTCGTGCCCGCCATGGGTCACCCAGGCAACCTCAGGGTCAAAGCCCTCGACGATGTCTTTCTCCCGTTCGAGAAACGACTCGGGAATAAACATCGGGAAGTAGGCGTTTGTGACACCGGTGTCTTTGAACCAGCCGTCGAGGTGGTCCTGGATTGACTCCCATAGTGCCCAGCCGCGGGGACGGGTGACGATGAATCCGCCCATTGGGGCGTAGTCTGCGACCTTTGCCTTCTGGATGACCTCTGCGTACCAGTCGCCGGTGGCGTACTCCTTGCTCTCGGTGATGCCGAGTTCCTGTTCGTCGCTCATTGCCGTGTGGTTGCGCCACTGGTGTAATAAACGCCTCGAAGGGGTGGACAGCGTTCACAACATCCCGCTATACATTCTATAGCGTACAATCCAGAAAGTATAGTGTATTACTTCACTTTATGTAGTTTAACTACTAACGGAGTCGGTACAGGCATCCACCAGTCCGTGCATGGTTGGCTGCGGTCACAGTTCGTCGCCGAACTCGATCGACCACGACTCAAGCGTCTCCCCGTCAGCGTCGAACTCAAACCGCCCCTCGACAGCGTCGCCGTCAAGAACGTGTGGAAGCCAGTGTTTGTCGTCTTCCCACATCTCGTCGTAGGGAATCGCCGAGCGCTGTGTCCACACCGGGTCGGCTTCTGGTGTTTCAGTTGCGTCGCCAGAGAAATCAGTCGTCGTGTATGCAAAACACTCAAACAGCGGCTCCTCGCCGAAATAAAACTCCAGACGTGCGCGCTGATCGAGCGAATGTACGTTCAGCCGGACCTCCTCGTTAGTTTCTCGGATCGCCGCGTCGCGGGGAGTCTCATCTGGCTCAACTTTTCCACCGGGGCCGTTGTACAGGCCCGCGCCAAGCCCGCGCTTTTTCCGGATCAACAGCACCTCCTCATCGGCGGCGACCGGCGTATCCGATCGGAGAGGAAACGTAATGACCGCCTGGTCCATAACAGGCAGTTGGTTGCGACACAGTAACGCTCTCCGGTCGGGGCAACGCCCGCAGACAGCAGGGAACCCAGTCGCGTCCGCTCAAAGAGTGGCTACAGGCTGCAAGCTGGAAGTAGCCGAGAGCAGACCCCGTGAGCCTCGCTGCTTCAGATTGGATCGTCAGGGCTGTGCGCATCCGCCATCCGCTGTGCTTCTGTGGCGTACTGCTGTTGCAGCGCAGGATCGTCGACAGCACCGAGGTTGCTCGGGTCGACAGAGACAGCAGCAGTTGTCTCTCGTTTGGCACCGGTAAAAGACGTGAGCGCTCGCTCTTTCCGAAAGTACTGTTCGCCGTCTAACGTCGCGTACGTGAGGATGATGAGATTCTGTTCGTCATCGGAGTACGTCCGCTCGACGAGCCAGACACGAACGCTATCGCTGTCTTCGGCATCCATACACTGTTATACGCGGGGCAGGCAGATGAATCCTGTCGGAGAGGTTCGCAGGGGTTCACTCCCCACTGCGCCGCTTAAGCTCACCGGCAACGTCCTCACCGCTCATCACCTCCGGAATGACGACGCTATCAGCACCCGCCCGGCGTGCTACCTGACTGTACTCCTCGTCGCCAACCCGGACAACCAGCTCCGCATCCGGCGCAAAGCCATGGGCAACGATTGCGATCTGGATGTTCACATTCGAGTCGTCGACCGCCGCAACCACCGTGTTCGCGCGGTCAACGCCAGCCCGTCTGAGCACCGCTTCCTGTCGAGCGTCGCCATCAACAACCACGTGGCCGTCACGTTCGGCGGTGATGACAATATCGTCGTCCTGTTCGATGACAACGATCTCATCGTAGTTCGCTTCGAGCTGTTCGACGATGGTGCGCCCGAACATCCCGTAGCCACAGACAACAACGTGATCGTCGAACGATTCGATTGTTCGTTCCTGTTGCACGCGTTTGAGCTCCTCCGTGATCTGTCCCCCGAACAGCGCCGAGACAACCGTCTGTCCGATCCACAGCCCGGCGATGACGAGTCCGAACCGACTTGCAACCGTCAGAGCGCGCGCTGCCAGCCCGGCGCGATCAGTGTCCTCGAAATGAATACCAACGTTTGCCGGACTGACCAGCCAGTATGCAGCCTCGACGACGGAAACGCCACCGAGAGCGGCGAAACCAACGATAGAGCTGAGAGCAATCGCAGCAAACAGCGCAATCGGCGGCAGCGCTTGTCGCAACACCGGGCGATTTGTGAGTGGTCCGGGAGTCAAGTCGACCACACAGCTACATCAACGGCTCAGTAGTTGTATCTCCGACTAGGAGAACGTTTCACCGGTTGTTGCCCGACCGACCAAAATTACGATGGACAACGCAGCGTGAGACGTGCGCGGTTACAGAAATTGATTCAGTTCTGCGCAAGTTATTAAATCTATATCAGAAGTTATTAATAGCACAGGCGGGAGAGTATATTTTGTCTTCAAATATGACAAATAAATCGTTAGAACAGGCCGGTGGAGCAACGTTTGAGAGCAACGCAAGCTCATGGATTGGTGCAACGAGAGTTCTCGTTGGCCTTTTGCTACTGTATGAGATTGCGTTTGGCGGCTGGTGGAAACTGAACAGCGACTGGATTGGGTTTGAAGCAGGAACACCGCTTGCCGACCGAGCAGCACGCGCGGTTGCGGATGGAACGTACATCTGGTATGCCAGTGTGCTTGAGACGGTCGTGATTCCGTACGCGTGGTTCTGGAGTAATCTGGCATTGCTACTGCAGTTAGCCTTTGGGATTGCATTGCTCGTTGGATTCTGGACCCGGCCGGCAGCGGCCGTGGGCTTGTTGTACTTTCTCACGGTTTTTAATATGGGAACGATTCGGACCTCACCCACGTTTGCCGTGGTAATTGCCTTCCTCTTCGTTGCCAATGCGGGGTATCACTACGGAGTTGATGCATGGATTAGCCAACAATCAGGCGGGTGGGCACACCGTTCTGATCGGATCGCTTCAGTTGGCTCAATCCCCAGCTCGTTGTACCCGTATTGCGCTGCTGTGGCTGGGCTTGTCGGTCTGTATTACTTACTGACAATCCCCGAGCGGGGGCACGCGTTTGCAGACGGGTTGGCACTCGTTGGTGTTGAACTCACGCTGTTGAGTGCGGTTGTTGCTGGCGGGTTTGCGCTTGCGTACCGCGGTGCCAATCCGGTTGCACTTGCTGCTGATGGGCTCCGTGTGTTTATCGGCTACCGACTGCTTCACGAAGTGTTCGTCCGTGTCGATCCCGGTGTGAACACCTTGCCCGGGTGGGCACCACTGGAGCTACAAGAAGCAGTGTTTACTGACATTGCCGCGGCTCATATTACGCCTGTTGCAGTGTTCATTGAGACGGTCATTCTTCCGGCACTCCCTGTATGGGCTGTCGCGTTTGCCGCTGTCCAAACCGCAGCAGGGGTTGCGCTGTTTGTTGGATATCGGACCCGGCTCTTTGGAACCGTTGCAGTTAGCTACCTGAGCATACTGATCGCACTCGGGTTTGTTCGACTGGCACCACTGTTACTCATGAGCGCAGTTGCCGCGGCCACACTCGGTGGCCGGTATGCGAGTTTGGATGCGGTTGCTGGACGGGCACAGACCCCCGCAGCGGCCACTATTATGAAATGGCCGACACCAGCACGGCAGACCGTGTACAGCCTTGGCGCGATTGCAACTGGACTCGCCGTGGTTGGCTTTGCTATTGGTGTCGACCCGGGGGGCTACGGGGAGACAACCGGTGCAGTTAGCATCGTGATGATCAGCTTCGCAGTTGCGACGCTAGCCGTTGGCCTTCAGGGAGGGGACAGATCGCAGGCAACATCGTCAGCAGACGATTAACCGCACGCCGTTGGAGGGTAATCTGGCATTGCTACTGCAGTTTCAGTCACGAACCTGCTCGGCTGCCTCACGGAACAACCCGTCGAGGATTTCCGGCGTCGTCGGGTGGTAAGCACGGTCGGGAATCTCCCGCACGTCGAGTTCCATCTCAACAGCGAGCTGGAGTGTTTTTGCCATGACATCCGCATGGAAATGCAGCCCCTGATAGCCGAGGACAGTGCCGTCGTCTACGTCGACAACAAGCCGTGCGAGTCCGTCCGGCACGTCTTTGGATTTGAACACGCCGTCATCACTCGCCTCACGGGTGACGGTAACGAAGTCAAGCCCTGCTGCTGTCGCGCTCGCAGCGGAGTGGCCGACCCGAGCGAAGGGGCACACGCCGAGGCCCGAGAAGATGACGTGGTGGTGAACGTTCTCGTAGGCGGTGAGCGCCTCGCCGCGGTGGTGTGCGAGGATGTTTTCGGCCGCGGTAAACCCCTGTTCCTTTGCGACGTGGAGGATCGGTTCCTTTCCGTTCGCGTCGCCGACGACAAACGTGTGTGGATCATCGCGGGTCTGCATCGTTTCTTTGACCCACCCGTCGTCAGGAGTGATGTCTGCCGCTTCCAGCCCAAGTCCGTCAACGTTCGGCCGCCGCCCGGTAAACAGAAACAGCTCCTCGGCCTCGACGGTTGCGTGTTCGTCGTCGCGGTCAGTGTACAGGCGAACACCGCCGTCATCGGTCGGTTCAACCCGCTGCTCGTCGGTGTTCGTGAGAATGTTGACACTGAACTCCGACTCGTAGAGATCGAGCAGTTCGTCGCCGAAGGCGGTGTCGGCCTCGTCGATCGGCCGGCCATCATGCTCGATCACGGTTA
>OBKM01000906.1_pt1 | contig 13402 bp, 11 predicted proteins | sample 1519691 | NCBI WGS metagenome assembly OBKM01 (sample SAMEA37050418, study PRJEB22526) | metagenome | biome: saline pan; feature: lake; material: water | place: Egypt | collected 2015 | depth 0.5 m
CGCCTTTATAAGGATCGTACCGCCGTCTGTCGGATGTGGACCGTTACGAAAGAGAACGGGCGCGACGGGATTTGAACCCGCGGCATCTTGGTCCGGAACCAAGTGCTCTGTCCGCTGAGCTACGCGCCCTCACGGCCTCATATCCCGGCGGACCGTTTAACGCTTCTGACTGGCAGCGACCGGATCGATGACGGATTCGAGGCCGATATCGGCACGCCGATCGAGGAGGGGCGTCAAAGTATCAGGTGTGATATTTCGAGGTGTGAGCTTAATGCCTCGCTGCGAGACGCTCATGTACGCACATGTCCCCACAGGAGCCACCTCGACCAGCACGTTCCGGAGAGCGTCCGGCTCCGGAAGCGGATCGATGCCTCGTGGGGGTCGCTGCCGACGGTGAGATCGTGTTTGCGGGGCCGTCAGTTCCGGACATGTTGGGGTACGAGCGGTCGACGTTCGTCGGATCAGCGCTTCGCGAGTTCGTCCACCCGTCCGAGCGCGGGGTGATATCCGACGCCGTATCGGGCGTCGCGACCACTCGACGCGTAACCCATCGGTTCCGGCACAAAACGGGAGGGTACGTACGAGTGGAGTCGGTCATCGACGACGAACTCGCGCCGGAGTTCGGTGGACGCGTGCTTACGACGCGACGGGTCGATGCCGATCGGACGTTTCCGGAGCAGTTTCGTGCCTTCCTGGAGTACGGTACCGACATCGTCACGGTCGTCGACGCCGAGGGGATCGTTCGGTACGAAAGTCCGTCAGTCGAGGAGGTGCTCGGCTACGAACAGGGGTCGCTCGTGGGACAGTCACCGCTCGGACACGTGCATCCGGACGATCGCGACCGAGTCACGGAGGGGTTCTACCGGGCACTCGATGCGGAGGACGCTACCGGATCACTCGAGTTCCGGTACCGAACCGCCGAGGGCGACTGGGTCTGGCTGGAGTCTCGAACCCGTGCGCTTCCGGACGACGCCGTCACGGGACGACTGATTATCAACTCACGAGAGATAAGCGACCGGAAGCGTCGTGAGAGGCGTCTGACGGACCGCAACGAACGGCTCGATCGGTTTGCGAGCATCGTCTCACACGACCTTCGGAATCCGCTGTCGGTAATTCGTGGATCGATGGAGATGGCGAAACTAAACGACGACACCGAACCACTCGACCGTGGGGTGCGTGGGGTCGAGCGGATCGACCAGCTCATCACGGAGCTTTTGACCCTCGCCAAGCAGGGGCGGCGGATAGACGATCCGATGCAGTTCACGCTCTCCGGCGTCGTCCACGATGCGTGGGAGACCACCGGATCCGACATGGCGCGCTTGGTCGTTCGGAGAGACGCTCGTCTGTACGCCGACCGGAGTCGGATCCGGCAGGCACTCGAGAACCTGTTCCGAAACGCGATCGAACACGGCACCGAACCCGCTGCCGACGACACGAATCCTCGACCGCCATCGGGGGGAATGACGGGGGATCCGGCCACAACGCACGACGCGACACCAACGGTCACCGTCACTGCCACGGACGACGGGTTCCTCGTCGCCGACGACGGTCCAGGTATCGATCCAGCGCAACGAGAGCGCGTGTTCGAGCCCGGGTTTACGACCGAGCCCGACGGGACGGGGTACGGACTCGACATCGTGCGTGAAACCATCGACGCACACGGGTGGTCGATACGCGTCGCCTCCGACCGATCGATCGCCGAGCAGCTGCCCAAGGCGACCGGAGCACGATTCCGAATCACCGCGCCGGGCCCGGCCGACGCGGCCGACGAACCTTGGGTGGATCCCATGGACTCGACGCCCGAACGACGGTAACCGCTCAGGAACCGTCCGCGATCGCCGCCCGGCTCGCGGGACATCCGCCACCTGAGCCGTGAAACCACCCGCTGCCCGGGGCGCGAGATCCCTCCGGGAGGTATTTATCCGATCGTGACCTCCTCGGACGCGTGCGACTCGTGTATCGGCCGGCGGACGGCGACGAGGAACGAACCCTTGCGACCGACGTCGACATCGCCGAGTCGACGCTCGAACAGGCTCGCGGGCTGATGTTCCGGCGGTCGATACCGGACGACTACGCGCTTGTGTTCCCGTTCGACGCGGCAAAACGGCGGACCCTTCACATGCTTTTCGTCCCGTTTGCCATCGACGCGCTGTGGATCGCGAACGGGAAGGTGACGAGACGAACGCGCCTCCGGCCGTTCGTCGGGCTCGGACGCGGCAGGGCGGACACGGTCGTCGAACTCCCCGCAGGCGCCGCCACGGATGTCAGCGTCAGCGACCGGGTCGAGATACGGGAGTGAGCCCGAGTCGGGGTCGACTCAAAGCAGATCGTCGATCTGGTCGTTGTCGAACGCGGCGACCGGATCCGACTCCTCGTCGCGCTCGTCACGAACCGCCTGTCGCGCTCGCTCCAGGAACGCCTCCACTCGCTGGGAGCGTTCCACCCCGGCAAGCAGTACGATCGCGGCGAGCCGGTCGGATTCGAGCGGAAAGTCACCGCCGCGGAGCTGCATCGATCCGGTTTCCTCTTGAAGCCACGTGCGAGCCTTCTCCGTTCCCTTTCGCGAAATACGGTCCGGGTTGCCGGCGATCGCGAGCAGACCGGCATCGGCGTCGGTCGCGTTCGGCAGCGATAACCCAGTCATCACCGCGCTTCGGGTCGTGCTCATGACCGTGGTGACGTTCTCTCCGGCGTCCTCGGCGGCGGGCGCGGACGCGTACCCGACTGCGGCCATCCCGCCGGCGCGGAGCGTATTGATGACCTCGCTCGTGTCGACGACCGACTCTCCGACGCCGCCAACCGCCTCGCCGGCGGCCAGCAGCAGCCCGACACGCTTCGCCATCGAGCGGTTGATCTCGGCGTAGCCGCTCTCGACGCTCTCGCCGGCGGAGCGCCACGCGTCGTTGTCGAGCAGTATCGTCGCGTCGGCCTCCCGAACGAGCGTTTTCAAAGACCGACCCGCGTTCACCTGATACAGCGTTCCCTCGTCTCGCCCCGGCAGAACGCCGAGCGCGTAGACGGGCACGTCGTACACGCGGTTCAACTCGCGGACGAGCACCGGCGCACCGCCGGAGCCGGTGCCACCGCCGAGTCCCGCGACGACGAACACTGCCTCCGCCTCCGCAGTCACTTTCGGCGCGAGCGCGTCGAGCAGTTCGGTGGAGTCCTCCTCCATCAGTTCGGCACCGAGCTCGTTGTCGCCGCCGACGCCGTGACCGCTCACGCGTGATTGTCCGATCAGCACGCTGTCCAACGGGAGGGGTTCAAGATCAGCGCTGGCCGTATTGACCGCAAGCGCATCGAGGACCGCGCCGAATCCCATCTCGGAGTCGAACGACGCGAGCGCCGTGGAGAGCTTCCCGCCCGCCTGTCCGACGCCGACGAGAACGGCTTTCATGTCCATGCACTGGATATTCGACTATTATATGTTTTCCCCACCCCAATTTTAAGTTCGATACCGGGACGAACCCCGCCCATGCCGGAAGAGCCCACCGACGATCGGATCCACGAACGGCTTCGCGCGGTCGAACGAGCCCTGACCGACGACGACCGGACCGTCACGGATCTGCCCGACGACGCGACCGCAGCGGCGGAACGGGAGACGCTCGACGACCGACTGTCGGACGTTGAAGCGCGCGTCGAGGAGCTCGAAGCCGCGACACAGGCGGTCCGTGGCTACGTCGGCGCGATCCGCGCGGTCAACCGCGAGGTCGAGCGGCGAGCCGATCTCGCGCTCGCGAGAGCGACCGACGGAAGCGACACTCACGAAGACGACTGTCGAAGCGAATCGCACGGACGTGGCCCGGCTGCTGTCACTACTGATGACGGCTCGGCGATCGGAGCAGCAGTGCCCGACCGACAGACGACAGCGACAAGCGTGGAGATGGCCGATCCGTGTTCCGGCGAACAGTTGAGCGACGAACACGAGCACTGTGTCGACATCGACGAAAACGACTACGTGGACGAATCACATCCTTCGGATGGCGATCCCGAACGAGACGTTATCTCGCGACTTCGCGAGGTTCTGTAGCAGTGATACGCGTCGTTCTGGTAGTTCTCGTCTCTGTCGCTCTCCTCGCAACCGCGTTGCCCGCGCTCAATGACGCGCGAACGACGACCACGGTCGATCGGCTCGAGACGGAAGGGGAACGACTCGACCGGGCCATCGGATCGCTCGACGCCGAATCGGTCGCGATCGACGATCCGAGTCTCGCGGCACGAACCACGGTGACGCTACGTGCACCGACGGGGATCACGGCCGCACGGATCGACCGACTCGCGCTCGGCGACCCCGAGCGGATCATCGACGTCGATCGAACGGTTCACGATCGGTCGACGATCGGTCGAACGACGACCGCTGAGATGGGCCGAAGCGGCGACCGTTCACTGCCGAACGTGGCGATCGTGTACGTGCTTTCCGACGGGTCGCCCCGCCTCATTCCGGTCACGTCGGCAGGGAGTACCACGTCGATTCGCGTCGTCGATGGACCGATCGAGCTCCGGACGGGCGGCTCGAGCCGGCTCGAGCTCAGACTCGTCGATACGCACGGAACCGGAACCGTACGCGTCGCTCGCGTCCGATGAGCCGGAGCGTCCCACGGGGTCGGGCCCATCGTTTATATACGATACCGAGGCCACCCGTCGCATGAGCATCGATCTCCCGTCGCTCTCTCGGTCCGCGGAGCGCGGCTGCCAGTGTACGCCAACGTTCCGGGAGCCGGTCGGAACCGGCGTTGACGACCGCGTCGTTCTCGAGGTCGACGCGAGCGACTGTCCGGGCGGGGGCGACCTCGTCGCGAGTCCGGACTGCCGAGCAACCGTCGTCCGAACGCTCACCGAGCGCGACGCCGACGTGATCCGGACGACCCATGCCGGCCGCGAGCGGGCGTACGCCGGTCGCGCTGCCGCGCTGCTCGTCGCGGCCGGACGCTTCCGCGAGCGCGTTCGCTTCCACGAGGACCGACTCGCCGAGCGCGTGCTCCGCGATCCGGTCGGTGCCGGACGAGAGGCTGAAGGGCGTGCCGGTCCACCGAAACGGATCGCTGCCGAGACCGGACTCGCCGAACTCGTCACCGACGCGGTCGACGAGGCCGCTCTACTTAGAGCGCACGTGAGCCCGACCGTCGCGACGACCCGTGTCGCTGCGGAGCCGCCGCCGAACGCGTCGCTCGTCGACCGATGGGAGGTGGACGGCGGGGCGACCGTTCGACTCTACGAGGGGACCGGTCCGCTCCGGACGTATCACCTCACGCCGCCAACCGTCGGATTTGACCGGAACGCGTTCGAGACGCTTGCAGCCGCACGAGATCGTCTCCTTGCGAATCCGAGTGGAGGGGAGCGAGCCCCGGGACGCGCCGTTCGAGCGGTCGCCAGCGACGACGACCCGGTGGACGAACTCGCGGAGACCCTCCGAAGGCACACGCGCGGACACGGCGTTTTCGAGCACGTGTTCGCGGACGACCGCGTGAGCGACGCCACGGTGTCTGCACCGGTCACGATGAACCCTCTCCGGGTCGTCGTCGACGGCGATCGATGCCGGACGAACGTGTGGTTGCCGCCCGAGGGAGCGGCGACGCTCGCCTCGCGCCTCCGAAGAACGAGCGGACGCGGATTCTCCCGTGCGTCCCCGACGCTCGATGCGACCCTCGAGACGCCGAACGGGCCAGTTCGGGTCGCCGCGACGACGACGCCGGCGAGCGACGGCCTCTCGTTCACCTTCCGCCGTGGCGACCCCGAAGCGTGGACGCTCGCCCGCCTCGTCGACGCGGGGACGCTCACCGCGGAGGCCGCCGGTTTCCTTTCGGTCGCGGTCGAACGAGGCGTCACCGGACTGGTCGCTGGCGGCCGCGGTGCCGGAAAGACGACGGCGCTGGGATCACTGCTCTGGGAACTCGACGCCGGAACCCGAACGATTCTCATCGAGGATACACCGGAGCTCCCGGCTGACGCCCTCGTCACGGCCGGCCGTGACGTGCAGCGACTCCGGGTCGGAGAGGGTGCGGAGCTCCCGCCGAGCGAGGCGGTTCGAACCGCGCTCAGACTCGGTGGCGGCGCGTTGGTCGTCGGCGAGGTTCGCGGCGAGGAGGCCGCGGCACTGTACGAGGCGATGCGCGTCGGCGCCGCCGGGGAGACGGTGCTCGGAACGATCCACGGCGAGGATCCGAACGCGGTTCGTGAGCGAGTCGTCGCCGATCTCGGCGTCTCTCGGTCCTCATTTGCCGCAACCGATCTCCTCGTGCTCCTCGATGAGCACGAGGTCGAGACGATCGTCGAGGTGGTCGACTACGACGGCGCTGTCGGATTCGAGCCGCTGTTCGATCGGACCGGGAGCGGCCTCGTCGCGACCGGCGTGATCGACCGCGGCGAGAGCCGTCTCGTGGACGATCTCGGTAAAGCCGAGGAGTCGTACGCGGCGGTTCGAACCGCGGTGAGTCGACGAGTCGACCGGATCCGCGAGGCAGTCGACTCGGGACGGATCTCGCCGTCTCGATACGAAGCCGGTGACGCATGACGAGGGAGTCGGCCCGAAGAACCCTTCAGCGAGTCCGCAGCGCCACGGAGACCGTCCACCGCGCCGTCTCTTCGTCTCCGGCCGGCTCGGACGGTGACTCGTATGACAGCACCGCGAGCGGCGTCGACAGTGACGATCTCGACGACCTCGAACGAGCGATCGCGTTTCTCGAATGGAACGTCACCCGCGATCGTGTCGTCGAACTCGGGTATCGAGTCGGGATCGCCGTCGGGCTGCTCTGTGCCCTCCCCGTCGCGCTGCTCGTTGGAGCGCTGCCGGGCGTCCTCGGCGGACTCATCGCCGGACTCGCCGGGACCCACGCATCCCACCGCGGACCGGTGTGGGTCGCGACGCTCCGTCGAACGCGTGCTCTCGGAGCGGCTCCCGGGCTCGTCGGACGACTGGTGTTGCGAATGCGGCTCGATCCATCGACCGAGCGAGCAGTCCGATTCGCCGCCCGAACCGGACGGGGACCGCTGGCGGTCGGCCTCGGGCGACACGAGCGCCGGTGTGCGGACGGGCCGACGACCGGACTCCGTGCGTTCGCCCGCGAGTGGCGACCCTGGTTCCCGGCGATCGATCGCGCGACGGCGCTCGTTCGAACGGCCGCGACCGCCCCGCCCGAACGACGCGGGCGCTGTCTGGACCGAGCGCTCGATGCGGTGCTGTCGGGTACGACCGAGCGGCTTGGCGCGTTCATCGGCGAGGTCAAGGGGCCGGTGTCGGCGCTGTACGCCTTCGGCGTTCTGTTGCCGCTGGCGATGATCGCGTTGTTGCCCGCGGCGGCCGCCGCTGGCGTGCCGATCGGTTCGGCGGTCGTCGCAGCTCTGTACCTTCTCGTGTTGCCGACCGGGCTGCTCGCCGCGGCCGCGTGGCTGCTCTCCCGGCGTCCGGTCGCGTTCCCGCCGCCGCCGATCACCACCGACCATCCCGATGTTCCGAGACGCTGGCCACACGCCATCGCGGGGGGACTGCTTGCTGGTGCGACGACGGCAGTCGCCGCCGGCTGGCTCGTCGCACCGTGGAGCGCGCCAGTCGGTGGTGTGGGAGTCGGCGTCGGAACGTCGCTGCTCGTCGTCGCGTCCGCTCGCCGGCAGGTGCTCCTCGAGGTCCGCGCCGTGGAGCGTGACCTGCCGGATGCGATGACGGTCATCGGCGGAGACGTCGCCGAGGGCGTCGCCGTCGAACACGCGGTCGCGAACGCCGGCGAGCGCCTCGATGGCGCGACCGGTGAGGTGTTCGAGCGAGCCGCCCGCCGAAGCAACACGCTTCGTGTCGGCGTGCGAAGCGCGTTCACGGGTGATGGCGGACCGATCGAGACGATTCCCTCACCGCGGGTGCGCGGCGCGGTCGCACTGCTCGCCGTCGCCGCACGCGAGGGACGGCCCGCGGGCGACGTCCTGTTGGAGCTGGCAGACCAGCTCGAACGCCTCCGGGAGCTCGAGCGCGACGCACGCCGCCAGCTGGCGACGGTAACGGGAACCCTGACGAACACCGCCGCCGTCTTCGCGCCGCTCGTCGGAGGGGCAACGGTCGCGCTCGCGACGGGGATCGATGCCGCCGGAACCGCCGGAGCAGGGCTCGACGCCGGAGCCGCGGGCGTCGATGCGCTCGCCGGAGGCACGAATCCGGGTGATCCGACCGCGACCGATCCGACTGCAACGGATCCGGGAGCACCGCAGTCGACGCCGGACGGAGAGGGTGGAGGTGTGGGCGGAGTGCTTCCCGTTCCGGTTCTCGGCGGGATCGTCGGGACGTACGTTCTCCTACTGTCGGCGATCCTGACTGGATTAGCGACGGGGTTGGAGCGCGGGTTCGACCGAACCCTGGTCGCGTACCGGATCGGGATCGCGTTGCCGACGGCGACGGCGACGTATCTCGTCGCATTCGTCGGTGCCGGCCTGTTGTTGTGAGGGGTAACTCGGACGAGCGGTCGGCCGCGGGCCAATACTTTAAGTCGGAAACCGGGGCCATCCCGAACCATGTTCGACGTCCACATCGATGCCACCTACGCGTGGCTCGGCGTCGCGCTGGTGAGCGTCGCGACGGCCGGCGTCGCAGCCACGCTCCCGGCGTCGCCACCCCCCGATGCCGGCGGTGTCGCCACTACCATCGACTCGGTCGCTGATGGGGAGTATCCGGCCACCGCCGAACACGGTCTCGCCGCGGATCGCATCCGTCTCACGCCCGGCTCCGTCTCGCTGTCGAACGGCGACGGAACGGCCCGATCGACGCTACACGCGCCACGGATTACGCCCGTCCCGACCACGGCCGGGACGGTCGATGGACGACTCCACCGACTGCTCGATGGCGTGCCACCGAACGCCGTGTTCGAGGATCCGACGGCGCTTGCCGACGCTGCCGAGCATGCTCGGGAGCAGGAGCACGCGTGGCATACGGCACCGAACCGACTCACGATCAGACGGGTTCAGTACGGAGATGTCCATGTCACGCTCGTCGGGTGAACCCGAGCCGATCCGGGTCGACGAGCGCGGAGCAGTCGAGCCGCTCGCCGCACTCGTCGCGCTCGTCGCGGTGGGAGCAGCGCTCGGGCTGTACACCGTCGCGATCGACGACGCGGCTCCCGACCGAGACAGGAACCATGCAACGGCCGCACTCGATCGGGTAGAACGCGAGACGACGGCCGGCGGCGTCGTCGATCCCGACCGACTCGCCGATCTGGAACACGAGACGCGACCGGACGCCGCCGTCGAGGTGGTCACCGAGCACGGAGCGTGGCGAACGACGACGGGGGCGGATGCGCCGGACGACGCCGTGGAGCGACCCGGCGTCGATGTCGCCGTTCGACCGGTTACGGTCCGCGTCGCGCCCGGAGAGAACGCCCGCGGCGTCCTCCGAGTGGGGGTGTACGAGTGACGAGCACCGTCCTCGACGTCACGGTCATGCTGCTTTGCGTCTCCGCGAGCGTCGTCGCGCTCGGCGGAGTCGGCGGCGATCCGGTCGGACCCACGAACGGGGCACCGGACGCCGATCGGACGGCGGACCGGGTAACGACGGAAACCGCAACCGTACGGTACGACGCCGCAGCCGAAGACGGCGAGCGCACCGTCCATGCGACGTTCGCCGAGCTGCTCGCGATGGTCGCATGGGACGACGGCGCGAGACGGAAGAGAGCCGGAAGCGAGAGCGAGAAGGATCCGGGCGGGTTCGCCGCGACGGTACTCGGTGTCGTTTCGGATGCGTTCGGGGACCGGACGCGAATCGACGTGCGGGTGGATCGGCGAGAAGCGGACGAGACCCCAGCTGCGACGGGAAGTCGAAGGGATCATGGGCTGACCGCCGAGACGACCGGTGGATCCACGGGTGTGGTCGAGAAGCCGACAGAGGAGACGCAGAGCGATGACGCGGTGGCGATCGGCACCGCGCCACCGCGTGGAGCGACGGTGAAGACGGCGGTCGCGACGACTCCAGTGCCGAACGTGAACTCCGCCGCGAACGCCCGCATTCGGTTCGTCGTTCGGACGTGGTAGCGATGTGGGCGCAACTCGCCGAGAGCGCGCGTGGCCGATGGACGGGACAGGCGCGTCACCCGCTCGACCGTCGTGGGAGATCCACCGACCGTCGCCGCGGGGGACACGAACGTGAGCGTACGTCCCGGAGACGACCGTTCACCGACGACCGACGTGCGCGCATTCCGTTCGCGCTGATCGGCGTGCTGCTCGTCGTCACCAGCACCGCGTACGCCGCCGGCGTCGCAGAACAGGGACTCGTCGGGGAGGATCGAAGCGTCGAGCGGGCGATGGACCGTGTGGATGCGGACGCGACCGCCGCGCTCAAAACCGCCGCAAGGGACGCCGCCCACGATGCGGCCGCAGAGCCGGTGACGAGTTCGGAACCATCTCTCGGTGGCGCAGACGCCGTCCGCCTCGGGAGCGGAGCCGTCCGAACGGACGCCGTCAGACCGGCGTCCGCCTTCGAGGACGCGTTCCGCATCCGGCTCGCGGTCGCCGCGGCCGAGGCGCTCGCATCGGTCGACGCTCGCGTCGGGGCGGTGAACGCGACGGCAACGGTTCCGGCGGTAGACGATCCGACCGATCTGGCGGCCGCACGGGATCGGGTAACCGTCGAACCCGTCTCGGACGGTACGGCAACCCGAGTTACGTTCGAGGGCGTCACGCGCCGGGCCGTCCGAAACGATCGCGTCGTCGCGGAGCGCACCGTCGATCGCACCGTCGTCGTGGCGGTTCCGACGCTCGCGGCCCACGAACGAACGGAGCGGTTCGAAACGCGTCTCAACCGCGGCCCGGTCGATGGGCCGGGACTCGGTCGACAGATCAGCGCGAGCCTCTATCCGATGACGTGGGCTCGCGGGTACGCCCAGTACGGGGGCGCACCGGTGCAGAACGTGCTCGCGAACAGACACGTAGAGCTATCGACGAACGCGGGTATCGTCCGGACGCAACGTGACGTGTTCGGGGCTGCGGATCCGGACGCACGTGGCGGCGTCGCGCGCGCAACCGCCGAAACGGGTCTCACCGACCTGCTCGCTCCGACGGAGTTTGATGAGGAGACGTGGAGCGAAACGATCCTCGACGCACCCACGCCGACGGAAGACGATCGATCGGCAAGCGATGGAGCGGGGAGCGCGTTCCCGAACGAGCAGCATATGGACGCGTCGACCTCCGTCTCGATCGACCACGCCGCGGACGTGGGTGCGACCGAAGTGTACGACGATCTCGGAGCGCTCGCACGGGGTGCGTACCGTGTCGAGGCCGATCTCGACGCAGCAGCAACCCGGACCGACTACGGGGGACGGCTGCGACCACCCTCACCCGGTTCCAGTTGGAGCCGGGCGGATCGGTCGACGAGTCGTTCCGTCTCCGTCGTCTCGGGGCGTGACGCGCCCGAAGGAACACCGACGGGAACCGTCCGCCCCGGCGAGCAGCTCTCGTTCGGGCGGGCGACCCGGGAGGTCGTCGTCGATCGCAGCGCGCGAACGACGTGGGAACGCGAGGTCGAACGGGAAGTCGGAAACGACACCGTCACCGAGACCGAGCGAACGACGACCCGAGCGAGCACGAGCGATCGGTATCGTGTTCGGATCACCGTAACCGGACGGCACGCGCCGACCGGTTACGCTCCGAAGAGGGCGGCAGCGACGTTCGGAGCCGGTGACCGGGTCGACGGTCCGGACCTCACCGGGACGCCGACTGCGGCGCGAGAGGAGCTCGGAGCTTCGACGCCACGTGGCGTCAGCCGCATCGCGCGTACCGCAGTACGGAGCGGGGACGTCTCACGGTCGACGGCCGTCGTCGGGGATCGACCGCCGGAGCTATCGGAGAGGATCTCGACCGACATCGACGCCCTCCGGAAGGAGGTCGCCGGGATCGAAACCGATCTCGAGATGACCGAGGCGGCCACCGCGGACGCAGACCCGTATGGGACGTTAGCGAACGAACTCCGGGATAGACGGACCACCCTCGTCGACGCGCCGTCGACGTACGACGGAGCGGCCGATCGGGCACGAGTCTCGGCGAGGGAGGCGTATCTCGACGCGGTTATCCGAGAGCTGGAAGCCGCATCCGACGACGAGACCGCCGCGAACGATGCCGTCGTCGATCGGATCGGGAACGCACTCGACGGTCCGTCGGTCGGGGACGTCGTCGCGAGTCGAGAGGCCGCACGCGACACGGAGCCGTACGTGACGGGCGAGTCCGGACCGGGCGGCGCGGTGACGCTCACGCCGGACGGTTCACCGGGATATCTCCCGCGAACGGCCATGGACGGAGCGGACGTCGAGGCGATCGACGGAACGACGACACGGCCGCTCGCGACACGGAATCTCAACTACGTCACCGTCCCGTATGGCGACGTGTCGAGCGGGATCGTCGACCGGATTCTCGGCACCGAGGACACCGTACGGATAGGCGTCGCGGGGCGAGCGCTTCTCGCCGCGAACGACGTGCTCGCGGAGGAAGGTGACCCCGATCTGCGTGCGGACAGAGACGCCCTCGATCGACGCGTCGGTCGGTCACTCAAGGCGGTCGACCGGGAGCTCGTCGATTCCCTCGGTGACCGGACGGCTCTCTCCGAGCGCGAGCGTAGAGCGGTCGTGGCCACCGTGGCGGAGACGTACGACGCGAACGGGGAGAGGGCGCTCGCCGTCGAGGACGGAAGCTACGCCGAGACGGTCGCCTCGGAGGCCGCAGCGAAGGGCGACCTCTCGGACGACGACGCGACGCAACTCGCTGCACACCTTCGCGTCGTCGTGTACGACGCCACCGGACGGGACGCGGTCAGAGTCCCGGCGCGTTTCGTTGACGGGCCCACCGAGAAGGCCCGCGGCGAACTCAGGGATCGGCTCGAGGACGCCGTCGAGGACGGTGCCGAACGGGCGGGCGAGGAGGCGGCCGAGCGCTGGGCACCGAAGCCAGCACGGAGCGTCGGTGCCGGCCTCCCGGTCGCACCGGTTCCCGGCTACTGGGTCGCTACCGTGAACGGCTGGCACGTGGAGGTCCGTGGGGAGTATCCGCGATTCGCGCTCCGTTCGGATGTCGGTCCACCCGGAAACCGGTTCGAGTACGTCCGGACCGCTGACGACGTGACCGTCGACGTCGGTGATCAGTCAGTTCGACTCGGAACGACGGACCCCGTCCGGTTCGAGACGGGAACCGTCGTGGTCGTGGCGGTTCCGGCCGGACCACCCGGCGTGGGTGACGTCGACGGAACGCGCGACGAAACCTCTCCGGGATGGCCATGTCCCGAGACGGACAGCGGTGCGGAGAGAACACGGTCGGCGACGAACGGTGGTGGGGCGTGCTCGTGAGGTCACAGCGGTCGCAGCCGCGCGGGGCGAACGAACCGAGCCGGAGCGAGTAAACTACCCCACCCTACTTCGCTCACCGCATACGCGGTTCGCTCGTTGAGGGT
>OBKM01000907.1_pt1 | contig 13361 bp, 7 predicted proteins | sample 1519691 | NCBI WGS metagenome assembly OBKM01 (sample SAMEA37050418, study PRJEB22526) | metagenome | biome: saline pan; feature: lake; material: water | place: Egypt | collected 2015 | depth 0.5 m
AAGGGAGAGCCGCTCGATGTAGCTCTGCAGGCCCTTGTTGATGATGAGGACGAGCCCCAGTATGAGCAGGAATGGAGCGACTACCCGGAGTCGATTCCGGAGCCAGTCTGGGCGAGTTCGGACCTCGTGAATCCGTCGAGCGCCGAGACACCACCAGCAGACGAGGGCGAGCCCACCAGCAGTGGCCGCAATGACGATCAGGAACAGCGCGATGACCTCGGGTGGGAACACGGATCAGTTGTCACTCTGTGCGAGAAATAAATGAGTGTGCTGGTTCAGTATATTGTTACAATATTATAAGATCCGACATCGATACTGATCGGATCAGTGTCGGTACTAAGACATATTATATTGTCGGTGAGACACATGGAATCAAAGGAGTTACTATATTGTAACCCACCCTTCCCTACCCCCGCGCAATTGACGCGGGGCACTTTTTGCGACTGTGTCTTCCTAGCTTTGGCTTTTAGGTTCACTAGGTTGCGGCGGTTGAATTCACTAAAACTGAAAGTTGAGACAGGAACGACGAACGATATATGTCCAGAATAGTTTACTTCACTGAGAAGGTCGTGAGGTTGGATAAACGAGTGAGCGGTCGCACCGTCGGCGCTTTCGTAGGCAGTTACTCTGGAGTAATCTAACTGGTCACGCTCGTGTTAGCTGAGATACATAGTAGTCAGCAAGTTACTGGAACTATGTCGCAGCGAAGTATGCCGACGAATGGTTCAAAAAAAGAGAGGGACGTGACAGGGCTGTTTCCCCAGTGTGAAATAGATTTACTGGAGATCGTATGAATCCTGGACGATCCTATCTCAGCCGACGAAAAATACTACAACTGATGGTTGGCGGTTCGCTCGTCGGGGGAATGGCAGCTAGTACAGGAGGTGGTACAGCGGTTACGGGTGATGGAGATGCTCCGGACCCGCTTGTCTACTATGGGGCAGGCGATCCGCAGGATGACACGAAAAACGGAGTCATCCTTGCATTCCACGCGAAGAGCGGCGAGGAAGTATGGAAAGCCGAGCACGAGAACAATGTTCACCAGTCGGCCCCTATTATCGTCGACGGTTCGCTATTCGTTGGTGCTGACCGCGGCTGGGACAGTGACAACAGCGAACCCGAAGACGGATCGGCCTTCTACGTGCTGGATGCGGAGACAGGATCGATAACGACGACGTGGGATGATGACTCGGTTGAGCCGCTTGTTCGCGGTGGGCCGACGGTCGTCGACGATACGGTGTACTTCGGAACGTTCGATGGGCGGATTTTCGCCCGAAATACGAGCGACCTGAACCTCAATTGGGGGTTCGATGTAGAGGATCACGAAGGAAGCACGCCGGACGTGAGCCCGAACACGTCGCACAACGGCGTACAGGTTGTTGATGGATCCGCCTACGTCACCGATACACTCGGAACACAGGATGGCTTTGGAAAGCTGTACTCGCTCGATGCCGATACCGGCGATGTCGAGTGGTCGTTCGATCCGGGCGAGAACTCCTCGATGCGTCGGTACGGCCCGTTAGTGTACGATGGGCTCGTGTACGCGAGTGCTGACGAGACACTCTATGCGTTCGATCCCGATGACGGAGCGGTCATCTGGGAACACGACGGATCCGTTCAGGATCATCCGATTACGGTCGATGGCCTGCTCTACACAACCGACGACAGAGGCGCGAGTACGACTGCGAACGACCGAGTTGTCGCACTTGATGCGGCAACAGGTGAAGTCGAGTGGGGATATACCGTCAATAATCCGCCGCGCTTGACAGTAGACAACGGTACCGTGTACGGGGCAGGGCGCCAAATTGACGCTAACGGTAATCTCTACGCGCTGGACGCACAGACTGGCGAAGTGCTCTGGATAACGGAACCGGTCGACGTCAGAAACACGTTAGAGGAGGTCCTGTCAATTCGAAGATACACCAGCGTACCCACCGTACACGACGGTCTACTGTACACCAGTGCGAGAGCGAATAGTACCGACGGCGACGAGACATACGCCCTCGCGTTCGACGCGTGGGACGGAACTCCCGAATGGGTGTATGTGAACGATGACACCCCACTCTCGGGAGCGCCGACCGTGGTTGCCGATCCGGCGGACGGATCGAGCGTCGGATCGAGAGCTCGGCTCGGAACGGACGGACACCATCACGATTGGACTGGTTCTGACGCGGTCACTGCGGTCGTAGATATCGACCCACGGGCTCCAACGATCGACGAACAGGCCGCTTTTGACGGCTCCAACTCATTCACGCCAGCCGACCAAATCGACGATTACGAGTGGGATTTTACCGGAGATGGGGTGACTGACGAGACCGGAGAAACTGTCGAATATACGTTCGACGAGTGGGGTCAACACGACGTTACCCTCACTGTGACGGATTCGGATGGCGACGAACACGCCCGGACGATCTCGATCACGGTCGAGCTTCCGCCGATCGCGGGGTTCGAGAATCCGCCACAGGATCTCGACGGGGATGGACGCTACAGGGATATCAACGGTGACGGAGAGGTCGATATCAGCGATGTTCGCGCACTCCAGCAAAACTTGGACGACGATGTGGTACAGAACCATCCTGCGGCATTCAACTTCGCAGACACCGACCCACCGGAGGTAACTGAGGTCGACCTCGAAGCACTGTTCGAGCAGATCACGGGAGGGGAGAGCGTATGAGTTGCCCCGACTGGAATCCGTTTGTCAGTCGAACCGTCACGGTTGGCGCGGTCATCGTCGCTGCGACGGTCCTGCTGTTCGGATCGGTCGGATTCGCGGCCGGATCAAACGTCGTGTTGGATCCACCAGCGACGAGCGACGGAGAGGTCGGAGACACATTCGAGATCGACATCCTAGCCGAGGACGTAGACGACGATGTCGGCGCATACTCGGTCACGATCGACATTGACGACGCGTCCGCGGGAGACGGCGAGATCGTCGCAATCGACTCTGCGGGGGTTCCGATCCTTGAGTCAGACGATCCGATTGCCGCCGACGGATCACACGCCAGTCTTGATGTCGTCTACGGTGACGAGCATATCGAAGCGGACGCCGACGGGACGGCAGTGATCGGGACAGTCACGGTCGAAAAAAGCGAACCGGGTGACTTTGATGTCGAGTATTCCGTCGAGACACTCACTGATTCCGATGGAGTAACCTACGACATCTCGCAGTTCGCTCAAGAGGGAGCCACCACGATCACCGATCCGACGACTGACTTCGAGGTGACCGACGCATCCGTGAACGAGACTGCGGTCGAACCCGGAGACGATGTCGAATTCGACGCAATCGTCGAAAACACCGGAACCGAATCCGGCGAGATTACCGTCGAACTACACTACAGCCTCGGCGGCAGCGATGAAGTCGTCGAGATGGAGACGGTTGAAATTGACGGACAGGACGACGCACAGATCGACTACACAATCGCATTCGACGAGGAAGGAACTGTCTCTCCGTGGATCGGTAACTACTCGCTCGTAACATGGGGTGCGTCTACGGAGGAGATCGTCATCTCCGAGCCCGACGAGGCGTTCTTCGACGTGACGATCGAGAACGCTCCGGAGAGCGTCATCGAGGGGGAGGAGATCGCGGTCGACGCGGAAATCGAGAACACCGGTGATGAACACGCCGAGCAGACCGTCGAGTTCCTGGTCGACGGGAGCGTTGAGAACGAGAGCGTCGTGGCACTCGACGGCTTGGCGAGCGCCTCCGTCTCGTTTACCTACGTCACTGACGGGGCGGACCAACCCGATATCGATCTCGAAGTCGCGAGTGAGGACCACACTGCCAGCCACTCGGTCTCGATCGGCGAAAAGACCGGCATCGACATCTACGTCGAAGACGGCGCGATGGATCCCCTCGAAGATGTCTCGATAACTATCGTAGATGACGAACAGAACCACGTTGCCGATCTGACGACGGACGAGAATGGCGCGGCGTCGGTTGCCGTCGACGAGGGAGAGTACGTCGTCGAGGTGGAGCGAACAGGCTACGAGCCTGATTCACGAGAGGTGAGTGTAAGTGATAGTGAAATGACGTACGTGGGCTTCGGTATCGATTCGCTCGCACAGGTCACGTACGCGTCGCTTGAAGATGCCTTCGTCGAAGCCGAAACCGGCGAACAGGTCGATATCACGGTCGTCGCGGAGAACGATGGGGATGAAGAGTCGACAATCGACATCTCGATCGGGCTCGATAACATCGGGTTCTACGATAATCCAACACTCGATCCCGACGGAATCGACAGCGACGATCCCGAAGAGATCACTGTCGAGGCCGGAGAGACGAAAGAGACGACGTACACGCTGACGTTCTCCGAGACGTTCGGAACCGAGCCTCCGGGATACGTCACCGTGAACAACCTCCACGCAGGCGATCTTGCGGTCGTCGAGAGTGATCCGGAACCGGACGTTCAGTTCGGTCAAGTCACGCTTCTCGACCTCGAATCACCTACTGACGAACTCACAGTTGTTCCCGAACAACCAGTCACTGTGCAGGTGTTCCTGTCGAACGAGGGAACTGCAGAGGGAACTAAAGAACTCACGCTAGTCCGTGACGAAACGGAGATCGATTCGGAGACGGTTACAGTTCCAGTAGAACAGTCGATTCAACACCAGTTCCAGACGACATTCGACGGAACCGGAACCTACGAACTGGCGGTAAATGATATTCAAGCCGGTACCGTCATCGTAGAGGAGGACGACTCCTCATCGTCTACGCCGTCACCTACACCATCGCCGGAGCCCGAGCCGCCGCATGCAGAATTCACTGTCGACTCCGAAGGTCCTGTCGAGGGTGAAGAGCTGACGTTCGACGCCAGGGAATCATCCGTCCCCGAGGGACAACTCGTCGACTATCGATGGGATCTTGATGGCGACGGGACATTCGACGAAACGACTGACGCACCGCTCTTTACCCACGTGTACGATGATGCCCTCACCTACGACGTCACACTGGAAGTCGAAGACGATGGGGGGGAGACAGACTCGACATCAATGACGGTCACCGTAAGTGCAAGCGAGGAGAACGGCGAACAGGACGAGGCTGAAGACGTGGGTGATGCTGATACTGAAGACGGTGAGAGTGACTCAGCCGACGGCGACGAGACAGCAGAGAACGGAACAGAGGCGGCGGACCAGCCCAACAGCGAGAATTCCGAACAGTCTGACACCGAGGAGTCGGGACAGAGCGACACAGGAGGAGAAAGCGACGACGAAACTCCAGGATTCGGTCCCGTAGTTGCCATTGGGGCATTGCTACTGGTTGGACTGCTCATTGGACGAACCAGTGGTTCGCCACCCGAACAATAAGTGGAATCCACCTGTGACCAATACAACTATATACATGTAGGAAAGTTTTTATCTGAGTTTCCGAATGTTCGACATCGCCGAGGTCCATTTCCGAGTTTTTTATCTCCTCGTTGCGATCTCCGTCCTCGGTCTGCTCCAGAAACCGTTACGGAACCGCAAGCAACCGGGGAGCACGTGGTTTGCGATCGCTGTCGGATCTATTTCTGTCTGGCTCGCTTGTGTTGGACTCTACTACTTTGCTGATGAGCTCTGGACGGCGCTCGCTCTCTATAATATCGTCCTGTTTGCGATCACAATCTGTTTTTTCAGCTGGCTGCTGATGGCAATCGAGTTCGCAACCGGGAAGCGGCCACCCCAATGGGCCATCATTGTTCTTGGGGTACTCGCTGTGGGGCACTTTGTCCTGCTCTGGACGAACTACGTCTGGCTGCACGAACTGGTTTACAGGGCAAGCGGTACCCACGTAGATATGGGCGGGGGACTGAATACGGGACGTGAGCCAGTGTTCTGGATCCAGATGGTTGTCGTCTACGTCATTATCTTTGCGTCGTCTGTGGTGTTTACCGCGGAGTGGCTCAACGCCAGAGGGCCCCGAAAGCGCCAGGCCGGGATCCTCGCAATCACACCGGCTGCGGGCGTCGTAACGAGTGTCCTGTGGTTCGCTGAAGTACTGCAACTTCCGTTCGATCCGACACCCGTCGGTGTGACAGTTAGTATTATGCTAGTTGGGTGGGCGCTGTACAGGACTGACTATCTAGAGATCACACCTATTGCAACGCGTATGGTCGTCGAAGAGATGCCCGATGCGGTCGTGATCTTCGATAGGGGCGGCCAAGTTATCGAGTGGAACCGGGCTGCTCAGTCTCTCTTCGGCGTCGAAGATCCATCGATTGGCATGCCAGCAGCGTCGTTCTTCGGGTCAGTCTCGTCTGACGTTCGGTCGCGGTTGCTGCCGGACAACCAGACCAATTTGCAGATCACAATCCAGGGAGATGAACGACCTCGACAGTTCTCGGTCTCGAAGTTCGCGATCGTGGCGGGGAAGACATCGTTCGGCCGCGTCGTCGTACTGCGTGATATTACCGAGCTGAAACGTCGAGAAGAACAGCTGCTCGCACAGAACGAGCGACTCGAAGAGTTTACCGATATCGTCTCCCACGACCTGCAGAGCCCACTCATGCAGATCCGTTCGAGTGCACAGGAAGCCAGTTCGACGGGAGACGTGACCCACGTCGATCGTGTAATCGGTGCGACCGATCGAATCGACGAACTCGTGACCAACCTCCTCAAGCTCGCACGCACCGGTCGACAGCTCGACACCGAGGAATCCGTCAATCTGGACGAGGTTGCAGAGACAGCCTGGTCGCACGTCTGGAGTCCGTCTGGGGAGCTTGTGACCGAGACTAATAGGACGGCGGTCGGCGATCCGAGCCGGATCCAGCAGCTGTTCGAAAACATGTTTCGTAACGCAGTTGAACACAGTCCCCCGGACGGCGATGCTCAAACTGTTCGGAATCCCGTGGATCAGCGAGATTCCGTGAGAACCGAGACGGGATCGATCGGTCTGAACCGAGCAGACATGTCAAAGAGGAACACGACATCTGGGGACCACACTGCAGATGCAACAGTGAAAGAGACACATCGAAAGGAATTCGAAGACAGCGAATCAGCGATCCGCGAAACAATGAACGACGCCGATCACAGTTCGACACGGAGTGTCCCTCAGGGGAGCGATCCGGACTCGGGGAAGTCCGCCGCCGACATCAAAATCACGGTCGGGCCACTACGGGACGGGTTCTATATCCAAGACGATGGAGCAGGCATCCCGCCCGAACAGCATGACCAGATTTTCGAGAAAGGATACACCAACGCGTCTTCTGGGACCGGAATCGGGCTCAGTATCGTGCGACAGATCGTCGATGCCCACGGCTGGTCGATCCGAGTGACCGGGGGGACTGATGGGGGCGCACGTTTTGAGATCACCGGCGTCGAATGCCAACCGATCGCCGGCGGCGAGCGAGACTGACCGGATCGCCCCTTGATCAGCTGTCAGTCGGGTCTAGAGAACTGGAAGAGATCACTGGTTCCGATACTGTCGAACTGTGATCGTCCGACGGCTTCAGTGCGGATCGCTCCGATCAAGGTGAACAGTAACGACCGTCCCCTGAGGATCGTTATCAACGATGGAGAGGTCGCCATTGACGCGATCCAGGACGGTTCGGACGAGGTACCATACGGCGCTGACCTGTTCCTGTGAGTCGGTTCCGGGTGTCGAGCGGCTGAGTTGTTGTTTTCGTCCGTCGGACATGCCCGCACCGTCATCTGCGATGACGACGGTGACACGGCCCTCAGTGTATCCGATGGTCACCTCAACCGTCTTGGCCGCAGTGCCGGTGTCATCATCGCTCACGGCGTGTGCCAGTATTTGTCGGAAGACGAGACTGAGCATCGGGATGCTGGTGACCGATACCGTTTCGTCCGCTGGCGATTCCCACTCGACGATGAGTTCCGCATCGGTATCCGACCGGAAGCGCTCGAGTTCGGGGTCGAGAACGCGGCGGAGCGCGACCGGATTGGGGTCGGATCTCGGGGACTCGGTGATGACATCGATCACCGCCCCCACGGTGTCGGTAAGCTCGAGTGCATGGGTGCTTGCGTCCAGAATTGCGTCGGCAGTCGCTCTCTCACCTTCGCTACGCTCGCGAAGGCCATCCGCATGTCCAACGATCATGCTCACGTCGTCCCGAAGCTCCGTCCGAAGGATCTCGTTGATCCGTTCGAGCTGGTGGGTTCGGTCCCGAAGCTCCTGTGAGATCCGCGCTCGTTCGATCGCGTACGAGATCGTCCGAACGAGAGTATCCGCGTTGAGCTGGCCCTTGAGGAGGTAGTCCTGTGCACCACATTGGATCGCGTCGATTCCCATCCCTTTCTGGCCGGTCAGAACAATCACGGGTGTCGACGTATGCTCTAGCATCGTCGAGACGGTTTCGAGACCGTTACTATCCGGGAGCCCGAGATCAAGCAAGACGACGCTGATATCACCGTCTGCGACGCAGTCGATACCCGCTGCCAGCGAGTCAACGTGCTCGACAGTGTCGACGTAGGCTGGCCGTTCCTCGGCGGTCGAGAAGTCGCTGCGGCGTTCGACGAGCATTCGTTCGATGATCGCCGCATCGCTGGACCGATCTTCGACGAGTAAGAGAGTGCCTCCTGTCGAAGTACTCATTCCTCTTGGTTTCTGTTGGCTCTACTTAATTTATTCGAACGGCGTAACGATCACCGCTGGATTTATTTCAGCTACTGACGAAGAGAGTAGAGAGTTGATGTGATCGAATGAGCCATCGAGACGTCGCGATTCCCCCCGACAGCCAGCGTACTCTCGAGGCTGTCGCACTCCTGAAGAGAAAGTGGTCGCCTGTCGTCCTGCTGTTATTACAACAGAATGGCCCACAGGGATTCAACGAGCTTCTCGAAGGCATTCCGGAGGTTTCATCAAAGACCCTTTCCGATACCCTCGGCGCGCTACAGGAGGAGGGGCTAGTAAATAGACGCGTCGTCAGCGAGTCCCCTCTGCGTGTCGAGTACGAGCGAACGGCGGCTGGACGTGAGTTAGAGCCGATCTTCGAGTCGTTAGCCGACTGGGTCGAAGACCATCTCGACCGACCGGATCAGTTCGTCCTGCTGGCCGACGACGATCGGCGGCTTACAGAACTGTACCAGGGCTGGCTGCCCGACCGCTATACGGCGTACAGAGCACACGACGGTGATGACGTATTGGCCCGCCTCGAAAACGGGATCGACGTCGCAGTGCTCGATGCGGATATCCCGGGCGTGGATCCCGAGTCATTCATCGCTCGTCGTTCGTGTCGAACCGTGCTCGTCGTGGGCGACCAGCCAGTACCAGCGAAACTCGCGGTAGAGTGTGACGATGTGCTCCGAAAACCACTGACCCGCAAAACAGCGCTCGATGCGATCGCCAACCAGTTCGAGCGGATCGGTGAGCCACCACGAGAGCGCGAGCGCGCGTCGCTGGAGGCTCGAAAATCGTTCCTCGAATCGGAGTACTCCAGAATCCGGCTCGAAGACGAAGACGCGTACTGCGACCTCGTGGACCGATTGGAGGCGCTCGACGAGTCGGCGAAGTGAGGCAGTCGCCGCAGGGAGTTACGTTCTGGGAACTGGGTTGCTTACGTCGGTGATCGCTGAACGATATGTCACCAACATGTGACGGTGGCGTGTGACCGAAAATAGTCATACCCGGCGGCACGTACTGATTAGCGGATCAATAACATCCCTCACGGCGCTTGCGGGCTGCACGTCGAGCGACGACGGAACCGGTAACGGCGACGACGGAACCGACACTGGAGCATCCACAACGAACCCAGAATCTAGCGACGGTCCGTGGGACGTCGAAGTACCCGACGATCCTGCCTTTCTGGCCAACCCTGACGTCGTCGGACCGGGAGAGGATGTAAAGTTCATTCTCACGACGTGGGTCACACGATCGATCGACGACTATGACCGCTTCGAGGTAACCTTCGACACCGTCGCGTTACACAGGGACGGTGACGACGACGTGACTGTTCCAATTGATGTCACCGTCGACCTCACCGCATACGAGCCCGGGTCGACTGGAGAGCTCATCACCCTCGTATGGGTCGTTGGGATTCCCACCGGCACCTACACGTCACTGACCCTCGATGTGACACCCGTGGAGATCGTGCACGAGTTAGGCGGCGACGTCACCGATGGATTCGAGAATCCACCAGTCTTCGAGTTTGCGGCCGACGACGGCGTCGAGATGTTCGAGGACGGGGCGATCGACGCACGGATGACGCTCTCGCCCGAATACGACTTCGAGACGCCGACTCTCGAAGAACCGCTCTCGGTGGGTACCGCGGCGGGGAAGACGGTGGTTCTCGACCCTACCCGCTACGAAAACTGACCGAGTGGGCATCCACAGCCCTCGTTCCTCGTATTTTCCTGCCCGCGGCGGTCGTGACTACTCGTACACAAAGGCCTCGAAAACCGAACGGACGTGCTCGCCTCGGTCCTCGAACTCGCTGGCTGTCAGATAGCCCTCGTTCCCGACGTACTCCCGGTCGGACCGGTCGACCTCCCAGTGTCTGCCTGCGAACAACGCGACGACGTCGTCCTCGTCGGTCTCTGCAAGTCCAACGTGGACGAAGACAACGGTTGGATCGGCGTCCGATCCTGTGATCCCGCCGTACGAGACGATCTCGTGTTGAGCGTCCAGATCGGCGAGCTGTGCCTCGGTGGTATCGAGGCGCTCGGGTCCGCTGTGCCACTCACTATCAAGCGCGTCGATGCCCGCGTCACCGAGCAACGACTGTGCCTCTTGGTCGGTGAGAAGATCGGCGGGCGACATCCCCGCGACAGGGTTCAGTGATCGATCCATCACACTCGCCCGAGGCGTGGCAAATCCAGAAACTGTGGGTCCCGAATCTAGGGAGAGGACACTGTGCTCAGCCGAGTCCGACGACTGCCACGAGATTCCAGCCTCACGCACTGCACTGGCGAGCAAATGACTGTTCCGGAGACTACCCATCGAGTCGGTTTGCGAGGGGTACTGGATCGCACCGACCAGAGCGTACGCGTCACCGGGGAAGAGCTGGTCTCCCGGGAAATCGTCGGGGTCAGGAGCTGCCGTCGGACTCGCACCCAGCTGGAACTCGACTGGCGAGCGCTCGGGCTGCCAGAGCGAGTCACTGAATTCTACCGAGGCCGTCGAAACCCAGCCGTCATCGATCGAACGAGCTGGGATGCCGACTGGTCGCTCTTCGGTCCAAGAGTCCCCCGGTATCCAGCTATCACCGGGGATCCACGAATCGCCGGGAATCCAGCTGTCGCCCGGTATCCACGAGTCGCCAGGAATCCAGCTATCACCGGGGATCCATGAGTCACCGGGAATCCAGCTATCCCCCGGAATAAAAACCGTCACCTGATTCGCCGGGACCGAACTACCAGCCTCGACCGGCCGGGCTCCGTCGAATCGGTTCGACTGGGCGTCCGCGACGAAGAGCAGGGCGTCCCTGTTGTCTCCGTTCTCTCGATTGGGTTCGAGCGCCGAGATCGGGATGCGGACGGCCGGTTGGGTAACGGTGAGCGAGTCCCGATCGTCCCAAGAGCTGCCCGGAATGGTCGCCATCGGAACGACTCCACCAGCCTCTCCGACGAATAGCGTCGCGCCAAGCGACGCCGGTTCGACGTCGCCAGCGGAGATGCCGTCGATAGGCAACTCTCCTGCGTCCTCGTTTATTGTGACCGGTGATCCGAAAAACTCCTCTGGCAGACCCGCGACGACGGCCGCGTCGATTGTCTCTCCAGCAGGCACGGACCTGCCCTCAATCTCGGTCGGTAGGTCAGCCTCACCAGCGAGTACCGCAACATCGATCCCCTCAAGCCCGGCGTCCTCACCGGGGAAGAACGATGACGCCGGGAGCACGAGCGCGTCAGTCGCCAGTTCGTACTCGCGGGGCCAGGCGTCGGCCTCGCCGATCTCGATCGGTCGCCGACCGTCCGGATCGGTCCGTGCAGCCGGAAGATCGAGGGTGTCTCGGCCGTCCGGAAGGGGAAGTGTCAGGTCCAGATCCGGACGCGCCGTGACGACGAGTGGCCGCCCAGCGCGGTGGTCATCCGATGAGGAGTCGGCCCAGCCATCAGGGACGAACAGCGCCGTTCGACTCGGGTCGAGCGTCCACGTGTCGGTTGGGGCAGTGGTAAACGCCGGTGCTCCGGCAGCCATCCCCAGCGCTGTTGCCGGGACAGCAGCGCCGCCGTCGGAGCCGAGTATCCGCGTCAGTCCCGGCGCGTGTCCATCCGTTCCGGACCGGCCGTTCTCGGCCTGCTCGTACACGGCAACGTGGTTCGTGATGCTCGCGCTGACATCGACGCCACCAACCGAGCGCTCCTCCTCGATGACGATCTCGTCGAGTGCCGTCTCTTCATATCCCAGCGACTGTGCGCTCGACTCGGGGAGATAGATGCGGTTGGCGCTGAACTCGTGCTCGGTCAGCGTCGAGCACCCAGCCAGTGTCGCCGCAGTCGCCCCACAGATGCCAAGGTACGCTCGACGGTCGAGGACTCTGTTCTTGCGCCCAGCACGCTTCGAATCGTTTTCCATGAACTGAGACCGTGGCTGAGAGACATGTCTTTTTGCCAACGTTCGAGTAAGCGAGGGGATTACGCTGCGGAAATCGACTCCCCGGGTCGTCCCATCGATTTCCTCATCTCGACTGTCGGTTACAATAGAGTTACCGTGGTGGTTAATGACAGGTGACCGAAAGGATAGGGGAGACGATGGCAAAACGAGGGTATGGATCGATCGAGGAAGACGACGGATGACAGATCGACGAGACGGTCAGTACTGTATGCATGTGGTGGCGTCGGGATAACAGGGATCGCTGGCTGTCTCGGTGACGACGAGCCAGACCCGAACACCGACGACGCGAACGGAGATGAAACAGATGGAAACACCGACGGCGCAAGTGGAGATGAAACAGACGGAACCAGCGACGGCGAGGGGAGTGATTCGATTCGGCTCGAACCCAGTGACGGCTGGGCAGAGCCACACGATGATGTCGAGGTGCCATCCGAACCAGGACAGGCGGTCCTGCGCGTCGGGGGCGAAACGATGACACTCACCGGCATCGCCAACGGTGGCGAATTGAGCGACGACGACCTGAGCGTGACCGGTGCCGAAACATTCGAGTTCGTGGGGACGTTTCGGGGCGGGTCGTACCAGGGCGGCGAAATTACCGTCGACCTTCGCAGAATGGTAGGGTACGAAGACCTCTCCGGCAGATGGGCCGAATCAGACTCGTTGACCCTCACAAGGAGTGATAACACGGGACTCGGGAACGTCATCTACCGCCTGTTCGAGGACGGCCGACTCGCGAACGCTGACAACACAGGCGAGCTCGAAGGGCGACGGTTCACGCAGGAGCCGTTCGTTCACGTCAGCCAGGACGGTGTCGTAACGGCTGTCGAAGAGTTTGACAGCCACGTTGATGACTCCCTGAACGGCCGGCTGGAGT
>OBKM01000908.1_pt1 | contig 13345 bp, 8 predicted proteins | sample 1519691 | NCBI WGS metagenome assembly OBKM01 (sample SAMEA37050418, study PRJEB22526) | metagenome | biome: saline pan; feature: lake; material: water | place: Egypt | collected 2015 | depth 0.5 m
GCTCTTTTCACAGCGCTCGTCTCGCTTTTCTGGTTTTGGCGATCTCGCGACTAAGAACCTGTTTTGATTTTGGATGCGATGGCGAGAGCGAGCAGCGATGTGGCGAAAATCGGACCTCGATCGAGGGGCGTAGTGGAGCTACGGACCGAGATCGGGGATGATTTGCAGCCCATCGAAGCCGCTCGTAGCCCGAAAACATAAATTGAAACAGGTTCTAAGTGCGTCGTCGCAGGAAGCCTTTCGGCACTCCCACTTGCTATCCCTCCTCGATGCGCGACGCGCAGGCTGCGCTGGACAGCTGCGGGATCGCGCATTTTTTATTCGCCGGGAGCGCGCTCGGCTTGCAGCCGTATGGTTCATCTAGGCGAATCCTCACTCCCATCGATACACTTTCCCTTATGCACGTGGGCTTAAGACTTTTGGCCGTACTACTTGCGGGCAGTATGATTTTCTTCGCCGGATGCGACGTGGAGGGCAACGATGGAAGCACCACTGCGCCTCCCAACGAGCCCGGACCTGACATGGACACGGCGTATCTGACGGATGCGCTATGGGACGATGGGCGGGCTGAAGTGGCGTTCTACGAAGTGGAGCGCAATCATACCCCCTATGAAGACAACGTGAGCCAATCGTTCACCGTAGGCACCTATCTCGTTAAGCAGGATTATTCAGTCAACGCGCAGACTAAAGCCACTGAAGGGATGGACGGGGAGCCGGCCTTCAAGTATGCACTATTCTACGATTTCGAGAGCGGATCGTACGACTACGACCACAACTACGTGGTCAACGCCCGCCAGGACGATCTGCGCCCCTACAAAGAATCGTTTACGAGTTTCGACTGGTGCTCGAACGTGTATCGCGAACTAGCGGTGCATGCCGATGAAACAGTGACGGCCATGATGCGCAGCGACGATTATGGCAACACCGACGACGAGTTCAACTACCGGGCAGGCGCCTACACGCCCGCCCAACTACCGACCGTTGTGCGCGGACTCGACTTCGAGGCGTCTAGTGACCAAACCTTTTTCGTGATGCTCGACGACGGCACCTACGTGCAGGCGCAGGCCGAATACGTGCAAGATGATACGTATGACCTGAACGGAGAAGAGGTGCCGGCCGAGCGCATCACGACGACCTACGAGGAGCCTGTTCCCTCCATGATCTCTGAAATCGACGTCACGCAGGAAACGTACTGGCGCGGAGCTGACGACGAACGGCTCCTGCTGCGCGTTCGGGGAGAGGCCGGCGAGTATGAGATGAACCTCATCGAGCACCTGCGTTCCGCATACTGGGAAGAGGACGTTTGGGAAGAGCTCGAACGCGTGACCGAACGACCTTAGTTCTTGCGCGCACTGCATGCGCAACGCGGAAGACCGCACGATGTGTAACTCGCACGATGGGTAACTAGAAGGCTGCCGCCACCAGCGCGTCAAATGCACTATCACGAGAAAGTTGGGCAGAACCGGAGGATGGCATGAGATGGCTTAACATCAGGATCGGGTCAGTTTCTGGAATTGGGATCTATCTGCACTGGACCTTCCAGCTGCTGATCATCGGCGTTTTCGCGTTCTACTACTTCTACGACGACGGTGGGCTGACGGCAGCCGCGTTCGGATCCGTGGCTATTCTTGCCATCTTCGCCTGCGTGCTGCTGCATGAGATTGGCCACGCGCTGACGGCCAAGCGGTTCAACGTTCCCACCCGACACATCACGATCTACCCGATTGGGGGGATCGCGCGTCTGGAGCGCATCCCGGCTAATCCCATGAAAGAGTTCTGGATTGCCATCATGGGCCCGGCGGTCAACGTGGCGATTGCTGCCGTGCTGGCAGCTGTGGTCCTTATCTTTGGCCTCTCCTTTGCGCCGAGCACACTGCTCGATCCGGCAGAAAACCCGATAGCCACGCTCATGTGGATTAACATTGCGCTCGTGGTTTTCAATATGCTGCCGGCCTTCCCCATGGACGGAGGGCGCGTTTTGCGAGCGCTCCTGGCGATGAATCGCGACTACGCCGATGCGACCCAGACGGCAGCAAGCATCGGGCAGGGCATGGCGATTTTGTTTGGCCTGTTCGGCATTCTCATCCTGAATCCCGTCCTGCTCTTCATCGCGCTCTTCGTCTACATCGGCGCGCAGCAGGAGTCGCAGCAGGCCATGTTTCGAGCGCTGTCCGAGGGCGTGCCCGTGCGCCAGGCCATGATGACGCGCTTCCAGACGCTGCATCCCGACACTACGCTCGACGAAGCGGTTGACCAGCTGCTCGCCGGCTCCGAGCACGACTTCCCCGTGGTGGACGACGACGGAAAGCTGATCGGCATCCTGCGACGCAAGAAGCTGATCCAGTCGCTAACCGATCTCGGCTGGGAGGGCCGTGTCGGTGATATCGCGGAATCAGTGTCTCAAACGATCGACGCTGACGCCATGCTCGAGGATGCGCTCATGGAACTGCAGCAGGCCGGCGATTCCATGGTTCCGGTCGTGCGCAACGGCGAGCTCGTCGGCGTGCTCACGCTTGAAAACGTCGGAGAGCTCATGATGATTTCTTCGGCACTGCGTGGAAGAAGCGGACCGAGAGCCATTGGTTCGGGAACGGAGCAGGGCCGATCGGGTCGCCAGATTGCTCCCCCCAGCAGTAGCTGAGTATCCTGCGAAAAAGTCGACGACCGTGCGGATGGTGAGGAAGGGTCATTGAAGAAGAGCGTCTCTTCTGCCTATGTTGGGAGACGCGGACTTGCGAGCTACTGCCGATCCTGATTCCCTGCACTCACTCACCATCGAATTGATTTTATGCGCCGCACGAACATCGTCTGTACCCTTGGGCCTGCCACATCCAGCCGCGAAACCATCCAGGACCTTGTAACTGCGGGAATGGCCGTGGCTCGACTGAATTTCTCGCACGGCACCCATGAGGAGCATCGCGAGCGGATAGAGCACGTTCGCGCCGCTGCCGAGGCCGAGGACCGAGCGGTGTCCATCATGCAGGATCTGCAGGGCCCGAAGATTCGAATCGGCCAGATGAAGGACGGCGGTGTGCTGCTGGAAGAGGGCAGTGAGCTTATGCTTACCAGTGAACCTCTCAAGGTGGGCACCCATGAGCGAGTCCACGTCGACTATCCGACGCTCTCGGAAGACGTAAGCACCGGCGGCCGCATTCTGCTGGACGACGGTCTGCTGGAGCTTAAAGTCAAAGAGGTGCGCAATGGCGAGGTGCTCACCGAAGTGGTGACCGGAGGGCCGCTCCGTTCCCGAAAAGGTGTCAACCTTCCCAACATCCATACGACGACTCCTGCGCTGACGGAGAAGGATAAAGAGGACCTGGCGTTTGGTCTGGAAATGGGGGTCGACCTGGTGGCTCTTTCGTTTGTGCGAGCGGCAGAGGACGTGCAGGATCTAAAGGATCGCATTGAAGAAGCAGGCAAGGAAGTGCCGGTCATCGCCAAGATCGAAAAGCCAGAAGCTGTCGAGTCCATCGGCAGCATCTTGGACGTGGCGGACGGCATCATGGTGGCTCGGGGCGACATGGGGATCGAGATGCCGATGGAGGAAGTCCCGAGCACACAGAAAATGCTGATCCGCGAAAGCATGGAGCGGGCTCGTCCCGTGATTACGGCGACCGAGATGCTTGAAAGCATGATCGATAATCCCCGCCCGACCCGCGCGGAGGCCAGTGACGTAGCCAACGCCGTGCTGGACGGCAGCGACTCCGTCATGCTGTCGGGAGAAACGGCTGTGGGACAGTATCCCGTGAAGGCAGTTCGGGCGATGACGCAAATCATTCATGCGGCCGAGCAGCATCACCGGCGCTACCGCACGTCGCTCGAGGTAACGCCTGAACGGCTGGAGCGCACGGGGAACGTCACCGAGTCGGTCAGCTTCACGGCGTGCCGGCTGGCCGAGCAAGTCGGCGCCAGCGCTATTGCGTGCCTCACCCACTCGGGCGCGACGGCCAAGAACATCGCCCGCCACCGGCCGAGCATGCCGATCTATGCGTTCACCAACCAGGAAGCGGTCGTAGGGCGCCTCGGCGTGCTCTGGGGGACCAAGGCGTTCCATATTCCCTTCCTCGAAGATACCGATCAGGGAATCAAACTCGTCCAGCAGGTGCTCGTCGAACGCGGCCTGGTTGAACCCGGCGAGCTCATCGTGCTCACCGTCGGCATGCCGCTGCCGGCTCAAGGGCGCACCAACACGGTGCACGTGAGCCGCGTTCAGGAACAGCCTCAAGAACTGGTGTCGGACTAACTGATGTCGGCCTGCTGAAGGATCAGAGGGTGCTCGTAAAGGTTAGACAAAGGGCAATAAACCTCTGCATCCTGCATCGTTCAGCCGGTTCTCATGCGTCGCCTGCTCCTTCTGCTGGCCGGTCTTATCGTCCTTTCGGCGTGCGGGAGCCAGTCGTTCGTGAGCCAGCAGTACGGCGATTTTACGGCCTATTACAATACCTTTTACAACGCGCAGAATGCGTTTGAGGATGGTATGGAGGCGCTCGAAGCCTCCGATCGCCCTGTTGACCCTGAGCAGTATACTACCATCTTTCGAACGCCCGGAAACGCCCCGGGAGAGCAGCACTTCGAAGAGGCCATCCGATGGAGCGCTGACATCCTGCGCGAGCATCCCGACTCCCGCTGGGTGGACGATGCGCTCATGATTATCGGGAAGTCCGACTTCTACCTGGACAACCAGGCCAGCGCTGCTGAGAAGTTTCGCGAAGTGATCGCTCTGTCGGAGGGAAGCGAGGAAGAGGCGCACTTCTGGCTCGTACGTACGCTGCTGGCCGCTCGGGATGCAGACGGAGCGATCGAGCATGCTGAGGAAGTCGCGGGTGAGGATCTCGACGAGGAGTGGATGAGCCTTATCCAGTTGGCGCGCGGAGAGGCGCACGTTCAGCAGGAGCAGTGGGATCGCGCTGTTGTGGCTCTGGAGCGCGGCCTAGAGAATCCGTCGCGAAGCGACGCGGCTGCACGCGGCGCCTTTTTGCTCGGACAGGTACACGAGACGCTCGACCAGCCGGAGGAGGCCGCTCGAGCCTATGCGCGGGTAACTGACTACCGCCCGACCTATGACCTCGGGTACGCGGCTCGTGTCGGGGAGGCCCGGATGCAAAGCCGCGCGGGACGCACCGAGGAGGCGCTGGCAACGATTCGCGACATGGAGGGCAGCAGTGAGTTCCGTGATGACCGTCTCGACCTGAAACGTCTTCGTGCGCAACTGGAGCGGGACGCCGGGCGCTACGACGCGGCCCATCGCACCTTTCGAGAGCTGCTCTACGCCGATGAATCTCCTTCGGGAGACGTGGAGGCGCGCGCCCATTATCAGTGGGGAACGTTGTACGAGGAAGTAGAGGGCGATTACGTATCGGCCGCCGCGCACTACGACACCGCCGCGACGCGTCTCGGGCGGAGCTCCTCTCAAGAGGCGCGCTACACGCCGTTTGCCCTCACGGATGTCCAGGAGCGCGCCGAGCGCTTCAATCTCCTGGCAGATCGCTCCGTCGCGGTCACACGCCTCGATTCCCTTCTGGAACTGGGAGCACTCGAGGAGGATGAATTCCAGTCGTTCATTGCCGAACTCGAAGAGCAGCGCGCGGAGCAAGAGGCAGACCGCTCGCAACAAGAGGATGATGCCTTCGACGCTGGCGGCGGGGGCGTTCCGATGGGAGCCGATCCGCGCGCAGAGGCGGCCGATGGGGAAGATTTCGCCGCCAGTGCAGCTGGGACCGCCGACGAGGGAGCGGGTTTCCTTTTCCACCGCGATCAAACGCAGGTGCAAGAGATGCAGCAGCGCTTCGAACGGCGGTGGGGCGATCGTCCTCGCGTTCCGAACTGGCGGCGCATCGAGGCCGTCGTCGACTACGGGGAATCGGCCGACGACGAAGAGGTGGCCGAAGAGATTGCCGAGGCCGTCCAACAAGAAGAGCAGGCGGCCGAGCAGGGGGAAGTAGAAATCGAGGGCAGTCGCGTTGATGTCTCCGAGGTGCCCCGGGACGAAGAAAGCCGGGCCGCGATGAAAGAAGAGCGTGCCGTTGCCCGGTACGAGTTGGGCACGGCTCTCTTTCTAGTGGCCGAAGAGCCCGACTCCGCGCGGGTGTGGTTCGAACGCGTACTGGAAGAAGATCGCGACCGGCCCGTTGCACGGCGCGCGCTCTATGCGCTCGCTGAGGCGCATACGGCGCTTGGCGACACGACTGAAGCGCAGCGGACGTACGAGCGGGTCATTGATCGGTATCCCGATTCTAATTTCGCCGAGCGCGCTCGCAGCCGTCTGGGGCAGGGAACGTCGGATGAGGGCGACTCCTCGCAGCAGGCCGATGCCGCCTACGCAGAAGCCTATGATCGATGGCAGCAGGGCGACCATCATACGGCCTACAACCGCATGATCGAGGTCGCCTTGCAATATAATGAGACACCGGTGGCTCCCCGAGCGCTTCTGGCTGCGGCCTCGATCGGATTGGAGCAGCGCAACGCAGAGGGAGCGCGGCCGCTCCTCGACCCGTCTACCTCGAACATGCTGGCCCAGCGCGACGATGATTCAACGCTCGCCCTGATCGGAGCCGACATCGAGGGGCAGACCTCGATTATCATGCTATTAGACTATCTCGCCGACCGGTATCCGGAGTCGCCCCAGGCAGATCGGGCCGAGCGCATGCTCTACGCGCTCGACGACGACCGAGAACCGGAGGAGGAAGCGACTGACACGCCGGAAGCGATTGCTGCGGGAGCGTCCCCGGAGGAGGCTTCCCACGACGAGGAGGCCGATCCGTCCTCGGACGAGACTGAAGAACAAGAGGAAGAGCGAGGAGAGGCCGAAACGCTACCGGGTCCAACCACCCAGGACGACGCAGCCGACGACGCGGAAGGCTCCGCGCCAGCCATCGACAGGGCGGCTGGAGGATGGGCCATCGCTGTGGCATCTGAAACCGATCGCTCGGCCGTCGACGAGGCTCTTGCAACCTACCGGGACGCATTTGGAGGCGAGACCATGCCTGTCGACCTGCTTCCTGCTGCAGACGCCGAAGAGGGCTATCAGATCGTTGTCGGGCAGTATCCGGGGGAAGACCGGGCAGCTCTCGCGATACAAAATCGAAGCGACGAACTTCCCGAGGAGGCCGAGCCGGTTCCGATCACACCGCCGGCCGAAGCCCCCCATCAGGAGGCTTCGGAGGAGGCGACATGGTCCATTGTTGTGGCCTCGCATCCGGATGAGGCAGGCCTCGAGGGAACCATCGAGCAGTATCAGGCGCTGATCGAATACCAGCTGGAGGAGGACTGGACGGTGACAACGGCCCATGGAACGGTTGAAGGGCGCGAGCGCCATCGCGTGCTCATCGGGGCATTCAACGACCGGGAGGCAGCCGCTGAGGCCAGAGACCGCCACGCGTCAGATTTGCCAGACAACGCATGGGTGATTCGCGCTGACGACCGATAAGCAGATCCCCCAGCGTCTTCCAGGAACTATATGGAATAGCTATGGTTTGCCGGCCATGCCCGGCATGGTGCTAGAGAACGGGTGCGCGGCGCGCTCTGCAGGAAGTAGGTGCACGCGGAGCGCGAACCGCCATCCGGAGTGCATCCTGACTTCACTTCGGGCTGATCTCTGTAGGATATCCCGCATGGCAGTATGGCGTCCCCCGAACGCGACCATAACGAGCACAATCGCTCAGGCGACTCCCCCGATCGGGACGCGTCGAGCCCTTCGTGGAAATGGCCTAAGATCTCCCTCTGGGTGTATCTGGCGATCCTGGTTGCGCTGGGCGTACATCTTTTCATCTTCTATGGCGGGTCGGATTCGCCGGAAATCGACTACAGCGTCTTTCTCGACTACATTGAGGAGGGACACGTTGAGAGCGTCGAAATCATAGACGACGCAGAGGTGCGAGGGCTCTACACGCGCGAAGCCATGCAGGAAGGAGCTGTCGAGCGTCCCGATCTCGACCCTGGGCTCCTGGGGAGCGAGCCGTCGGGGGAAGAGCGCCGTCGCTTCGTGACGACTAAGCCGACCGATCACGAGCTCACCCAGTTCCTGCGCGACCACAATCAGCAGGCGCGCGCTGACGGTGGAACCGTGGTCCAGTTCTCGGCCGTGCAGGAGAGCGACTGGTGGAGCACGGTGCTCATGTGGGGCGTCATTCTGGTGCTATTTATCGCCCTCTGGGTATTTCTGATGCGCCGCATGCAGCCGAACTCGCAGATGCTCGACATGGGCGAAAACAAGGCGAAGCTCTTCGACGCCACCGAGAATCACTCGATCACGTTTGACGATGTGGCGGGGCTGGAGGAACCGAAAGAGGAAGTCGCCGAAGTCGTCGAGTTCCTCAAGAACCCGAAGAAGTTTACCCGGCTGGGGGGGACGTTGCCCAAAGGCGTGATTCTCGTCGGGCCGCCCGGGACGGGCAAGACGCTGCTCGCGAAGGCCGTCGCTGGCGAGGCTGGCGTGCCGTTCTTCTCGCTGTCGGGCTCCGACTTTGTCGAGATGTTCGTGGGCGTAGGCGCCTCCCGCGTGCGCGACCTCTTCAAGAAGGCCAAGGAGCAGGCCCCGTGTATCGTCTTCATCGACGAGATGGACGCCATCGGTCGCTCGCGCGGCCGCAACAGCATGGTGGGAGGCAACGACGAGCGCGAAAACACGCTGAACCAGCTGCTCGTCGAGATGGACGGCTTCGACTCGGACGAAGGCGTCATTATCATGGCCGCCACCAACCGTCCCGACGTGCTCGATGACGCGCTCATGCGCCCAGGACGCTTCGACCGGCAGATCGTGGTGGACAAGCCGGATCGGCGCGACCGCGAGGAGATCTTCGATGTGCATGTGCGCAACCTGCTTCTGGGCGACGACGTGAGGCTGGAGGTGCTCGCCGGACAGACCCCGGGATTCGCCGGCGCCGAGATCGCGAACGTATGCAACGAGGCGGCGCTCCTGGCCGCGCGCAAGGACAAAGAGGTCGTCGAGATGGACGACTTCGAGCAGGCCATCGACCGCGTCATCGCGGGCCTGGAGAAGAAGAACAAGATCATCTCGCCCGAGGAGCGCAAGATCATTGCTGTTCACGAGGCGGGCCATGCCATCGTCGGATGGTTCTCCGAGCACACCGATCCCGTCGTTAAGGTGTCGATTGTCCCGCGCGGCCTGTCGGCTCTCGGCTACGCCCAGCACCTGCCGGAGGAGCGCTACCTATACTCGCGTGAGGCGCTTCTCGATCGCATGACCATGACGATCGGCGGGCGCGTCGCTGAAGAAATCGCCTTCGGCCGCGTCACCACGGGAGCGCAGAACGATCTTGAGCGCATCACCCGGATGGCCTACGCGATGGTCGTGGATTACGGGATGAGCGAGCGCATTGGGCAGGTCAGCTTCAATCTCTCCCGACGAGGCGATGATGAGCCCATGTTCGATAAGCCCTACTCCGAGGATACGGCGCGGCTGATCGATAAAGAAGTAAAGTCGATCATCGACGAAGTGCGCGACCGCGCTCGTGCGCTGCTTGAAGACAGGCGAGACAAGCTCGACGAGATGGCCGAGGCTCTACTTGAGCAGGAAGTGCTCGGGCCCAGCGATCTTGTCGATATCCTGGGCGAGCGCCCTCACGGAGAATACGTGTCGGCCAATGGGAAGATTGAAGAGAATGGCGCGGCAACCGACCCGTCCCGCTCCTTAAGCGCGGCCGATGAGGATGAGCCCTCCGAGCAGCATGGGGAGGCGGAGTCCACCGATGGCCGAGGGGCGTAGCAGATTCAGTCGGAGGGTGGGTGCAAAAGCCATGAATCTGCCAGGCCCTACGAACCTGCCAACCGTCAGCAGGTTTAGCCGGTCGACTCATTAGCTAGGCCCACAGTCTCTTTGGTTTACTGGTATATATCGGTAGTTTGCCCGATCAAACTGAAAGAGAGCCGATCATGGGCTTCGAATGAGGTATTATTTATTTTGTGTGATCTTTACCACCCGAAGCGAACACCGGGCGGGTGATGTCTTAAAATAGAAGGCTGTAGTAATGACGGCAGGCACGAAAAGGCTGCCGTCTAGTTTTTACCGTGAAAAGAAAAAAGGAGTGCAGCGTGCCTACGATTCAGCAGCTTATCAGAAAGGGCCGGACGCCCAAACAGAAAAAGACGACGTCGCCTGCCCTTGAAGGGTGTCCCCAGCGGCGCGGCGTGTGTACGCGCGTTTACACAACGACCCCGAAGAAGCCCAACTCGGCGCTTCGGAAAGTGGCGCGCGTTCGCCTCACCAACGGGTATGAGGTAACGGCTTACATCCCGGGTGAGGGGCACAACCTGCAGGAGCACTCGATCGTGCTCGTGCGCGGTGGCCGCGTGAAGGACCTGCCGGGTGTGAAATATCACATCGTGCGCGGGGCCCTCGACACGGCCGGCGTTGCTGACCGAAAGCAGGGACGTTCCAAGTACGGAACGAAGAAGCCCGATTGATAGAACGGTACGCGCGGTTCGCGAGAACCATAGTACCACGCCTCGCGCTGTGTGTGAGCACGGCGCGTTTTTTATCGCGCGGTAGTCCGCGGCAGGTGTCGCGGAGCATTTGAATTAGAGGACAACCCACGTTCTGTATGTCTAGAAAAGAGAAGCCCAAGCAGCGTACAACTACGCCTGATCCGGTATACCGCGACGATCTCGTCTCGCGGTTCGTCAATGCCGTCATGCGCGATGGCAAGAAGAGCCTCGCGCAGCGCATTGTGTACGACTCGTTTGATGTGATTGAAGAGCGTACCGGAGAAGAGGGCATCGAGGTATTCCGCAAAGCGGTTAACAACGCCGCTCCGCTCGTCGAGGTGCGCAGCCGGCGCGTGGGCGGTGCGACCTATCAGGTGCCCATGGAGGTGCGTCCAGAGCGGCGCGTCACGCTCGCGTTCCGATGGATCATTGAGTACGCTCGGGCGCGCAACGAGAAAAGCATGGCCAACAAGCTTGCCAGCGAGCTGATCAACGCAGCCCGCGGCGAAGGCGGCGCCGTCAAGCGCAAAGACGACGTGCACCGCATGGCCGAATCGAACAAAGCATTTGCTCACTTTAGCTTCTAGCGAGACGCCGACGTCCACCCCTGGGCAGCGGCCTCGCCAGACCGACCTTTGAATACAACACACGCTTTGCTGAACGCTAAGCGCTGAAGTTGAACGTCTGAAGATATTATGGCAACGACAACAAACAACACCGACTTTCCGCTCGAGCGGACCCGCAACATCGGCATTATGGCCCATATTGATGCGGGCAAAACGACCGCTACGGAGCGCATCCTGTTCTATACGGGACGCCTCCATCGCATGGGCGAGGTCCATGAGGGCGCTGCCACCATGGACTGGATGGACCAGGAGAAGGAGCGTGGCATCACCATTACGAGCGCCGCGACGACCTGCTACTGGGACGACCACCGCATTAACATTATTGACACGCCGGGCCACGTCGACTTCACCGTTGAGGTGGAGCGTTCGCTGCGCGTGCTGGACGGCGCGATTGCGCTCTTCTGCGCGGTTGGTGGCGTCGAGCCGCAGTCGGAGACTGTCTGGCGCCAGGCCAACAAGTATAATGTGCCCCGCATCGCGTTCGTCAATAAGATGGACCGCACGGGGGCCGACTTCGTCAACGTCATCGACATGATGAAGGATCGCCTCAATGCGAATCCCATCCCCGTGCAGTACCCCATTGGGGAAGGCGACATGTTCCGCGGGGTCATTGACCTCATCCGGAATAAGGCGATCGTCTGGCACGACGACACGCAGGGCACCACCTGGGATGAAATCGAAATTCCCGACGATCTGAAAGATGACGCGCATCGCTGGCGCATCAACCTGCTCGAGTCGGTGGCCGAGTATGATGACGAGCTTCTGATGAAGTATCTTGAAGACGAAGAGATCAAAGAAGAGGAGCTCCTCTCGGTCATTCGAGAAGCCACCCTGAACCAGGACATCACGCCGGTATTCTGCGGGTCGGCCCTTAAGAACAAAGGCATTCAGCGCCTCATCGATGGCGTGGTGAACTACCTGCCGAGCCCGGTCGATGTGCCACCGGTGACGGGCCGTATTCCCAACAGTGAAGAGGAGGAAGATCGCCATCCGGAAGAGGATGAGCCGTTCAGCGCCATCGCCTTCAAGATCGCGACGGACCCGTACGTCGGTAAGCTGACCTTCTTCCGCGTCTACAGCGGAACGCTCGAGAAGGGCGACAAGGTGATTAATGCAACGACGGGCGACACCGAGCGCGTGGGGCGACTGCTCTTTATGCACGCCAATAGTCGAGAAGATATCGACATGGTGCGTGCCGGCGACATCGCCGCGGCTGTCGGTCCGAAGGACGTGAAGACGGGCGATACGCTCTGCGAGCCGGATCATCCGATCGTGCTTGAGGAGATGGAATTCCCCGAGCCGGTCATTCGGATTGCCATCGAGCCCAAGACGCAGGCCGACCGCGATAAGCTCAGCAACGGTCTGCTGCGCCTCGCTGAAGAGGACCCGACCTTCCAGGTGCGAACCGACGAGGAGACGGGGCAGACGATCATCGCCGGCATGGGCGAGCTCCATCTGGAGATCATCGTCGATCGCCTCAAGCGTGAATTCAAAGTCGAAGCCAACGTTGGCCGCCCACAGGTGGCCTACCGAGAAGCGATCACCGAAACGGTCGACGAGCACTACCAGCTCAAGAAGCAGACCGGTGGCCGCGGGCAGTTTGCCGAGGTCTACATGGAGGTCGGACCGAACGAAGAAGGCGTTGGCCTCGAGTTCGAAAATGAGATTCGCGGCGGTGCCATTCCGAAAGACTATATCCCGTCAGTGAAAGACGGAATCGAGTCGGCAATGGAGCAGGGACCGCTGGCCGGATATCCCCTTGAAGGTATTAAGGTGCGCCTGTATGACGGCGACCACCACGAGGTCGACTCCGACCAGTACGCCTTCGAGATTGCCGGACGCCTCGGCTTCCGCCAGGCCGCGCGACGCGCCGAGCCTGTGCTCATGGAGCCGGTCATGGACGTCGAGGTCATCACGCCCGATGAATACATGGGCGACGTCGTCGGTGACATCAACCGGCGTCGCGGTCGCATCAAGAAGATGGGCCAGCGCAACGACGCTCAGGTCGTTCAGGCGCACGTGCCCCTTGCCGAGATGTTTGGCTACTCGACCGACCTGCGGTCAATCACGCAGGGCCGGGCTCTTCACACCATGCAGTTTGAAGAGTACGCGCCGGTGCCTGAGGATATTGCCGAAGAGGTCATTGAGACGGAAACAGCCGTCGTGTAACTTCACCCTATAACCAGATTTCAATCATTCAACTTCAGAAAACCACCAACCAACCATGGCCAAGGACACATATGAGCGGGAGAAGCCGCACGTAAACATAGGGACGA
>OBKM01000909.1_pt1 | contig 13343 bp, 6 predicted proteins | sample 1519691 | NCBI WGS metagenome assembly OBKM01 (sample SAMEA37050418, study PRJEB22526) | metagenome | biome: saline pan; feature: lake; material: water | place: Egypt | collected 2015 | depth 0.5 m
AGTTCCGTCTTCCCAACACGGCGGCGACCATAGACGACGAAAAACTCGTGGCCCGGCGATTCGAACGCTGTTTCGAGGGCGTCGAGTTCCTCGTGCCGATCGTGGAAGGTCATTCTCTAGATAATGATTACTGCGATAATGACTTATGTCTTTCCCGCGTTGCTGCACAACACCTGGAAGCGACTGGTTGATTCCGGAAATCACAGTGGAAACACAAGAGCCGGTCGTGGAGGCCCAAATCGACTACAATCAGCGTTCTGAAGTCCTGTATATTGACTCCGGAAGGGACACGCCACGAATTATGCACGAGTCGGATCTCATACTCATCAGATGCCGTTTACGATCGACTTTCTGGACGATGGGCGCGTTCTAGAGTGGGAGGCAACCACTGCTGGCGCAGTCGTCACCGAGACTGACGAGTACACGCCACGGTTCTACGTTGCTACTCGCGATCCTAACGCCGATCTCGATCTCACGGCACTCCAATCGATGTACGACCAGCATCCGGACGTTGACGCGACCGAGATGGTTTCTCGACGTCCCGGTTTTCGACGAGATGAAGAGTCGGTCCTCGCTGTCGACGTCGAGCACGTCAACCGGGTAACCCCGCTCGCCCGGCAAACACGGCAACTGTCAGACTATCCGGTTGGTGACCTTGCCTGCTTCAATGTGGACCTCTCACGGGAGTTCCGGTATTGTCTGGAGAACGGCATCGATCCGACGCCAGCGAACGAGCTATCGACGCTCCGACTCGGCGTCCCGGTGACCGAGACGAGCAACGACGTGTACGAGGAGTTGACTGTCGCTGGCGAAACCATCACTGGGTCGGTGAGGGATATCCTCACTGGCGTCCAGACGAAAATCGAGACACGTGATCCCGATGTCCTGGTGTGCTCGACGAGCGACATCATTCCGACGCTGTACGAGATGGCGACGGCGGCGAACATCGACGAGTTCACGCTGAGTCGGTGGCCCGGCGTGGACTACCAGCAACTTGCGAGCCAGTCGACGTACTCGAGTTACGGTCAGGTGGGACACTCCCCGGCGCGGTACAACGTGCCCGGTCGGGCCATCGTCGACGAGTCGAACACGTTCTTTTACGGGGAGACGAACCTCGACGGCGTCCTCGATCTCGTGTCACGCTCGACGAAGCCGGTCCAGGAACTCGCGTGGGCGTCGATCGGGAACGTGCTCACGGCGATCCAGATCTGCGAGGCTCACGACCGGGGCGTCCTCGTCCCGTGGAACTCCTGGCGTCACGAGTTCTACAAGCCGATGGGGACGCTTCACGACGCCGACCGCGGTGGGTTCATCTTCGCGCCCGAAGTCGGCCTCCACGAGAACGTCCACGAGCTCGACTTTTCGAGTCTGTATCCGAATATCATCTGCACGCGAAACGTCTCCCCGGATGTGATTCGCTGTGACTGCCACAGCGACCGCGAGGACGTCCCCGAACTCGGCTACTCGATCTGTGACACGCGAGGCTATCTCGTCGACGTATTGCAACCGATCATCGACGCTCGCGACGAGATCAAGACAGCCATCCACCGTGAAAACCAACGTGACAATCCTGACGAGGATCGGCTGGCGGAACTCGAAGGGCGGTCGGACGCGCTGAAATGGATCCTCGTGGCTTGCTTTGGCTATCAGGGATTCAGCAACGCAAAGTTCGGGCGCATCGAGTGCCACGAGGCGATCAACGCATTCGCTCGCGAGATTCTGCTGGAGGCCAAAGAGCGGCTGGAGGCCAACGGGTGGCGCGTTGTCCACGGCATCGTGGACTCGATCTGGGTGACACCGGATCCCGACGTCGACGACGATGAGCGCGAGGCCCTCGAAACCGTCGCAACGAACATCACTGAGGCGGTCGAGATCCGGCTCGAACACGAGGCACGCTATGACTGGGTGGCGTTCGTCCCCCAGCGCGAGAGCGATGCCGGCGCACTGACCAAGTACTTCGGGAAGGTTGCAGGTGCAGACGAGTTCAAGATCAGAGGTCTCGAAGCCAGACAACGCTCCACGCCGCCGTTCATCGAGGCTGTCCAGCGAGACTGTCTCGACCGACTTGCCGACACGCGATCTCCTGACGCAGTGCTCAGACGTCTCGAACGAGCAATCGAGGCACTGCATAACGGAGAGGTTGCAGTGGACCGACTCGTCAAGCGCAATCGGGTCTCAAAGCCACTCGAAGGCTATACGCAGAACACCCAGAACGTGGCAGCACTCAAACGAGCACGTGATCAGGGCGTCGACGTCCACCCTGGCATGGATATCGAATACGTGGTCGTCGACGACGAGAAATCCTCACGAGACCGGGTCGCCCTCGCGCATGAAACGATCGAGAGCTACGACGCCTCGTACTATGAGACAGAGCTTCTCAGAGCTGTCGAGAGTGTGCTATCGCCGCTCGGTTGGGATCGGACGGAGATTCGCCGAAGCATTGTGGGCGTTCGGGAAACGGATCTGTCGGCGTTCACCTAGACGGTGCCGAATTCGTCGGCAGTCGTGTCCATCCCCCGATGGCGAGGAGAACGGCAAGCATCGAGACGCCGATTCCGAAGCCAGGGAGGGTATCGTCGTCGTCGGCCGTCGCTTCAACAGTCACGTCGACGGTGTCGGTTTCCCCCTCGTACGTCGCACTCACGCTCGCCGTCCCTGCAGCGTCAGCAGTGAGCGTCGCCCCATCAGTGGATACCACGTCAGTAGTCTCGCTTTCGAATGTTGAATCGGCGGTGACATCCGCTGTTGACCCGTCAGTGAAGGTGGCTGTCACCGTTGCCGTAGTCGTCTCACCGACACTGAGTGTTGTGTCGACTAGTGACAGTTCGATCGACTCGACTACGAGGTCGGCATCTTCGACAGTCACATCGACGGTGTCGGTTTCGCCCTCGTAAGATGCGGTCACCGTCGTCGTTCCAGAGCTCTCGGCGGTGAACGTCGAGCTGTCAGCCGACACCACAGCAGGAGCATCGCTGTCGAACGTCGCGGCAGCTGTGACATCTGCTGTTGACCCATCTGCGAAGGTTGCTGTCACTGTCGCCGTAGTCGTTTCACCGACACTGAGTGTCGTCTCCGCAAGCGATAGTCCGACCGACTCGACTTCGAGGTCGGCGTCCTCGACAGTCACATCAACAGTGTCGGTGTGTCCATCGTGCGTCGCAGTCACCGATGTCGTTCCGGATCCCTCGGCCGTGAGCGTCGCACCGTCAATTGAGATGACCCCAGTATCGTCACTATCGAACGCTGTGTCGCCCGTGACGTCCGTCGTCGATCCGTCGTCGAGCGTTGCTGTCACCGTCGCCGTGGTCGTCGCACCGACAGTAAGTGTCGTCTCACTAACGTCGAGTGTGATCGATTCAATGACAGGATCGTCATCGGCCACGGGGGCATCTCCTGTGGGAGCCGCCGATACCGACAGTCCGATCGTGTCCATGTCGTCTGCTTGATCCGTGCCCGGCTCTCCCGAGGCAACGAGCGCAACCGCTCCATCGAAGGCGGTGTCAGCCGTGAATGTGAAACTGACTCGTTCCGTCTCGCCAGCATCGATCGTCACTGACACCTCATCCGACTCGTACAGGGTCTCGTCAGTCGTCGTCTGGTCGAGTACACCAAGGACGACTTCCTGGTTGATCTGGGTGTCACCCGTGTTTGTGATGTCGACAACGACTGTGATCTCCTCGTCCTCCGTGACATCTACAATGCTTTCGTTCTCATCGATCGAGACGATAACGTCCGAAGGCGGCGTAAGATCCATGGGTGTCAACTCGATGTCGACGGAGATCTGCCCACCAGCAGGTACCGTAACATCCTCGACGGTCCCCGACTCAGGAAGTCCGGGGGCGGCCTCCTCGGTCGCCGTGATGGTGTACGTACCCGGTTCGACCTGCAGTTCGTACACACCGTCACCGGCGGTGCTGTCGCCGTCGGCCTGTGTGTCGTTTTCATCGATCGCGAGGACGATTGCACCCTGAACGGGCTCGCCGGTCGACTCACGGGTAACGGTACCAGTGACGAGTCCGAGGTCGTCCTCAAGTGTAAGTTCGACATCGACCTGCTCGGTTCCGTCGATATCCTGGCCATCGATAAATACCTGCTCAGGAATGTATCCAGATCGCGTGAAATCGAGCTGTGTCGTCTCACTCGGGACGTTGATCACATACTCGCCAGCGGCGTCAGTCACCGCCGTGTCGAACGGCTCGGATGCTCCTGTTACGCGGGATTCGACCGAGACGCCCTCAATCGCGTCGCCGGTTACCGCGTTCGTCACAGTGCCAGTGACGACCGAGACAGCCGTCAGCTCGATCGTATCAACATCGACCGCTTCGCCCGAACTCACCACGATATCCTGTTCTGCGAGCTCCTCGAATCCAGACGCACTTGTCGTGTACTGGTAGACACCCGGTGGGACTGCTGCGGTGAACGTGCCGTCTTCGTCGGTCTGGGTCGTCGTGGTGAACCCACCGGATGCGGGCGGTTCTCCGACACCGTCCTGTTCAACGATTTCTATCTCCACGTCGGCGATTGGATCTCCACCGTCTACGGTGACGACAGTACCCTCGATAGTTCCGGCCTGGAACGGTGTCAGTGTCAGGTCAACGGTCGTCGTCTCGTCGTCGGTGATCGCCACTGTCTGCTCGATGGCTTGTTCGTACTCGTCGGCACTCGCGGCGACATCGTAGGTTCCAACGGCGAGCGTGAGTTCGTAGGTGCCGTCGGCCTCCGTTTCGGCTGAGTCGATGACGGCTTTCCCGTCGACCACTTCGACAGTTGCATCAGCGAGTGGATCGCCGGTGTCGGCATCGGTTACCGTTCCTGAGAGCGTTCCTGTGTCGATGAGGGCAGTTTCGAGCCACGGATCGAAGCGCACGGCGTCCGACGAACTCTCGATGCTGTCACCGTCTCCCTCAGCCACGGTGCCTTCGACGGGATCACTAACGCCACCGGAGGGACCGTTTTCTGCACCCCACCAGTTGTTCCGTGCGTCGAGATCCTCGCTGCCGGAATACGCGAGACCGACGCCGTTATTGGTGATCGAGTTATCCGTTACAGTCACGTTTGTTGCGCCATCGAGACGAAGCCCATCGCCCTCGTTATCCCCAATCGTGTTGTCGGTGACCTCGAGGTTCTGGACTGGTGTGCCGCCCCGTCTCGTGAGGTCCATGCCGACCTCGTTGTTCGTAATTGTATTGTTGGCGACCGTGCCGCCATCTTCGCCGATATCGACATCCAAGCCGACACCGTCGTTCCCAATAATGATGTTCTCCGTGAACATCACCCCGTCAGTGATCGAGCCGCGTGGGTTCACTACGCCATCACTGCCCCCGGTGATCGTGTTGTTCGTGAACGTCAGGCCCTGGATGTCGGTCGGTCCAACTCCGACGGGACGCCCGAATCTGACGCCGGTCGTCGTGCCGTCGATTGCATTATCCATGACGACCGCATCAGTCGCAGCCACGATGCTGATGCCACGGGTTTCCCCGGTCACCTCATTTCCAACGATAGAAAGATTCTCACTTCCGTCAACGCGGATCCCGTCGTTATACTCACCGGTGATCGTGTTGTGCTCAACAGTCACGTCGTCCGTATCGTCGATGAAGATTCCCCGATCAGTGGTTGCACTAATCGTTCCGTTCGAAACCGTCACAGTATCGCTTTCGGTCACGAAAACACCACGCTCGCTGTTCTCCACGGTAAACTCGTCAATAGTCACTCCCGATGAGTACGAGATACTGACAACTCCTTCGTCATCTGCCGAAACAGTCGGCGATGCTGCACTAATATCTGTGAACTCACTGTCTGTGATACTGATATTTTCGGAGTTAGTTATCTGTATTCCTGCTGTGACATCAGAAAAGGAGAACCCCTCCAAGTCGGCGTTTGTAACGTCAACGAGGATTATCTGCCCAGCATCAGCATCGATCGTCGGGTCATCCTCACCGACCACGTACACGAGTGGGTCACCACTGACGGTGTTATCGGACAGTTCGTGTGGCTCCTCAGGCATATCGATCAAGATGATCCCGGTGGCGAACTGATTCTCTGTGACTGTGGCACCGTCTACACCCAGGAAGCCTTTCTCGAGTCGAAGGTCAGTGTCTGTGCCGGTGAACTCGTTTCCGTGGATCTTGAGATTATCTGCGTCGCCGTTTATCCCGATAGAAACGTCGGTGAACGTATTGTACTTGATTTCAGTACTCGCTCCCGGCTCGATACCGATGGAGCCCACATCTTTGAGGGTGTTGTTGGCGACGACTCCAAAACGCAGCCCATCGATTCCGTTGCCGCTGGTTGCTGTCACATTGTTATAACGAACTTCTGCTCTGAGTCCAGCCGTAATACCGTTTTCGTTGCCTGTTACGGTGTTGTTCTCGACGACGTTGTCCGGTGCGCTGGAACTGCCGAGGTCGATTCCTGCGCCACTGTTGTCCGTTACAGTGTTATTCGTAACTTCTCCATCGTTGCCGCCGGTCTGTTCGTACGTAATGCCGTCAGCGTTTCTGTGTATCTCGTTTGCATCGACAGTGAATCGGTCGTTTTGGTTCCCGAGATCGAGTCCGGCTCCACCGTTGTCGGTGATGGTGTTTCTGAGAACCGAGGCGTCGTTAACTCGATTCGCAAACATGATCGCATCGCCGTCGTTGTCGTGAATGTGGTTGTCGGCGATCACGATCCCGTGTGCATTCTCGTTCGACTCTGTCTGAATGCCGTCAACGGAATCGGTGATAGTGTTGTTGAAGAACCCGAACTGCTCACCACCGACGACCACGGCGGCATCGCCAAATCCGCTTCCGCTTCCTCTGTATCCCTCGACACGGAATCCTTCGACAGTCACGTCGTCGGCCGTCACCGTGATTGCCCGCTCGAATCGTTCCCCACTGCCATCGAGAACCGCTCCACCTTCGGAAACAGTCCGGAGCGTTAGCGGCTTGTCGATCGTCAGCGACTCCTCGTAGGTACCGTTGCCAACGAGGATCGTGTCACCGGGCAGGGCGGCGTCGATCCGCGCCTGAATGCTGTCGCCATCAGTGACACCGTCGACCAGCACTTCGACCTCGCCGACAGACTGCCCATCGACCTCGAGCTCATAGACGCCCTGTTCAGCGAGCGGGATACTCAGCCGCTCGATCGCGGATGAGTTCCCATCGACGGTAATCGATTCGGTGACGCTACCGACTTCAGTTTCGCCGTCGTACGCAACGAGTTCGCTATCAATCGTCTCCTCTCCCTCAGCGAGATTCTCATACCGAACGTCGACACTTGCTACGCCCGCCTCCTCCGGGTTGATCGGCGCATCGAGCCGGCTGACGATCGAGTCGTGCAGGCGGTTCGTTTCGCTCAGGTAGACCGGATCGGTCTCGGGGAGGACCGTGATGGTCCCAATCTCGTCTCCCTCAAGGAAGGCAGTGTACTCGCCCGGTTCCTCAATCGGGTCGGTAACGAAAACGGCCAATCTCGTCTCGCCGGGATTGATACCTTCTCCGGGTCCCGCAAACGCAACATCCTCGCGGCCATCAAACGCTGGCCCTTCGAGTGCGAGCGTCGCGTTCTCTTCGTCGACTGCCTCGGTTCCGAGATTCGTCGCGTCGTAGGAAATCTGTATCTGGTCACCCTCAAGCACGGTATCGAAAAACGGATTCACCGACCGGAACACAGGGTCGGTTTCGTCGACAACGGTGAGAGTCCCGACCCCCGCGTCGCCGATCGTGAGGGCGTACTCACCTGCGGTGTCGGGTGCAGTCATCGGCAGTTCGACCGTGTTCGTCCCGTAGGCGGGGACGTCGATTGTCTGGCTAACCTGCGGGTCACCGTCCAGTTCGAGCGTGTAGGTCGCCGAAGTGGTCGGGTCCCAGTCGTTTCTGGCTGTCGCCGAGACCGTCAGTTCATCCTCGACGAACACGCCCTCGTCGAACGTGGCATCGACGATTCGAGGCTCTAGATCCGGAATTTCGCCAGTCCACTTGTGGTGGTGTCCACCGAGCATGATACGGGAGTCGCTGCTGGAGCCGGTTACGCCAGCGTCGATCGCCATGAGCCGTCTATCACCTGTCGTCACGGCGACGTACGCCACGCCGTCGACGACAACGACTTCGCTTCGATCACCCGTCTCAACCGACCACCGCTCGGCGCCATCGTTCGGGTCGAGGGCTCTGAACTCAGTTGATTCGGTCGTCTGCGGAACGAACAGCGTGCCGTCAGCGACCGTCGGGGCGTCGAGTACGGCGTTGTCATCGGACCAGCGCTCGCTTCCATCGGTTGGGTCGAGTGCGTATAGACTGCCAGCATAGCCGACGTAAACCGTCTGTTCGTCGTTTTCGGCAGCGACGGTCGGTGCGGTCGGCACAGTCTCGAGTGCAACCTGTCCCACGCCTACGTCCGTCTGCCAGACAGTCTCGCCGTCAGTTACATCTACCGCCGAAATAAGTCCGGGTTCATCATCAAGCGTAGTCCCGGGTAACGCTCTGGTGTGGCTGACGTAGACGTGACCGTCGGCGACGGTCGGCCCGTTTGCAATATTGATACCGTCTCCGGCTTCCCACCGCCACTGTTGCTCGCCGGTTGCAGCATCGACCGTGAGGATGCCGCTGGGGACGCCGCCGTGGACGACATAGACCCTTTCGTCGACCACGATGGGACCGCTCAGAATTTCATCGGTCTCTTTTGTCCATTCTTCGTCGCCAGTTTCAGCATTCAATGCGGTGAGCCGGTCGCTGCTTGCGGAGATCCGTTCGACAGCATACACGGTGCCGTCGCCGACTGCAATCCCGCCACGAGCGTCGAAATCGGCATGCCATTCGATCGTTCCGAGTTCGAGGTCGAGCGCATAGACGCCATCATCGCCGGACGCGTAGATCGTTCCGTCGGCCGCGGTCAGCTCATGCATAGAGAGGTCCATCGCCCACCGCTGCTCGCCGGTGCCGACGTCATATGCGACGACCTGATCCGAAGAGTCGTCCCCATCCGCGCTCGTTACGAGGATTCCATCGACGACGATCGGTTCGCTGTGCGAATCGAGATCGACAGCAGCCTCCCAGAGTACGTCGCCCTCCTCAGTGTCGAACTGGGATGGCACCACCCGATCTCTGTCATAGTCCGGATCGGCTGTCGCTCCTGCGACGCCGCCCAGAGCTATGAAGAACAGTACTCCAAAAGCTATCAATATCGAAAATAGTACACATATATCTACTCGATATCCGGCTGCATTCTGCGGTGTATCCGCCATGATAGAGAAACCGAGTGCCCTATCTTAACATTCCGCTTAGACCAACAGGAGTACGGCACTTAGGCTATCCTAAGTGACATTGTCGATAGGCTCTCGATCTCCGAATCAACTGGTGACCGGGTAGTTCCGTCTCGGAAGCTCAACGGATACCGTAGTCCCGTGGCCAGGTGTGGACTCAATATCGATCGATCCACCGTGTTGCTCAACTATTTTGTGACACATTGCGAGTCCGGCGCCAGTACCGGATACCCTGTCAGTATGGTGCCCTCTTGTGAACATGTCGAATACATATTCGATCTCGTCGGGGTCAATACCAACACCGGCATCGGTAACGGTGAGACGATGGGTCGTCTCGGTGCTGGTACCCTCAATTGAGATAACGGGCGGTTCAGAGCCCGAATACCTGATCGCATTCGAGATGAGATTCTGGAACAACCGGACGAGTTGATACTCGACTCCGCTCACGGTGGGTAACTCGCCAACCGAGATTCGTGCGTCAGTCTCGTCGATCGCAAAACGGAGACTTGTCGTTGCCCGCTCGACGACAGCAGCTATCGAGACTCGCTCGTACTCATCATCGCTGTGTTCGATTCGCGAATACGCAAGTAGATCCGACAACATCGACTGAATCTGCTCTGCGTTTGTCTGTGCTACTGCAAGAATCTCCTCGCTCTCGGCCGAGAGCGCAGGTTCGGACTGTCTAACGCGTTGAATGTACCGCTCGGTGGTCCGTGCTGGTTGTCGGAGGTCGTGAGAGATTGCAGTCGTGAAGGTATCTAATTCGCTATTCACCGCTAGTAGCTCTGCCAGTCGGTTCTCAACTTCCTGCTCTAACGCGCGCTTTGCGGTTACATCGCGAAGCGTAACGGTTCGACCAATCGGCGTACCGTTGACATCCACCACCGAAGTCTGTGTCACCGCGAGCGTCCGGGTCGTTTGACCGATCTCACACGTAACTTCCGTATGCTCCGGTGCTCCGAATTCGGGACGGCCTCCGTTAGTGACGTCCCGGGGCAGGACTGTCTCAATATCGGCTCCGATTGCCTCGCTACGGCTCTGGGCGAGAATCTCAGACGCCGCGTCATTGATATCGATAATCCGGTCTTTGGTATCGATAACAACGATTCCCTCAGTGAGCGTATCAATGACCGATTCACGGGCAATGGGCGTCAGATCCAGCAGCCGATAGGAGTAGATTGCGGCAAAGAACAACACGGCGGTGACAACGAAGCTGAACGACGTGAGGTCGAAATTCGAGGGAGTGTAGAGATTCAAGTGAAATGCGAGGTTAGTTGCCATCGGCACCAATGCACCGAGCAACAACAGCCCACCCTGTCGTCGGTAGACTCTGGGCGCCCGGAGAAACAGCTGTGTGAACAGCAATACACCAACCAACATCAAGCCGTATCCATACACAGCATGTGCCCAGAACGCCGGGCCGAACGTCTGGTCGAGCAATACTAACGCACCATCGGTAACGGACTGGACACCAACGACATCCCTGATCAAGCCGTGTCGAGGGTTCGTCCAGACGAGTCCAACATATACAGCTGGGACTACCGACAAGCCCCCCACAGTCCGTGGTGTGAGTAAGTGGCCCCGACCGGTGAACTGGAGTGCAAACCCAATCCAGGCAAGTGGAACCAGTGCGACTGCGACGTGGTTAGCGTTAGCCCAAAACAGAATCGTTGCCTCGGTTACACCAGCAATTTGTAACGCATAGGTAAGCGCCCACAGCATCATCGATCCAATCAGCAACAGGAACCCGGTGCTGCCGGGAACATCACGTTGCCACCAGACACCTACGGCGACGGCACCCAGCGACGCCGCAGCTACCAGTAAGACTAGCGAGTGAAGTGACCACTGTAACCCCCATAGAGCACTTATTGTGACGCTGTCCGGTAGCACTGCTATCTTCTTGGGATACGAGCAGGATAATCATATACTTACTGAAACGTTCAGGCAGGCTAGGTTCAGCGGTCGATGCTGAGGATGACTCGCGATCCGGATGGAATATTCTCTTCAACAGTAATGTCGACTTCGTACTTCGGCCCGATCAGTGACACCAATCGTAGTCCGATATTGTCACCGGGCGAACCACTACCGCTGTCGGTGGCGGTACTGAGAAGGTCCTGGTGTTCGGGTGGAAGTTCCGCACCGACGTTGGTAATGGTAAGTTGCACGCCCTCGGCTACGGCCTTGGCGGTTATCGAAACACTGTCAGCGGGGTCAGCCCGGTCGACAGCATCATACAGGAGATACATAAGTATCGTTTGGAACAATGCGGGGTACATATCGCCCACTGCAGTTGAATCAACGGACCGTGTAATCGATACGCCGGTCGTCTGTTCGACACGATCGACGGCAGCAGCGATAAGCATCCCGAGGTCGCGTTTTGCTTCCGTTCCCTCGTCGGGGAGAGCCGTATCGGTGAACTCTGCAGCGATGTCGATCGTTGCGTCGATATCCCGTGCCGCAGCAAGGATCTCCTCTATTGTCCGATCACTGTGTTGGTCAGTGTCGGCGAGCTGGTCAACCTGTCCGATCACAACGCTAATATCATTGCGCAGCTGACGGCGGACGATCTCATTGGTGAGCCGAAGTCGATTGGTTGCATCGAACAGCCGGTGTCGGATTTCATGTCGTTCCACTGCGTACTGAATTGCTCGTGCCAGGACGGTATGGGAAATATCTCCTTTGTACAGGTACTCTTGGGCACCACGCTGAATCGCCTCGATCCCGAGTTCGTTTTCATCGCGGCCGGTAAGAACGATAATTGGCAGTGGTGAGGTCTGGCTGACGAAGCTATCAAGCGTTTCGAGGCCGCGACTGTCCGGCAGGTCGAGATCGAGGAGCACAACGTCCGGCGACGTTGTAGTGGCGTGAGCGATCGCCGTAGAAAGGCGTGTCACGGAGGATAGATTGTCGATAGCAAGACGTGCGCTGGCTGCAGTGGGATACTGGCGCGATGACTGAGAGTGGGTGTCGGGTCCCCCCATGTCCGAGAATGCCCACTCGACAAGGCGGACATCGTCGGGATTATCTTCGACGAGCAAAACGTCAAACGGCGGCCCGACAGAGCGCTCAGGCATAGGTGCGGTAGTATGCGAAAGACGGGTGAGAAACACATATACGTTTGTTAGCCGGTAACAATGTATGGATGACAGGACAGTGTTGGTCCCGCCAGACGACCGGTTCTCACTTGAGACGCTCGGATTACTCTCGAACAAGTGGGAACCTGCAATCATTCTTGCACTGCTTCATCACGAGGCGCTTCGATTCAGCGAACTGGAAGCGGTTATCCCGGATATCTCCGCAAATATGCTCACGGCAGCGCTCGATACCCTCGTCGAACACGAAGTAATCAGACGGCAGACAGTCAGTGATACGCCACGGCAGGTTGAATACGATCTTACAACATCGGGGAAGCAGCTAGAGCCTGTTTTTTCGGCACTCAGCACATGGGGGAAAGACCACCTCGAAGGCCCAACGCCAACGGCTGTCATTGCGGACGGTGACGACCGACTCGCGGCCTTGTACGGAGAGTGGCTCGCCGAGACGTTCGACGTGACGACGGTTACGACTGCCACTGCTCTCCGTGAGTCACTGGCCGAAATTCCCGCGGTAGTCATCCTCGATATCGCTCTGTGGGACGGATCGGCATACGAGTTCGAGATGCACTGTCCGGACGCGACACGACGGCTCTTGCTTGTCAGTGACCGCCCGTCACTGTCACTGGGATCATGGCAGTGTGATGACGTCCTACGAAAACCGATCCGAAAGGCGGAGTTCGTTTCGCGAGCTGAAGCGCAGCTTGAGAACATCGGTCAAGCGGACCGGGAGCGCGACCTTGCTGGGACCGAAGCTAAACTATCGGTTCTTGAATCGGTCTACCCAAAATCAACACTCGAAACACAGCCCCCGACTGCACCCCTCTACGAACGATTGCACGCAAGCGAAGAGTGAGAACAGGTACTGCACTGGTCTGCATCGGACACCGAGTTGCTACACCAATCCCACGGGATCATGATCACATACTCCCGACGAATACCACAGATACTGCTAGACGTATGCACCAGATCCATCAAAAATAATTGAATTTTGCGTAAGGCTTAATATCACT
>OBKM01000910.1_pt1 | contig 13331 bp, 15 predicted proteins | sample 1519691 | NCBI WGS metagenome assembly OBKM01 (sample SAMEA37050418, study PRJEB22526) | metagenome | biome: saline pan; feature: lake; material: water | place: Egypt | collected 2015 | depth 0.5 m
TGGGCGGAGCCGCAATCGTCGTCAGTATCCCCTTCATGCTGGCGAGCCGCTCGGAACTGACCGCTCCCCTCTCGGGTCGCCGCTACACCCGCCGGCTCAAAGAGATGGATCGTGATGTGATGATCGGCGGCGGCATCTTCGGCATCGGCTGGGGTTTGTCGGGGATTTGTCCCGGTGCGGCATACGCCAGTCTCGGGATCGGCAACATCGTCATTCTCTACGGAGTCGTCGGCATGTTTATCGGCGCATATTTGCAGGGATACTCGCGGGAACACCGCTCTGCCGCTAAGACTACACAGTCGGCCGACTGAAGCGAGGTTCCCACTCCGCACCATCCTGGGTGTTATGCCTGACGGCCGATTGTCGCAGATCAAGCTGTTTTTACACATAGTTCCACCTGACATCATGGGAGACCGGCCTGCTACCGGTGTGAGTTCTCAAGGTACAGCCTGTGGCTGACCATTGACAGAAATCGGACCCCCAGATTGAAACACTCTCGCGAGTATGGAAGCATATGAACGGCTCGGTGGCGATGCGACTGGGGGTGTTACTGACCGCTGTCGTGATTCTCGGACTCGCGGTTGGCATCAGCCCCGCGTTCGGCGGCGGGATCGACGCGATAGGGGCCGACGATCCGGCAGACAGGGAGATCGATGCGTGTGCCGAGGGCCCGAGTACGGAGGTCGTCGGGTGCTGGAACGGCATTGAGTACGACGACGAACTCGGGATTGATCAGTCCGACGGGCTCACAGAATCTGAGCTGCGCACGATCGCAGACCGGGGGATGGCACGCGTTGAGCAGCTCCGCGAGCAGCCGTTCAAGGCAGACGTACCGGTCGAGATCCTCACCCGCGAGGAGTTCAGAGACCGACAGGAGAGCGGCGAAACAGACGAGGAGTTCAACCGGTGGAACGATCAGGTCTGGAAGGCATTGTTCGTCGTCGGTGAGGACGACTCCTCTGCCGAGGAGATCAACGAGGTCTTCGGCGGTGCTGTCGCCGGGTTCTACTCTCCAGCAGAAGACCAAGTGACGATCGTGGTCGACGGAAACAGCGAGCTACAGATCAGCGGCTCGACACTGATTCACGAGCTCGCCCACGCGATGCAAGATCAGTACCACGACCTCTCGGACGACCGCTACACCGGCGCGACCCAAGACGAGGACCTCGCGATCGAGGGGATCGTCGAAGGCGAAGTCGTCTACGTCGAGGACAGCTACGAGCGTGAGTGTCGAGGCGAGTGGGAGTGTCTCGACGAGCCCGAACAGGACGACTCTGGCGGTTCGGGTACCCCCAACCTCGGGATCCTCCAGACTGTGCTCCAGCCCTACCAGGACGGTCAGGTCCTCGCCGCCGACATCGTCGAGCAGGACGGCTGGGAGGGCGTCGCCGAGCTGATGGAGGACCCGCCGGAGACGACCTCGCAGGTGATCCACAGAGATCTCGACCGCGAGCCCCGCGAGATCGCGTTCGAAGACACCGCAACTGGCGGCTGGGAGCTGTACCCCGATCAGGGCGTCGACGGCGCCGAAACCGCCGGTGAGGCGTCGATGTACGTGATGTTCTGGTACCAGGCGTTCGAATTTAACATCGCGACGCTCGAGCCGACTTGGGAAGATACTCAGCAGAATCACATCATGCAGCCAGGGACGTTCAACGAGAACTACTACGACGACTTCGGTTACGACTTCGCGTACAACTACCGCCATCCGGCGACCGACGGCTGGGCCGGGGACGAGCTGTACCCGTACCGCAACAACGAGGGTGACGAGCAGCGAGACGGGTACGTCTGGGTGACCGAGTGGCAGACCGAAGCCGACGCAGAGCAGTTCTTGGAGACCTACGAGCGAATGCTCGACGGTCACGGTGGCGTGACGACGGCCGAGGGAACTATCGAGATCGAGTCGGGGCCGTTCCGCGGGAGCTACGGAATCGAACACGACGGCACGACCGTCGAGATCGTCCACGCCGACACGACCGATGCGGTGTTCGAGCTCCAGCCCTCACTCGAGACCCAGTCCACAGAGGATCCGATGGCAGATCTCGACAGAATCACGGCCGACGCCCAGACCGTCGCGGGGACTCTCGATGATCTGGATGAGCGACTCGACGAACTAGAGGCCAAGCTCGATCGTGGTAACACTTCCGACGCCGTCCGGGCGGAGCTGACCGACCTCGAAGACGAGCTGGCAAGCGTCGAGACGCAGCTCGGATCTCTCGAGGATCAGACGGCATCGCTCCCCGAGGTCGACGATCCCTCGTTCGAAAGCCAGCTCGCGGAGACAGAAACGCAGCTCGCGAACCTCAGGGAGCAAGCGACGACGCTGACAGACCGGATCGAACAGACGAGATCGCAGCTCGATACCGAGGGCACCGGTGACACAGATGACGGTAGTGATACTGAAGGTCCCGGCGACACCGAAGATGCGAGTGACACGGGCGTCGGATTCGGTCCGATCGTCGCGCTGGTTGCCCTCTGTGCGGTCCTGGTGGTCGTCCGGGCGAGGCGGCGCTAGAGGTTCTGGGCACGAGCCACGGAACGGTCACGCCCGGGATCGACGGACGGTCAGCTCGTCTGCCTCGATCGAGTCGACGGTCAGATGCATCGGAACGAACTCGCGGCGCTCGAACTGATCGCGTTCGGAGGGCTCGCCGATCACACACCACAGCTGCGGACGGTCGGGGCCGTAGAACTCCCCCTGCTTGGTGACAGCGAAACAGACGTACTCGGATCCGTCGTACTCGATGACTGCACCCTTCCGGATCCCGGGATCACCGATGACGATCAGCTTCCGCACGCCCCGTGATTCGTGGCCCCGCCCTTATGTGTGACGGGCCGCGACGGGCGGCGCCAACCGTGCGGGTTTTAACCGCCCCTCGCCAATCTGTCTGTAAGAGTACCCATGGAGATGCCACGACGGATGAACACGTACTGTCCGCACTGTAACGAACACCACGAACACGAGGTTGAGAAGGTCCGCAGGGGCCGGGGAACCGGCATGAAGTGGATCGATCGACAGGAAAAGCGCAACTCCGGGATCGGCAACGACGGGAAGTTCTCGAAGGTGCCGGGCGGAGACAAGCCGACGAAAAAGACCCAGCTCACCTACCGGTGCAGCGAGTGTGGTCGCGCCCACCAGCGCGAGGGCTGGCGGGCCGGCCGGCTGACCTTCCAGGAGTAACGATGGCGGGAAGCTTCTACCGGGTCGCGTGTCCGGACTGTAGCAACGAACAGGTCGTCTTCGAGAAAGCCGCCTCGACGGTCGACTGTCACGTCTGTGGGCACACGCTCGCGCGTCCGACCGGCGGGAACGCCACACTCGAAGGCGAGATCGTCGAGACAGTCGAAGCACGATGAAATACAGCGGATGGCCGGATCCGGGCGAGCTGGTCGTCGGACGCGTCGACGAGATCGAGGACTTCGGCCTGTTCATCGATCTGCTCGAGTACGAGGACAAGCGGGGGCTCTGTCACATCAGCGAGGTCGCCTCCGGGTGGATCAAAAACGTCCGCGATCACGTCACCGTCGACAAGCGCGTCGTCGCGAAGGTGCTCGATGTCGACGAGAGCGCCCAGCAGATCGATCTCTCGCTGAAAGACGTCAACGACCACCAGCGCAAAGAGACGATCCAGGATTGGAAGAACGAGCAGAAAGCCGACAACTGGATGGAGATCGCCTTCGGCGAAGAGGTCGCCGACGAGAACTACGCCGCGATCGCGAACGCCTTGCTCGCCGAGTTCGGCTCGCTGTACGACGGCTTCGAGGCGGCAGCGATCCGCGGTCGCGAGGCGCTGGCAGAGGTGGACATCTCCGACGACGAGGCCGAGACGATCGTCGAGACCGCCCGGGAGAACGTCTCGGTGCCGTACGTGACGGTCACGGGCTATGTCGACCTCGAGTCGCCCGGCGGTGACGGCGTCGATGTGATCCGCGAGGCACTACAGGCCGCCGAGGGCAACGGCGAGGTTCCCGAGGAAGCGAGCCTCGAGGTGACCTACGTCGGCGCGCCAGAGTACCGGATCAAGGTACAGGCCCCGGACTACAAGACCGCGGAAGCCGAACTCGAGGCGAGCGCACAGCGGGCGGTCGATGCCGTGCACGACAGCGGCGGGAGCGGATCCTTCCACCGCGAGCGCACCACGGACGACGAGTAAGCACGTGAAATCGGACATCCGCGTCTGTCGCGACTGGGAACACGCCCACGACCGGCCGGTGTACACGCTCGGGGAGTCCTGTCCCGACTGTGGCGCGCCGGCGGTAAACTCCGCTCCGGCGCCGTTCTCGCCGACAGATCCCTACGGCGAGTACCGACGCGCACTTAAGCGACAGCGCCGCAGCTAGTGTTCATGGACGAGTTCGAGATCGAACGGACCGGCGCGATCGAGCTGACCGCGCCTGTATTCGTCGAGGGGCTCCCCGGCGTGGGCCATGTCGGAAAGCTAGCGGCCGAACACCTTCTCGAAGAACTCGACAGTACGCTAGTCAGGCGGATCTACTCGACGCATTTCCCGCCGCAGGTCGGCGTCGAGGACGGACTGACACAGCTGGCCTGCGCGGAGCTACACGCGGTCAGCACCGGCGAGACCGAGCTGCTCGTGTTGACCGGCGACCACCAGGCGCAGGACGCCGTCGGCCACTACGGCTTGGCAGAGACGGTCTTGGACGTGGCCGAACGCGTCGGCGTTCAAGACCTGTACACGCTCGGTGGCATTCCGACGGGAGAGCTCATCGACGAGTACGATGTCGTTGGGGCGGCGACGACCGAGGAGAAACGCGAGCGGCTCGAAGCCGACGGACTGGTCGAGTTCCGGGCTGACGAGCCTGCCGGCGGAATCGTCGGCGTGAGCGGACTCCTGCTCGGACTCGCCGAGCGCCGTGAGATTCCGGCGGCGTGTCTGATGGGCGAAACCAGCGGCTACTTGGTCGATCCGAAAAGCGCCCGAGCGGTCATCGAGGTGCTCCAAGAGCTTCTCGGGTTCGAGGTCGCGTTCGATTCGCTCGAAGAACGAGCCGACGAGATGGAAGCAGTGGTCCGGAAGATCCAAGAGATGGACGACGGCGCCACGCCGACCGACGAGGATCTACGATACATCGGCTGATCCTCGCCCCAGACACGGTCGACGGGCGGTTACTGTGCCGTGGCCGGCTCTCCGACGCGGTCTCCGTACCTCTCTTCGAACTCTTGGACCAGCGTCCCCATCTGTGCGTACCAGTCGTTGAGGATCCGTTGCATCTGATCAGTGACTATCTCGGGATCGGTCGGGTAGTAGACGTGGTAGTAGCCACCCTGATCGTAGTTGACCTGGTCTTTCTGGACCAGTTCCGCCTGTAGCAGTCGCTGGATCGCCCGATACACGGTCGACCGTTCCCTGTCGACCTCCTCGGCGACCTCGTCGACGGTGAGTGGCTCGTCGGTCTCGACTAACACCTGGTAACACTGTTTGTCGAGGTTCTTTAGCCCGTGGAGGCACTCGAGTAACCCCTCACACTCCATGTCTCGCCGGAGATACTCCGCAAGTGAGTCTGGCATTATCAATAGGTACGTGGCCGACGGATTTAAGAATTGTGTGCAACCGTCACAAAACCAACCGCACGCGGGGGTCGATCAGCCGGCCTGCTGGAGCAAGCGATCGAACGCCGAGCGGTCTTGGGCGCCGACCAACCGGTTGGCGACCGAGCCGTCCTCGTACAACACGAACGTCGGGACGCTCCGGACGCCGAGTTGTTGGGCGATTCGCTGGTGCCGGTCGATGTCGACCTTTGCGACCGCAGCGTCAGACTCGGCGGCGACATCTTCGACGATCGGCTCGGTCATCTTACACGGGCCACACCAGTCGGCATAACAGTCTACCAGCACGAGGTCGTGGCTGGAAACGACGGTCTGGAGATGGTCCTGTCCCTCGATTTCGATCGGCTCGTCCGGGGCCTCGCTCGTAGAGGTCGACTCGGTCTCGCCGTGTCGCTCTTGCAGACGTTTGCGTTTCTGCTCGCGGATGCGCTCGCGTTCGCTCTTCGAGGAGTCTGTCATCGGGGGCAGATATGGATCGAGACAGTATAATACTTGTGTAGTAGTTCTACAATTATACAATACCGTGTGCACGTGTGGTGGTTTCTACCGTCGGCGACGCGGCGGCGATCAGTCGATGACGACCAGCAGATCGCCCATATCGACGCTCTCGCCCTCTGTGACGGCTACCTCGGCTACCGTTCCGCCGGTCTCGGCGACGACATCGTTTTCCATCTTCATTGCTTCGAGCACACACACCACGTCGCCGGCCGCGACGGTCTCGCCCTCGGCGACCGGAACGTCGAGGATCGTCCCCTGCATCTCGGCGGTAACCTCGGTCGCGTCGGGGCCACCTTGCTCGCTCGTCGAGTCTGAGTCCGGTCCCGCACGTCCGGGGCGGGAGCCGCTTTCCGTGTCCGTCTCTGAGGACTCCGAGCCAGCCTCGGCCCCCGCGTCGGGGACCGGCGTCACACCACGGTCTTCGAGCGTCACCTCGAATCGTTTGTCGTCCACCTCGACGGTGAACTCTCGCTCGGTCGCCGTCTCGGTCGGCTGGCTGATCGTCCCGGCGTCGTAGCGCTCGTAGGCGGCGTCGATCCGATCGTGATCGAGCCGTTCGTCGAGGTACTTCGTGGTGTGTCGGCCGGCACAGAACCGCTCGTCCTCGAGGATTAGCCTGTGGAACGGGACGATCGTGACGATGCCGTCGATCTCGAACTCCGCGAGCGCTCGCCGGGCCCGAGCGATCGCCTCCCCTCGGTCCTGGCCGTGGACGAGCAGCTTCGCCACCATCGAGTCGTAATCGGTCACCAGCTCGTCGCCCTGTCTGATCGCGTCGTCCATCCGCACTCCGATCCCGCCCGGGGGGTCGTAGGTCTCGAGGACGCCGCCGGTCGCGGGTGCGAACTCGTCGGCCGCGTTCTCGGCGTTGATCCGGAACTCGAAGGCGTGCCCTTGGGTCGTGACCTCCGACTGCTCGAACGGAATCGCCTCGCCCGCCGCGACCCGTAGCTGCCATTTCACGATGTCGAGCCCGGTCAGCAGCTCCGTCACCGGGTGTTCGACTTGGATCCGCGTGTTGACCTCGAGGAAGTAGAAGTCGGCGTCGGGGCCGAGCAGCTCGTCGTCGTCATCGCGGTCGTCCTCGACGAGAAACTCGACGGTGCCGGCGTTCGTGTACCCGGCTTCACGGGCGCCCGTGCGAGCGGCCTCACAGATCTGCTCGCGGAGCTCGGGCGACAGCGCCGGCGAAGGACCCTCTTCGAGGACTTTCTGGTGGCGCCGCTGTAGGGAACAGTCTCGTTCTCCCAGATGGAGAACGGTGTCGTGTTGATCGGCGAGAATCTGCACCTCAATGTGGCGGGGATTCTCGAGGTACCGCTCTACGTACACCGAGTCGTTGTCGAAATAGGCCTCCCCCTCCCGGCGAGCGCTCTCGAGCTGCTCGGCGGCCGCCGCGGGCTCGCGGACGAGCTTCATCCCACGGCCGCCGCCGCCGCCCTCCGCCTTGATCGCGACGGGATAGCCGTGCGTGTCGCCGAACTCGGTCACCGCCTCGGCGTCGGTGACCGGCTCGGTCGTCCCGGGGACGATCGGCACGCCGGCGGCCTGCATCAGCGAGCGGGCGCTTGTTTTCTCGCCGAGCGTCTCCATCGCGTCGCTCGACGGGCCGACCCAGGTGATCCCTGGGGTGTCCTCGACCCGTGCCGCGAATTCGGCGTTCTCCGCGAGAAAGCCGTAGCCGGGGTGGATCGCGTCGGCGCCTGCGCGCTCTGCCACCTCGATGATCTGCTCTTGATCGAGATACGACTCGGCTGCGCGCGCGCGGCCGACGTTGTACGCCTCGTCAGCGTACTGAACGTGGCCGGTGTGTCTGTCGGCCTCGCTGTAGATCGCGACCGTCTCGAGTCCGAGATCCCTGCAGGCCCGCATCACACGGACCGCGATCTCGCCTCGGTTCGCAACCAGTACCGTATCGAACGCTGTGGTAGCTGTCATGGGTAACCTAACGTAGCTTAGAATCTGTCGAGTCGGCTCAGAGCGGTCCAGTCGTCGTCTGGCGCGGCTGGCGGACGGCGCCGCCGGCTGCCGGTCAGGGCTTCGATCCGGCCGGCAAACCGAAAGCCGTCTCGGTCGGCCGGCTCGTCGCCGGCCTCATCGGGTGACTCGCTCTGTGTGTCTTCCCGTGTGGCCTCCCGGTGGAGGTGCGCCCGGACACAGGCTGCGATCGCGGCCGCCTCGCGTTCGGTCACGTCTTCACGGATGTGCAGCCGCTCAGGAACCGACACTTCCCGGGCCTCCGAGGGTTCGCTGTCCGCCTCCTCGACGGCTGTCGGCCGGTCCATGCTGTCGCTATAGGGGGATGTTGCCATGTTTCCTGTCGGGTGTCTCGGTGCGTTTCGATCGCAGTACGGCCAGGTCCTCGATCAGTCGTGGCCGGGTCTCCTCGGGAACCAGCACGTCGTCGACGAATCCGCGGTCGGCCGCTGTGTACGGGTTGGCGAACTCCTCGCGGTACTGCTCGATCAGCTCCTGGCGTAGTGTCTCTGGGTCGTCAGCCGCCGCGAGCTCGTCGTCGTAGAGGACGTTGACCGCGCTCCGGGGGCCCATCACCGCGATCTCGGCGGTCGGCCAGGCGTAGTTGACGTCGGCGCCGATGTGCTTCGAGGCCATCACGTCGTAGGCTCCCCCGTAGGCTTTCCGGGTGATCACGGTCAACAGCGGCACCGTCGCCTCCGAGTACGCGTACAAAAGCTTCGCGCCGTTCGGGATGATCCCGTTGTGCTCCTGTTCGGTCCCTGGCATAAAGCCCGGGACGTCGACGAACGTGACCAGAGGGATGTTGAACGCGTCACAGAACCTGACGAACCTGGCGCCTTTTTTCGAGGCGTCGATGTCTAACGTGCCTGCACTGACCCGGGGCTGATTGGCGACCACGCCGACCGCGTGGCCGTCCAGCCGGGCGAACCCGATTACCAGGTTGCGTGCAAACGCCTCGCCGACCTCGAACAGCGAGCCCTCGTCGACGATCCGGCCGATTACCTCGGTCATGTCGTAGGGTTTCTTCGGGTCGTCGGGGACGATCTCGCGCAGCTCTGTGTCCTGCCGGTCCGGGTCGTCCCAGGGCTCGACCCGCGGTGGATCCTCGACGTTGTTCTGTGGGAGATAGGAGAGCAGATGACGTAGATCCTCGAGTGCCGTCTCCTCGTCGGCGGCGGTCAGATCGGCAACGCCGGACTCCGAGGCGTGTGTCGAGGCCCCGCCCAGCTCCTCGAAGCCGACCTGTTCGCCGGTGACCGTCTCGACCACGTCTGGCCCGGTGACGAACATGTAGCTCGTGTCCTGGACCATCAGCGTGAAGTCGGTGATCGCCGGGGAGTAGACCGCCCCACCGGCACACGGGCCCATGATCGCCGACAGCTGCGGGACGACGCCGCTGGCCTGCTGGTTGCGGTGAAAGACCCGCGCGAAACCCGCAAGCGAGTCGATCCCCTCCTGGATGCGTGCGCCGGCCGAGTCGTTCAGCCCGACGATCGGCGCACCGACGGTCATGGCTTTGTCCATCACCTTCGTCACCTTCTCGGCGAACACCTCGCTCAACGAGCCCCCGAACACGGTGAAGTCGTGCGCGAACACGAACACCGTCCGACCGTCGACCTCGCCGTAGCCGGTCACGACACCGTCGCCCGGAATCCTCGTCTCTTCCATTCCGAAGTTGTGCAACCGATGGGTCCTGAGCTGGTCGAACTCGGTGAACGTCCCATCGTCGAGGAAGATCTCGATTCGCTCACGCGCCGTGAGCTTCCCTTTCTCGTGTTGGGTCTCGATCCGGTCCTCGCCGCCGCCTCTCCGCGCACGCTCGCGGCGCTCGCGGAGCTCGTCGATTTCGTCGTCGATCGTCACGGGCGGGCCCTCCCGTCGTCCATCGACGTGACGTTGCGGCCAGCGTCGTAAAAAGGATTCTGCAATCGTCTAGATCAGGCTTCGACAGCCAGCCCGGCCCTGCGGGCGGCCTCGGAGACATCGGCTCCGTCGTGGACGACCGCGGCGACTGCGGCGGTGATCGCGGCCGGATCCTCGTGTTGGAAGATCGACCGGCCCATCGAGACCCCCGCCGCGCCAGCGGTCATGGCGCCGGCGACCATCGACAGCGTCTCTGTGTCGGTGCCTTTGCTCCCGCCGGCGATCACGACCGGCAGGCTGGTTGCCTCGACGACCTGCCGGAAGCTGTCCGGATCGCCCGAGTAGGCGGTCTTGACGATATCGGCCCCGAGCTCCTCGCCGAACCGGACCGCGTGTGCTAGATCCGCCGCGTAGGCGTCTGTTTCGTCGGGATCGCTCGCCCCCTCGCCGCGGGCGTAGGTCATCGCGAGCACGGGGAGCCCGTAGCTGGCTGCGTCGCTTGTCAGTTCGGCGAGCTGCTCGAGCTGACGCGGCTCGTGCCTGCTGCCGACATTAATGTGAACGGAGACGGCGTCGGCGCCGGCTCTGATCGCGTCTTCGACGGTCCCAGTGGGCCGTTTGTCCATCTCGTCGGGGCCGATCGCCGTCGAGCCGTTCAGGTGGACGATGTAGCCGGCGCCGTTTGCGTTACCGTGGACGCGGCCGGCGATGCCTTTCTGGGTCAGGACTGCGTCGGCACCGGCACCGGTCACCGCATCGATCGTCGTCTCGATGTCCGCGAGTCCCAAGACTGCACCGAGCGTGAGTCCGTGATCCATCGGGACGATGAGGTGTGTCTCGTCTGTCGTGAGTCTGGCCAAACGGGCGCGTTTTCCTGGGGTCATCGTGTTATGTGACAGTGTGGCAAGGACAGGTATAAAGACTGCGAGGTGGACACGATACTCTCCGGGTGAGTCAGAGAGATGGCCCGCCCGTCGTCGGAGACCGGCCCCCGTGTGGATCACTCGCTGAGCGCGTCGACGGGACGCGTTCGGGATGTCTTCCAGGCGGGATACACGCCCGCAAGCACGCAGCCCAGGATACCAACCCCGAACGCCGCAAAAAATAGTCGATCGTCTCGGAGTTGAACGCCGTCGGGTCCTCGAGCTACACAACTTTGGTTACGGCACCGCTCCCGGCCGTGAGGCCAACGGCCAATCAAAATTAGCCTACGTATGGCGAACCACCAAAGCCCTGAAATGTGTTGTCGGAATGTCTGTCTCGATCGCTCAAAGTCGACATCGACACAAAGCAGAACCTCTCGCCGGGACCTCGGCGGTGGTGGCCACGCGCCCGGCGAGCACAGATCTGCCACGAACCGGTTATCTGGTGGCACGTATCACTCTCACAGGAGCGGAAGGAGTATCAGCCGGAACGAGACGAACGTGAGTACGAAGGAGACCAGCTTCGAGATTAACCGGTCCGGAACGTTCTTAGTATCGGATACCGAGCGACGCGCCGATGTAGGCGGCCGGCGTCAGCCCCAGGGAGAGCAACAGGAACTCGATGGTCGGGTATAGGCCGGTTGCGACCCCGCCGGTGAACCGGAGGACGTTGAAACCGATGAACACGATGCCGACGACGCCAATAAAGACCTGGTGGGACAGCGAGAGACTCTTCAGATACGCGACAATCTGCACGCCAACGTTCGACATCCCGAAGATCAGGCCGAAGACACTCCCGAGCGCGATCATGCAGCGTCGGTCCCTGCCGAAACAGATCGCCTCAAGTCGTTCGCGGAACGGGAGCGGAATCAGCGACTCGCGGAACAGGACGAAACTTAGTGTGAGCCCCCCGAGCAGTATCTCCATCAGGTCGACCGGGACCCCGTCGACGACGAACAGCCCCAGAACCGAGAAGGCGAGAATCTCCGATTCTCATGGTCACGGAAATCTTCGATTTCCGGACGATCCCGAGGCACTCGGCCTGCTCCGCCTGTAGATTGATAATTGAGCTGTTCAACACAGCCGGTCAAGTTCCACCAGGAGTTCATCTTGGCCGTACGGTTTGGTGAGATAGGCATCTCCGCCAACCGCCAGCACTCGCTGCTTTATCTCCTCGCTCACGTGAATGGTACTTATGACAACCGGGATCTGTTCGTCGTAGTCTTTAATACTTGCAGTCGCTTCAAGCCCGTTTCCCTTCTCAAGATTAAGATCCATCACCACCACGTCGGGGTCAGTCTCCCGTGCGAGGTCTACCGCCTCCTGTGCTGTCTGGGCCCAACCGACGACGGAATGCTCCTCGTTGACGAACCTACTCACGAGTCCCGCTTGCATTTCCGCGTCTTCGATGATCAGGACCTCGGCCATGGTGACTCTTGGCTCACTGCTGTGCACGTCAGGATGATGTTGTGTCGGTTCCTCTCATATTTTGTTTGGAACGATATTACATGTGTTGATTTGTTTTCCGAGGTCGCTCGTGGCAAAGTCGAGTGAATTATGTAAGCGCGATCAACGACGCGCCGGCGAGGATCGCGACGCCGACGTAGACACGCCAGAGCCGACTCGGAGACCACCGGACTGCAAGAGTTCGTTTCCCGACTTGTCCGTCGGCCGTCCGATCGGGCCACTGTGTCGCGAACAGATTGAGGAGCACGACGAGACAGAACGGAATCGAACCCGCTGAGACGACAGCGAGCGAACCACCCGCGACGGCAGCCTGATAAACCGGCAAGACGAGACCGCCGAGCACTGCGTTTATGAGTTCGCCCCAGCCGCGCCACGCTAACTTCAGCGGTTCGACCGAGTACTGCCAGCCGACGGCCGCGATGACGGCGAGCAGCAGGACGGCAGCCGGGGAGAGACGTCCCGTGAGCGCGAACCCGATGGCGAGAATTGCACCGAGCACAAGCGCACCAATCCCCGCGCGGAGCGGAACGGTTCGATCGAGCCCGATCCGGTGCAACGCGCCATTATCGCCGGAAAACGGTGTTCTCTGCGTGAGTCGATCTGTGTCGTAGTCGGCGTACTCGTTCGCATAGTGGACGCTTGCGGCGACCGGGAGTAGAGCGGCTGCACCCGCAAGAACCGTCCCTGGGAGTAGACTCCCGCCTGCTCCGGTCGCGATCAGGACACCGAACGCGTGCACCCCGAGAATGAGACCGAGCTGGGCGGGTCTGCTGGTCTCGAAAAATACCCACACCCGCGTCCGATACGCTGTCATCACGCCCACTCCGGGGGCGGGCTGTTTGTGCTCGGCCGATCTGATCCGTCGTCACGCGACTCCATAACGCTCAACGGCAGCGGCGACGAGCAGTTTCTATGGGCACACCCCGCGCGGATCGCGACAACCAAGCCAGGACGGTCATCGATCGTCTCGAGGAGAGCTACCCGGACGCGACCATCTCGCTCGAGTACGCGAGTCGGCTCGAGCTGTTGAT
>OBKM01000911.1_pt1 | contig 13314 bp, 14 predicted proteins | sample 1519691 | NCBI WGS metagenome assembly OBKM01 (sample SAMEA37050418, study PRJEB22526) | metagenome | biome: saline pan; feature: lake; material: water | place: Egypt | collected 2015 | depth 0.5 m
TGAGGCCGCCCGGACGTATGGGCGCGGGCCGACGCCGACGCGTTCGCCGATCGACCGGAAGCTTCAGGCGTGGGGCGGTGCTTGCCTCCGGTAATGACGCTCGTGGTCGTGCCCGTCCGGTATCCGCTCTCGCGGCACTCGCGTGCGACGCTGGAGCGCGCGATCGAGGTCGCCCACGAACACGACGCCGACCTCACCGTGTTGCATGTGAACCTCTATCAAAACGAGGAGCGCGTGACGAGAGCGGAGCTCAAGAAGGCGGTCGAATCCGCGTTCGGTCGGCTCGAACGGGCCAGATACGTCGTCCGCCCCGGGTTCCTCGTCGAGGAGACGATCCTCGACGAGGTCGCGGCCGGGAGCGCCGATTACGTCGTCATCGGACAGAAACAGGCCGGGCGGTGGCGGAAAATGGTGCGTCGGCTGATCGACGACCCCGACATCGAGGGGTTCCTCCGGCGCGAACTCGACTGCGAAGTGATCACCGCCTCGGCGTGAACGCCGCCTTCGGGCCTCACTGCACGTCGTCGTCGGTCTCCGTTCCCGTCACGGGACCGTCGGTACCCGGTCCGGCCTGCGAGCCAGTATCCGACCCGGATCGCGGTTCGGTGCCCGATTCGACCGGCGGCTCCGATTCCGATTCCCGCGTTGTCGCCCCGCCGGAGCGCGGCTTCGAAACCGCATCCGCCGCACGGCTCGAGACCTGGAGCTCGCCGCTCGTGTCGTCGAACACCATGTGCGTGTGGGGGTACGGGATCTCGATGTCGTGTTCATCAAAGCGATCCCAGACCTCCGTCAGCACCTTCGAACGCACCGTGGTCTGTTTGTACGGCTCGTTCGCCCAGTAGCGGAGCCGAAGCGCCACCTCGCTGTCGCCGAACTCCCGGATATAGCAGCTCGGCGATGCCGGATACCGAGCGCTGCCGACGCGGATATCCGGACCGCCCTTTATGACGTCGTCGACGGATCGGGCGGCCGCCTCCATCTGCTCGCGTGCCACGGGGAGTTCGCTCTCGTAGGTCACACCGACGTCGAGGGTCATCCGGATCCGTGTGTCCTCGGCCGAGTAGTTGATCACGTCGCGTTCGCGCATCGTTCCGTTCGGCATGACGATAAACGTGTTATCGAGCGTGAAGATCTTCGTGTACACGAGCGTGATATCCTCGACGAACCCTTTCGTCTCGGTGTCATCGAGCTCGATCATGTCGCCGATCTCGTAGGGCTGCTCCGAGAGGATGAACACGCCGCTTATAACGTTCCCGATGATCGGCGCGAGGATGATACCGACGACGGCCGAGAAGACACCGACCGACAGCGCGATGTTTCCGAACCCGAGCCCGAAGAAACTCAGGGCCGTCAACACCGCCCCCAGCACGATGAATATCTGTATGCTCCGGAGTATCGTCCGACTCACCGACGGTCGCTTGAACCGTCGCGCGATCCGACGGCCGAGGACCTGCCGGGCGAGTCGGGAGAGATAGTACGAAACGGTGATGAGCGCAACGGCGAGGACGAGCCGATACAAAAACACCGGGACGTACCCCGGGAGCCACTCGGGCGGAAGCAGACCGGGGCCGTCGCGAAACGACGGCGTCGGCGTGGGGGTTTCGGTCTGTAACAACGCCGCGTCCATACCGACCACTCAGCCGGCGACGGAAAAAGCGTTCCCCACTACCCGCCGGGCGAACCGGCCGGCCGTGGATCGCGTCCGGCTCAGGGAAACGGATGGTAGCTCCGATCGAGATCCGGCTCGAAGCCGAGGGATTTCGGGACGGTACGGGCACGCTCACCGAAATACGGCTCGCCGGTGAAAAGCGGCTGTGCGGACGGGATCGACACCCGGACGGCCTCAAACCCCATGGATTCGACGTCCCTCGGTGTGAGACGCGACGCGTATGCGTCGAGTCCGGCGTCGCGCGTTCGGCCGACGAGGGCCTCAAGTTCCGCCGTCCCCGTCGGCGGCTCCGGAGGGCCGACCTCGGCTGCGGGTAACGTTGTGTCGGGATCGACGAACTCGCGGGCACGGGTGGGAAACGCCGCGTGCGTCCCGATCGCGCCGCCTTCGGAGTCGGCTCGCTCTCGGCCCATCCGCCGGAGTTCGAGCCAGTTTTGGATCGCCTCTTCTAACGCGCCGCGGGCGGCCGCGGCCGGGTCGAGATCGGCGGAGGAGCCGGCGGCAAAGCGGGGCCAATCGCTCGTCCGGTGGACGCAGGCCGCGACGACCGGGACATCGACGTCCTGCGTACAGAGAAGCGCTGTCGTCGACAGTCCCTCGCTTCTCGCCCGGTTCGTGAGCGTCCGGTACCCCTCGTCGTCGACGGCGAGTCCCATCGGTTCATACGTCGAATACCACGACAACATCGTCGCGTCCCGCTCGATGACCTCATAAAGCCCCGAGCAAAGCGCGTCGACGCCGCCGTTGCCGAGGCCGAGGCCGGTCGTGATCGACGGCCGGATCGTCCGCTCCGGCGGCGGGAAGACGACGAGCTCGGCCGGCAGCTGGACGGTCTCGCCGGTATCGAGGTGTTCGGCCTCATGCCAGTAGGTCACGCCATCGGTGTCGCTGCCGTCGGGACGGACGAACCGCTCCGCAGGAACTGGGGTCTCCGGGGAAACGAAATCCGCCTCGCGGTAGACCGCCGCGCTGTATCGCTCCAGCGCCTCGCCGAGAGCCTTCATGAACGCCGGATCCCAATCGAGGCCGACGCCGGCGGCGTGATCCGGCGCGTCGGCGTCGGAAAACGGTGTCGACGCGAGCGTCGCGAGATAGTAGGGGACGGGGAACGACTCCGCCTCGCCGATCGACGAGACGGGGCCGACCCGCGCGTCGAAGGCGACTTCCGCCATCGAAAGGGAGTCCGAGAGGGAGCGTTCGACCTCGTTTCGGCGGAGCCCGCCGGATCGGTCGCTGTCGGCGCATTCACAGTACGGAACCGGCAGAACGCTCCGTTGTGTGTACGGGAGTTCGACGACACCGCCGAGGAGCGTTGATTCGCCGCCGCCGACGAGCGTTGCGAGTTCACGGCCCGCAACAGCTCCGGCGAGTCTGGCTGTCGGCGTGCTGTAGCTCCCGTCGTCCGTTTCGGGGTCGGTAGCCGAAACGCGCGTCCGGAGGCATTCGTGACACGCTGTCCCGGGGGCGTAACCGGAGACGGCGGCGTCGACACCGGAGACCGCGAGGCCACCAATACCGCCGAGTTCGACCGCAACGAGCGGTGTTCGACTTTCGCGAGCGGCGGCGGCGGCGGGATCGAAACCGGGGGCGTCCGTCGGGCCGACTGCGACGGCTACGTCCGCCCGACGGACGCCCGTCGGATCGACGGCTATCGGTTCGGCGTCCGTATCGTCCAGGGCGGCGCGGACGGCCTCGATCGCGGCCCCCTCGCCGAGCAGCCCGACCGTTGTCACGATCGGTCACCGGCTGTCAGTTCCAGGGATGAATTCGCTTGCACACCGGTCACGTCCGGGCGAAAAGCGATAAAGGCCGGGGGAGCCGATAGGGGACGCGATCCGAGGCCGGCTCGGTTGGAGAACGTCTCTAGGCGGCAAGCATCGACCGTACGGTCCGGACGAGTTCGTCATCGTCGTCGACGGCGAGCCGGTCGGAACCGAGCCGCAGCCGGAGGCGCGGGCGGCCGACATCGATCGGAACCTTCTCGGTCTCGATCACATCTCGCTCCTCCAGCCGCGTTTTCGTCCGCGAGAACGTGGCTTTCGACGCGATGCCGACATCCTCCCCCCACTTCGAGATGTCGTAGAGGAGATCGCCGTTCCGGGCCGCAGCGAGCAGCGAGATCGTCACCTTATCGAGGCCGTCCGCCGTTCGGTCCGCTTCGACCGCCGAACGGATGGCCTCGAAATCTTCGGCTGTCGCCCGGCCCAGTTCGCCCTCGAGCGTCTCACGGACCCGGATCAGCGACGGTGTCCGGATGTCGTATGTGTCGGCGTCCGTCCACAGTGTCTCGAACCGGCGAGTGGTATCCTCGACGAACGCGCCGTCGTCCGTCTCGATGCCGGCGGTCCGGTCCTGTGCGCGGACGATAGCGACGACCGACGATCCGGTGACAGCGAGCGTGTTCGTCCCGCTGTCGTTGCACCGTATCTCGAGGCGCCCGGATTCGGTGTGGTTTGCCGTCCGGCCCGCAACGGAGAAATCACTCGTTACCGAGTTCAGGGCGGCCGTATCGGCGAGGAGACGGATCGGCGGTGAGTCATCGTCGAGAACCCGAACGAGCCCCTCGATCGTCTCCTGATCCGGGGCGAGCATGAACACCGTGCCGTCCGCCGCATCGAGCACCGTCTCGAGAACGTCATCGACGGTTTGTTTCAACACTATTGATTCCATCGGCGTTATGTGTAATATGAATGTGAACGCATTTAACTTTTACAGGCGGCTCCTCTGGGTCAGACAGCAAGCGGCCTCGACCGTCCACGACCGGGGGTTGAGATTCGTACGGTTCCCGGCGTTTTTTGATGGTTTCCGTCGTCTCACGCGCTCTCGAACGGGAGCGAACGGGTAGCTTCTTGTCCCGTCGGGCCCCACTTTGGATCACATGAGCTACGAACAGGTCCGACGGGCCGACCCGGCCGTCGCCGACGCTCTCGGGGAGGAACTCGAACGGCAGGAGGATACGCTCGCGATGATCGCCTCGGAGAACCACGTTTCGGAGGCCGTTCTCGAGGCGCAGAGTTCGGAGCTGACGAACAAATACGCGGAGGGCTACCCCGGGGAGCGGTACTACGCGGGCTGTGGCCCCGCCGACACCGTCGAGGAACTCGCGGTCGAACGGGCCGAGGAGTTGTGGGGTGCCGAACACGTCAACGTCCAGCCCCACTCGGGGACCCAGGCGAACATGGGCGTCTATCTCGCGATGCTCGAGCCGGGCGATAAGATCCTCTCGTTGGAGCTCGAACACGGCGGACACCTGAGCCACGGCCACCCGGCGAACTTCACCGGCAAAACCTACGAGGTCGAACAGTACGAGGTCGACGCCGAGACGGGCTACATCGATTACGAGGGCCTCCGGGAACACGCCGAAGCGTTCGATCCGGACATCATCGTGTCGGGCTACTCCGCGTATCCGCGGGAGGTCGAGTTCGAACGGATCCAGGCGGCCGCCGACGCGGTCGACGCCTACCACCTGGCCGATATCGCCCACATTACTGGTCTCGTGGCGGCTGGTGTCCACCAGTCGCCGGTCGGGATCGCTGACTTCGTTACAGGATCGACCCACAAAACGATCCGGGCCGGTCGCGGCGGCATTATCATGTGTGACGAGGAGTACGCCGACGCGATCGACGCGTCGGTGTTCCCCGGAGCCCAGGGCGGACCCCTGATGCACAACGTCGCCGGCAAAGCCGTCGGATTCAAGGAGGCGCTCTCGCCCGACTTCGAATCCTACGCCCGACAGGTCATCGACAACGCCGAGGCCCTCGGCTCGCGCCTCCAGGAACACGGCTTCTCTTTGGTCTCCGGCGGTACCGACACACATCTCGTGTTGATCGATCTCCGCGACTCTCACCCCGACACGACCGGGACCGTCGCCGAGGAAGCCCTCGAGGAGGTCGGCGTCGTGTTGAACAAAAACACCGTTCCCGGCGAAACGCGTTCGCCGTTCAACCCCTCGGGGATCCGGGCCGGCACGCCCGCCCTCACGACGCGTGGGTTCGACGAAGCTGCCTGCGAGCGCGTCGCGGACATCATCTACCGCGTCGTCGACAACCCGGACGACGACGACATCAAAACCGAGGCCGCCGCGGCGGTCGAGGATCTGTGTGCGGAGTTCCCGCTGTACGACCGCGACGGGAAACTCGTCGATTTCGAGTGAGCCGATCCGACGAGCCCGGACGGGCCTTAGTCCACCGATGATCGACGTACTCCGTCGTCTCAAGCGCCCGCTGTGTTACGTGATGGGCTCGCTGTACGTCGTCGCCGGCGTGCTGCATTTCGTCGTCCCGGAGCTGTACGTCCAGATCGTGCCGCCGATTTTCCCGGTCCCCCTCGCCATGGTGTATTTGTCCGGGCTCGCCGAAATCGCCGTCGGAATCGGGCTCTTGTTCACACGGACCCGACGCTACGCGGCGTGGGCGACGATCGCGTTGCTCGTTGCGATCTTTCCAGCGAACGTTTATATGGCCACCCACGGCGTCGTCATCGAGGGAATGCCCGGGGGCGGCGATCCCTCGGGGCTCGTTCGGTGGGGCCGGCTCCCGCTACAGGGCGTGTTGATCCTGTGGGCGTTTTGGTACACCCGACCGCCGACAGGCGATGATACCTGATGCGTGCGCCCACGTCCCTGTTCTCGGATCGGTATTTGCTACGCACGGCGCGGCCGCACTTATTATCGAGGGCCGCTTCCGCCCGGTATGGCCACCTTCGTAGTCGTCGGCGGTGACGCCGCCGGCATGTCGGCAGCGAGCAAGGCGAAACGCGACGATCCAAGCCTCGACGTCGTCGTCTTCGAGAAGGGCGAGTGGGTCTCGTATGGGGCGTGTGGGCTCCCGTATTACATCAAAGGCGAGATCCAGTCCCTCGAGGAACTCGTCTCCGTCACACCCGAGGAGTTCCGCGAGGAGCGCGATATCGATCTCCGGACGGGTCACGAGGTGGTCGGGATCGATCCCGACGATCGGACCGTAACGGCACGAAGCAACGGCGGCGAGACGGTCCAGTCGTACGATCACCTGCTCGTCGCGACCGGCTCGGAAGCCACGGAGCCACCGATCGAAGGAACCGACACGGAGGGTGTTTACACGCTCGGTTCGATGAGCGACGGCAAAGATCTCCGGGAGTTCGTCGCCCGATCGCGGGAGACATCGCCGGAGGAACAACCGGACAGCGGCCCAGCCTGTCAGTATCTCGAAAACTGTTCGGGGGTGGTCGGAATCGTCGGCGGCGGGTATATCGGCGTCGAGATGGCCGAAGCGCTCGCGGCAAACGGCTTCGAGGTCCACCTGTTTCAGCGCGGCGACCGGATACTCAAAGGGTTCAGCGAGGCGGCGAGCAACGCCGTGGCCGAACACATCGACGAGCAGGGCGTTTCGCTGTATCTGGACGCCGCGGTCGAATCAATCGAGGGAGGCAACACCGTCGAGGCAGTCATCACCGACGATGGCCGGATCCCGGTCGGGATGGTGCTTCTCGGAACGGGGGTCCGCCCGCGGACTGATCTGGCCACCGAGGCGGGGATCGAACTCGGCCCGACGGGCGCGATCGCGACCGACGCCTACCGCGAGACGAACGTCGCTGACATCTACGCCGCCGGCGACTGCGCGGAGGCCGAACACGTCGTAACCGGGGCGCCGGTCTACGTGCCGCTCGCGTTGACGGCGAACAGACACGGCCGCGCGATCGGCCGCACGGTGGCCGGAACGCCGACCGAAGGCGGCGGGGTCGCCGGAACCGCGGCCCTAAAAGCGTTCGAGATCGAGGCTGCACGGACCGGAATCACGGACCGCGAGGCGGCGAGAGACGCGGGGTTCGATCCGATCACGGAGACGATAGAGGCCAAATCGAGAGCCGGGTACTACCCCGAAGGTGGGGCCGTCCGTGTGACGCTCACCGCCGACCGGGGGTCGGGCCGCGTTCTCGGCGGTAGTCTGGTCAGCGAGTACGGGGAGGGGGCAGTCCACCGCAGCCACGCGCTCGTCGGCGCGGTGACGGAAGGGGTGACGCTCGGGGAGCTATCGGACTACGATCTCGCGTACGCCCCGCCGTTCAACACCACGTGGGACCCCGTTTTGACTGCGGCGAAGGTGCTCGAAGGGAAGCTACAACAGGGTTGAATACGCCCGAAAGCGACGGCATCCAGCCGGAACGGCCACGTCTCCGATCCCGATCAGACCGGGGCGGAGACGGGTCCTGATCAGGGGGCATCCGAATCCGGACCCGAACGGAACCCGAACCGGAACCCGAACCGTTGATACGTTTTCGCGCCCCCGATCCGGGTAATGACCGAAACCATCGACGGCAAAGCCGTCGCGGCGGACATACGGGAGTCGCTGACGGGGAGTATCGAGAGGTTGAAAGACCACGGCGTCGAGCCGGGGCTCGCAACGGTGCTTATGAGCGACGATCCCGCCAGCGAGACGTACGTCTCGATGAAGCAACGTGACTGCGAGGAAGTCGGTATCGACGGCATCCACGTCGAGATCGATACTGATGCGCCGCCCGCGGAGCTGTATGAAACGATCGACGAGCTGAACGACGACCCCGGCGTCCACGGGATCTTGGTCCAGATGCCACTCGTCGACGGTATCGACAGCCGACGGGTGCTCAGAAGCATCGACCCGCTGAAGGACGTCGACGGGTTCCATCCGGAAAACGTGGGACGGCTCGTCGCCGGGAACGACCGCTATCGGCCCTGTACGCCGCACGGCGTCCAGAAACTGCTCGAAGCATACGACATCGAGACCGACGGGGCCGACGCCGTGGTGGTCGGCCGGTCCGATATCGTCGGCAAACCGCTTGCGAACCTGCTTCTCCGGAAGGCGGACGACGGAAACGCGACGGTAACTGTCTGTCACTCTCGAACGGACGATCTGAGTGCGAAGACGCGGAACGCCGACATCGTCGTCGCCGCTGTCGGTATCCCGGAGCTCATCGGTGCCGGGATGATACGCGAGGGCGCAACGGTGATCGATGTCGGGGTGAACCGTGTCGATGCCGACACCGAAAAGGGGTACGAGCTCGTCGGCGACGTGGACTACGAATCCGTCTCCGAGGTCGCCGGGGCGATCACGCCGGTTCCGGGGGGCGTCGGCCCGATGACCCGGGCGATGCTCCTGTACAATACGGTGAAGGCCGCCGGAGTGCAAAACGAGATCGACGTCGATCTCCCGTAGATGGCGCCGCCTACTGAGGGTCCGCTCGCGGAATACGACGGGTACTACCGGAAGTCAGATCGTTTTGAGATCGAACCGGCTCGCTTCGAGAAGGCCCTCGATCGCGGGGACGACGGGGCCTGGGGCGTGGGCGCGCTCGTCGTCGACGACGGCCGTGGGCTGTTCGTCCGCGAAGGCGACCTCTGGTTGCTTCCCGGGGGTCGCCTCGAGGAAGGCGAGCGTCTCGCGGCCGGCGCACGCCGCGAAGTCCTCGAGGAAACCGAGGTCGAGGTCGAAATCACAGGGCTCGGTGCGGTCGCCGAACAGACGTTTATTCACCGCGAGACGGGAGCGAGCTACGAGTTCCGGTTTGCGACGTTCGTCGCTCGGCCGGTCGGTTCGGCCGCGACTACCCCTGAGAACCCCGACGACCACGCGATCGACGAGATCGAGTGGTTCGAAACGATCCCCGAGGAAACGTTCGACCGCGACCTCGTCTCCCGTCTCTTCGAGGCGTACGTTTAAGTACGGAAACGGGAGCAACCGCCGTATGCCCTGACCGATCGCCCACGGTCCGCCGAGGCGGGAGCGTGACACACGGACGGTGGGGTCCGACGTCGGTGTCGCCTGTTAGCTAGCTCCGCTGAGGGATACGGAAGGCCACATTCGGGCGGCCGTACTGATGTTCTGGTTGGTACCGATCCCGATACCGGTAGCCGCTAGTGTCCGATAGTTTCGGTCCGTATCAGCCCAGCGAGTCGAGACGCTCCTCGGCGGCGGCGAGTTCTCCCTCCTCGCCGTCCGCCAGATAGCGCCCGACCTCGCGGGCCGCACCGACGAGTGTCTCCGATTCCTGTGGCGGCACGTCGCCGTCGAGGGCGCGGATGCGTTTTAGATGCGTCGATAGCCGTTCGAGCGTGTCCGTGATCGTCGGGTCGGGGGACTTCTTGAGGTACGTCCGGACGTCGGATCGATATTCCTCGACAGCGTCGGCGTAGGCCAGTCCACGCATGTCACGGAGCGATTCCGGAACCACGTCGGTGGACGGCCGCACTCGCTCATCCGCCCTGAGGAGCTCGGTGAAATACCACTCCTCCTCCTCGGAAACATCGATCCGGCGGCTCAACTCGGCTGCCACGTGTTTGAGTTCCATGGCCGCGAGATACGTGTCGTCGATACGGACGAGCCGCCCGGCGTCGATAAATCCGTAGCCACGGGTGAACGCTCGGGTCCGCTCACTCGTCCGCGCAGCGAGACGGTCTATCGGCTCCGAGTCGAGATCGTTCCTGATCGGCGTCAGATCGAGCGTCGCTGCCGTCGCTGTGTGGGTCGTGCGCTCGTCGTCGGTGCCGACGCTGTGAGCGCTTCCGCAGGCGGGACACGAGATTGCTCCCGTCTCGTAGTACGACCACTGCGTTCCACAGGCTTTGCACTCACGTCGACCGCGTATCTCCATACCGACGTTGAGGTACGGCGGTTCAAAACACCCTCGGCTACCCGTCGAAGGTGTCGAAGCGATCCTCGAGGCGGTCGTCCGCGAGCGCGAGCATGAGCTCGATCCGTGTCGCCCACGGGGTCGTATGCGCAAAGCGGACGTGATCGTATTCGGCGAGCGCTGCCGCTCCACCAGCCGTACCGTATATCGGTTCGGTCGGGCCGACGTGACACCGAGACGTCACGACGACCGGGCAGGTCGCCTCGGCGATCGCGTTCCCGAGGGCTGAGGTGGTGTTCCCGAGTCCGGTTCCAGCGACGACGATTCCATCGGCCCGTCGTTCGGCATCCGCGAACGCGGCCCGCCCGACGCCGGACGCGGACACGACGAGCGGAACCGTCGGGTGGTCGTCCGGATCGGGGACCGAAAAGGTGGTCTCCGACCCGCCCGGATTCCGATACCAATGCGTCCGCTTGCGGGTGAACCGCGCGATCGGGCCGGCTTCCGGAGACCGGAACGTATCGAGCGCGCAGGTGTGGGCTTTCCGGACGGTCGCGGCGGCGTGTAGCTCCTCGTCGAAGGCCACAAACGACCCCTCGGAAACCCGTCGGTGTGCCGCCGCGCGAACCGCTGTCGTGAGGTTCGTCGGCCCGTCGCTTCCGGGCTCGTCGGGCCGCCTTTGGGCGCCGGTGACCACGACAGGGGATTCACACGTGAGGTCGAGATAGCGTGCCGTCTCGGCGAGCGTATCCGTCCCGTGGGTGACGACCACGCCGTCGACATCCGATGCGGTCTCGTGGACTCGTTCCGCGACGCGTGCACAGACCGACGGGGACATATCGAACCCCGGTCTGTCGGCGATCGTCTCGACGCTGATGTCGGCGTACGTCTCGAGCTCCGGGACCGCTGCAACGAGTTCATCGCCCGAGAGCTCCGGAGCTGCGCCGCGATCGTCGCCGTCGGCGGTCGAAGCGATGGTCCCACCTGTCGCGATGACGTGTACGTCCATATCCGCGTCTCACCGCCGTAGTTGTTGGCAGTTGTGATTCGAGTATCGATCACGGGTCCAAGCGAGGCGGCGTTCGTCCGGCGGCGGACGTTCACTTCCGGTGTACGAACTTTCATTCCCCGGGCGGACGATACCGCTTACATGCGTGACGAGGACGAGATACGCCAACAGTATGAGTTTTTGAAAGCGGAGCTAAACGACGAGGAGATGAATCACGAGGGAGTGCGACAGATGTTCACGTATTATAAACGGGCGCTCGGTTGGGTCCTCGAGGAGGAGCACATCTGAAGCCGCCTGTCGGTAAAAAACAGCTCGTGTTCGACACATTTATACGTCGGTGATTACTTGTGTCAGGTGACGCTTCGCTTGGAGGGCCGAAGCGTCAGCGGGGACCAATTCAGGGCGGCAAGCGATCGGCCGGCTTTTTTCATCCGGCCGGTCGCTTACCACTCTCGCTGAACCGGTACTGTCGTGTTCTCTCCGGACCCGATGGCTAATAAGACAGTCCGTGAGACCGGAGACTCTGGAAACCGATATGATCCGTTACCCGAGAGGAGCGAAAACGGGAGAGACGGCCGGAGCAGCGAGATCACGGAGCCCGTTGTTTCGACGGTGAGACGGACCGATCCGGTACCGTTTGAGCGACCTACGACGGTTTTATCTGAAGACGAATTCGATATATTTAAACTGACACGACAACTATCCGAAGGTAGATATTACCGATGCACGACCTGACTGGCTTTCAGCGCGATCTGTTGTACGTTATCGCCGGCCGTGAGGACCCACATGGCCTCGCGATCAAGGAGGAACTCGAGGATTACTACGAGAAGGAGATCCACCACGGCCGCCTGTATCCGAATCTCGATACGCTCGTTGAAAAAGGGCTCGTCGAAAAGGGCGAACGCGACCGCCGGACGAACTTCTATACGATGACCCGACGCGGCCGACGCGAGCTCGATGCCCGCAGAGACTGGGAAGACCAGTACGTCGACGTGGAGTAACGATCCGACAACCGCCGCTTTTTGTGTGGTACGGGGCGAACGTGGAGTATGTCCGCAGACCTCGAAGAGAAGACGGAACGGTATGAGACGCTGCTTTCGGCCGCGCTGGAAGCGGCCGAAATCGCGCCGCAGGAGGGGACGCCGTTGCACGAGGCGGCGCTCGATTACCGGGAGATGGCGGAGTCGTATCTCGAAGACGGCCGCCACTTCCGCGAGCAGGACGACCCGGTCAACGCTCTCGCATCGTTCTCGTACGGTCACGGATGGATGGACGCGGGTGCCCGGGTCGGCATCTTCGAGGTCCCGAGTGAGGGGGATCTGTTCACCGTCTGAGACGGGGTATCGTGACAATTGAGCTACCCACCGCTAAAGCGGTGGGATTCAGCGTGGACTCCCGTTCTGGCCGATTCATCGGCAGGAGAATAGCCTCCGTTCACGTTCAGCGTCCCGCTGTTCAAGCGCACGCCCAAGGGTGCGCCTCCGTCGCCCCCAGTTTGGTTGCGACGGAGATACCGTAACCCGATGTTTTTCGCGGCGTTGTAGTCGGCGTGGTTCTCGTACCCGCACTTCAGACACTCGAACTCCTCGCCGTCGCGGTTGTCAGGATGGGTGAACCCACAGTGTGAGCACCGCCGACTCGTGTTCTCAGGGTCAACCTGCTCTACGCCGATGTCGTATTCTTCGGCCTTGTACTCAACGTAGTCGTAGAGGCGGTCGAACGCCCACTTGTGCCCCCACGACGCGCCAGTTCGCTCACGAATGTCGGTTAAATCCTCGAACGCAATCACTGAACACTCGTTCTCACGAGCTTCAGCGACGAGTTCGTTGCTGATGCGATGGAGCATCTGTTTGAACCGCCCTTCTTCTTTCCGTCCGACTGACTGGATGTTCTCGTGCGCCCAGCGCGTTCCGCACTGTTGGAGCGAGCCACGACGGTTCTCGTACTCGCGCCGCCAGTGGTCGAACTCGTCGCCGGTCCAGAACGTGCCCGTTGAGGTGACGGCGAGGTTGTTCACGCCGAGGTCAACCCCGAGAACCGTTCCGTTCTC
>OBKM01000912.1_pt1 | contig 13296 bp, 15 predicted proteins | sample 1519691 | NCBI WGS metagenome assembly OBKM01 (sample SAMEA37050418, study PRJEB22526) | metagenome | biome: saline pan; feature: lake; material: water | place: Egypt | collected 2015 | depth 0.5 m
TCGCTCGTTGAGGCCGGGGCCTCCGCGCTACCGCAGGGTGAATATCTCGAAAACGGCCCGCAGAACGTCCAAGAAGCAGAATCTTTGACCCTTCCTATACCGACGTTAGAAACATGGACTCGCCGGGATTTGAACCCGGGGCCTCTCCCATGCCAAGGGAGTGATCTACCGCTGATCTACGAGCCCTCACATTTACGTAGCCTCCGGAACTCAAATAAACCTCTCGAAACACCACCGACCGCAACGTGGTGACCCGCGGCAAACACGTATCAGCGTTCTCAACGTAGAATACCTTGATGGACCAATGGTCCTCCCGGACCGGTTCGTTCTCGCGGCAATCGGCGCAGCTGTCGGGCTGGGGAACATCTGGCGGTTTCCTGCCGTCGTCGGAACGAACGGCGGTGGGGCGTACCTGATCCCGTATCTCATTGCCGCAGCCGCGTTTGCAGTTCCGCTGATGATCTTCGAGATCTCCGTTGGCCGCTCCTTTCAGCAGTTTCGAGGCGGAGCCTCCGGCCTCAAGGAGTGAGCGAAGCGAGCGAGTCGGCCAGCGTGTATCGGTCGACGGTGCTGATCGCGGTGGCGGATCTGTTCGTCGCGCTGCTTGCGGGTGTGATCATCTTCTGGATCGTCTTTTCTGTGCCGGGATTAGAGCCTGCCAGCGGCACCGAACTGGCCTTTACCGTACTCCCGGCAGGGTTCGCGGAGCTGCCGTTCGGGTCGGTCGTGGCAGCCGCTTTTTTCGGACTATTGTTCTTTGCGGCGATTTCCTCCTCGATATCGATGCTCGAGGTCGGAGTCGCGAGCCTCAAACGGGCGACAGGCTGGTCTCGTCGACGGACGAGCCTCGTCGTGGGCGGGATCGTCGTCCTCGGTGGGCTTCCGTCGGCGCTGAGCTACAGCACAGCAGAAGTGTCGCTGTTCGGGCGGCCGTTTCTAGACGGGCTCGACGCGACCGTCGGCACACTCGGACTGCCGCTGGGTGCAGTGGCGATTATCTGGATCTTCGCGTGGGGACAAGATCGAGCGACGGTGCGCTCCCAGCTCGGGAACACCGTCGTGGTCCCGCTCGTGACGTACGTCGTTCCGGTTGTGTTGCTTGTCATCGTCGGGCTCCGGCTCGTCGCCGGAATCGATCTGGCGGGCTGGCGACGGCTACCTGGTATCGCGAGACTCGGCGGTCCCGAGACCGCTGCGGTCGCACTCGGCGCCGGGGCAGTGCTGCTGGGGGTCGCAGTCGGTCTGTCCCGGTCCTGGCGACGTAGATTACAAGACCGACGCACCGACTGAGACCCGGCGAGACGGGGAGTCCGGAAGGGAAACGGTTAACAGTCGCTCGTGACACCATTAAGATGGGAACGCACGGCCGCAACTCTGACCACGCCGCCGATTGGCGGCTCGGGATTGCGGTGGTGTCGCGCGAGAGCGCGGTGGCGTCCACCCGGACGTCAGTCACACCGAGCGGCTCGTACGGTTCCAATCCACGCAATCGAACACACATACACGACATTACACAGATGGCACGAATGCACTCACGCCGCCGTGGCTCGTCCGGTTCGGACCGGCCGGCGGCAGACGACCCACCGGAGTGGAGCGACATCGACACAGAGGCGATCGAACAGCGCGTCGTCGAGCTCGCAGAGCAGGGCCACGATCCCAGCCAGATCGGGCTGAAACTCCGCGACGAGGGTGTCCGCGGGACGCCGATCCCGGACGTGAAACTCGCGACAGGAAAGAAAGTCACCGAGATTCTCGAGGCCCACGGCGCCGACGCCGACCTGCCGGAGGATCTGCGCAACCTGATGGCCAAGGCGGTGCGGCTCCACGAGCACCTCGAGGAGAACCCCACCGACTACCAGAACAAACGCGCGCTGCAAAACACCGAGTCGAAGATCCGCCGGCTGATCGAGTACTACCGCGGCGACGAGATCGACGAGGAGTTCTCATACAGCGTCGACGACGCCCGGGATCTGGTGTAGGCAATGGCAACCGCTGGCCGCTCCGAGACCGACACGACCTCCGAGACGACGGCAGCCCGGCTCCGTGAAGCCGGCTTCGTCCGGCTCGCGGCAGTCCCGACCGGTGACGCCGTCGGAGCGGCTGCGCTGCTCGCAGGAGGCCTCGATGCGGTCGAAACGCCCTATCAGCTCTCGGTCGGTCTGCCCGGGACGACGGCACGGTCGACCGACACAGACCTCACCGTCGGGGTCGGCCACGCGGCGGGCGATCCCGACATCGCTTTCGACGATGCCGGGCCGGTGAGCCGACGGGCCGCCGCGGTCGCGACCGCTCTCGGGGCGCTCGATCCGGTGGTTTCGGCTGCCGGACCGATCGCCGCCGGCGCGAGAGCGGACACGGGGCTCCCTGGCGACGACACCGCCGACCGAGAGCGCCGCCAGTCCGGCGTTGCGACCCCGCCCGTCGATCCGGCGGCCGGGATCGCACACTCGACGCTGATTCACGCCTCGTTCTCGGGGCGTCCGGACCGAGCGGCGGAGCTGCTCGCCGGCGTCGTCGATGGCGAATCCGATGCCGACCCCGACGCTGACCGAGACCGAGCGATCGCCTCGCTCGTCGCCCTGACCGTCGCCGAGGAGGCCACTACCACGAGCGCACCGGAGGCTGTCGAACGGCTTCTCCGTCCGCTGCCGGGGGGTCCGCTCGGGACCGCAGGCGCCCTCGGGGATGCACTCGACGTGCTCGCAGACGCTCGGCCCGGGCTGGCGACGGCGCTCGCACTCGGCCGTGCTGAGGACCACGAGGCAGCGATCCTCGATGCGTGGCGCGATGGCGCCCGGCGGGTCCACGGGAGCGTCCGGACCGCCGAGCTGGCAAGATACGATGGACTGGTGGTCGCGGAGACCCAGACACCGGCACCGATCGCGCCGACGGCGCGCCTGATCCGGGAGTTCAGATCGCCCGAGACGGTGGTCGTTCTCGTCGGCGAGTCCGCTGCGATGGCAGTGTCGCCGCCCGACGAGGGTCCCGATCTCGCGACGGCGACGGCGTCGATCGAGGCCGCGGCCGGCACGCCCGACAGCGTCGTTCTGAGCGATCTGACCGCCCGCGACACGTTCGTCGAACGACTCCGGGAGGTGGCCTAACGTGTCTCGACGACGGACTGCCCGTATCGAGACGCCACACTCCCGAGCGCATGCGCTAGCCGCCGCGGTCCGGCCGGACAACACCGACGACGTCGACACGCAGGTCGACGACGGAGTTGTCGTGACCGAAATCAGCCGCGAGACGACGACGAGTCTCGCCACGACCGTCGACGATTACGTCCGGAATCTCCGCGTCGCAACGAGACTCCTCTCCGGGCCCGACGATCTGGCCCAGAACGGCACCGCCACCCCGACAGCACCGGATACGACAGACGCGACAGATACGACAGATACAACAGACACGACAAACCCATGAGCGACAGATCAGTCTCCAGACAGAAACAGGAGAAGACGTGGTACGACGTACAGGCACCCGAACAGTTCGACCGCGCCCACCTCGGGCAGACGGTCGCCGACGAATCAGAGAAGGTGCTCGGCCGCACCATCGAGACGACCTTGGGCGAGCTGCGTGACGATCCGTCACAGAACAACACGAAGCTCACCTTCCGGATCACGGAGGTCGCGAGCGACACCGCGTACACGGAGTTCATCCGCCACGAGCTGACTCGCGATTACCTGCGGAGTCTCGTTCGTCGGGGCTCCTCAAAGGTCGAGGCCTACGTGACGGTGATGACGACAGACCGGTACCGCGTGCAGATTCAGCCGGTCGCGCTCACGACGAAAGCAGCCGACCAGAGCCAAGAGCAGGCGATCCGCCGGACGATGATCGATCGTGTCGAAGAGGCTGCCACGGAGCGGACGTTCACCGATCTGGTCGACAGCGTCATCGAGGGGCGACTCTCCTCTGCGATCTACAACGACGCCAAGACGATCTACCCGCTGCGCCGGGTCGAGATCACGAAGCTGACCCTCGAGGCCCGCCCCGAGGAAGTTCAGGCCGAACAAGAGGCGAGCGCAGACCGCGCCGAATAGCCGGCCGAACGGCAGAGAGAAACTATCTTGCGTTTCGACCGGTGAGAGTAGCTATGTCGGGAGACGGCGACCGGACCGACGAAAGCCTCGAGACACGGCTCACCGAAACCGCCGAGATGATCGAGACCGCCAGCTCGGCGGCCGATCTCGAGGTCGTCGCGGACCGACTCGACGCACTCGAGACGGAGCTTGCTGACGCCGCGCTCGACGAGCAGGACGACGAAGACCTCGAGGCGGAACTCGCAGAGCTCGAAGACCGGCTCGCTGACGCCCGTGAGCCCTCGTCCGCGACGATTCTGGAGAGACTCGAGGAGGCAGTCGAGTCGATCACCGGCACCGAGTTCACCGACCGCGGCCGCGAGAGCGTTCTGGAGGCGACCGAGGCCGCGGTCGATCGGATCGCGTCGACGGTGGGTGCCGAGCTCGACGCCGACGGCAGTCCTGAACAGAGACTCAGGCGAGCGACCGACGCGATCGAGGCCGCCGAGCTTGATCCCGTCGCCGACGCGGACCACCTCGACCAGCTCGTAGACGCGGCCGACGAGCTGACCGACCGGATCGAGGCTGCCGAGGCGTTTGCCGACCTGTCCGTTCGCGAGCAGCTGCGTCGGCAGGGGTTTTATGACGTGCTCTCCCCCGAGCGCCGGCGGGACTTTCCGCCGGAGTGGAACGCGGTCAAGATCTACGGTGCACGCGGCGAGGCCGAGCCGTTGCTCACCGCACTCGACGCGCTCGATTCGGCGTTCATGCAGGAAAACATCCTCGAGGCGATCGAACGGTCTGCCCCGCCGGCGGCCTTCGAGGGCGTCCACGAGCTGGCGTCGCGTCGCGACGAGCAGGCCGTCCGGGTGCTCGGTCGGATCGGCGATGAACGGGCCTGCGAGACACTCCACGAGTTTCTCGGTGGCGCACGAAGTCTCGAGCTGACGACCCTGCGGGCGCTCGGGGCGATCGGGAGCGACGAGTCGACAGAACCGATCGCGGGACGGTTGCGTGCAGACGACCCTGCCGTTCGGTCTGCTGCCGCTCGGGCGCTCGGAGCGATCGGCGACACGCGGGCGATCGCCCCTCTCGAGCGGCTCCTCGAAGAAGATGACGCCAGCCGGGTCCGAGCGAGTGCGGCGTGGGCGCTCAGACAGATCGGAACCGAGCGGGCGCTCACGATCGCTGCGGAGTACGCCGACGAACGGTCGTACCTCCTCGAACGCGAGGCAGGGCGTGCGCAGGCGGCTCTCGCCGAGACCGAACGGTCGTGACCGGCTACAGCTCGCCGAGCTTCTGGAGCAACTGTCCGCGGTACTCCTCGTCTGCCTGGATCCCTTTCACTTCGAGGACGCGGCGCTCGAGTTTGTCTATCGCGACGCGAAACGCCTGGCTCGCACCGTAGCCCTCGCCGGAGCCGGCCATCTGGCCGCGGTTGGTGCGGAGTCGGATCTGACACTGGATGAGAGACCGCCCGCGGAGCTGCTCTTTGTGTTCGTGAAACCGAACGTGTGCGTGCCGGACCTGCATCTTCTTGTACTTGTCTGCGACGCTCGCGATCTCCTCACGGATCGTCTCGCGGGTGAGCGAGTCGAGCACTGCGACGTTTGTCACCTGGACGTCCATCTGTTCGCGTTCGGTATAGCTGAGCGCTCGTAACACGTCGGTTTTCGTGACGACACCCCCCACCCGCCGGTTGTCACCCTCCGGAGTGACGATCACGCCGCCGTAGTCGTTGGCGAGCATCGTCTCGACGGCGGCTTTGACCGTCGCCCTCTCGGAGACCGTCTCGACGGGGCTGCTCATCACGTCGTAGACGGGCATATCGAGCACCCGTTCGGTATCGCCGGATCTGTCTCCCCGGGTGGGTTTGTGCATCCGCCGGATCACCACGTCGACGATGTCGTAGGTGGTGACGACCCCGACCAGACTGTTCTGGTCGTCGACAACCGGGAGCCGCGAGATGCCGTTCTCCCGCAGGAGGCTGATCGCTCGCCCGAGGCCGGTGTCGGTCTCGACTGTCACCACGTCCTCGGTGTAGATATCCTCGACATCGATCGCATCCAAGTTCTCGAGGACGGCCTCGAGAATCGCGTCGGACGTGATGATCCCCCACAGGCGGTCGGCCTCGAACACGGGTGCTATTTTCACCCCGCCCTCGACGAGTAGCCGGGCCACATCACGGACGTCGGCAGTTCGCTCGATCTGGGGCGCTGTCCGAACCAACCCGGACGCTTTCGTCTGGTCTTTGACGTGTGACTGGAGCAGCTGCGTCTGGGTGATCACGCCGGCGTACTCCCCGTCCTCAATGACGATGATTCCCTTCGGATTTTTCTGCTCAAACAGCGATCGGATCTTCCCGAGCCGCGTCTCGGAGTCGACCTCGACGTACTCGTTTGTGGCAATGTCAGCAATGTTCATCGTCGTCTACCCGGGTATGCTTCGACGCGCCGGATAATCAAAGTTCGTTTCGCCGTCTCCGACGGCCGCGATCACTCCGCGCGGTCGATATCGAGCTGTTCGCGGAGCTGCTCGGTCGTGTCCTCGGCCGCGAGCTGCTCCATCTGCTCGCGGAAGTGTCGTTCGCAGACGCCGACGCGGATCCCGGACTTTTCCACGACGACGTCTGCCTCTGCCTCGCAGTAGTGACACTCCATATCCGTGATGTGGCCCCCGTGGCATTGAACCCTGCGACTCGACTCGTTACGATCGTCGGGCTCCTGTCGCCGAAATCCGGGCCCGAGCGGCCAGGCAATCATCCGAGCGTCTCCTCGAGCGTCGACCGTAGCGTCGCGATTTCGGCTGCCGACAGCTCGACGGTCTCGTTCTCGGCGCCGTCCGTTCCAGAGACCGAGACCGACAGCCTCCCCGAGCTGTCGGTGACGCCCAGCTCTCTGACCGGCGCGACCTCGCCGACGACCTCTCGTGCCGTCTCGGGATCGGTCGTCTCTACCACGACACGCCCGGGCGTCTCGGCGAACAGCCGATTGGGAGTGTCGACGGTCACCGACGCGCCAGCCTCGGGGGTGACCATCTCGGCGAGCGTAACCGCGAGCCCGCCGTCACTGACGTCGTGGACCGCCCGGGTCGTGGGATCGTCGGCGAGCTGTGCGATCCGGTCGATCACCGCCGCCGGCTGGTCCGACAGCGCAGGGAGCCGGTCGCTGCCCCCGAACTGCGCCAGATACTCCGACCCGCCGAGCCGCTCGGAGGGCTCACCGACCAGCAGGATCTGTCCGTCCTCGCCGGACAGCGACAGCGTCGGTGCCGCAGTTCCCTCCCGGACGCCGAGAACTGCGACAGTCGGTGTCGGCGGGATCGGTCCGCTCGGGGAGTCGTTGTACAGCGAGACGTTCCCGCCCACGACCGGCACGCCAAGCGCCTGACACATCTCCACGAGCCCGTCCACGGCGGCCGCGAAGGCGCCGTAGACACCGGGCTGCTCCGGGTTGCCGCCGTTGAGACAGTCGACGACCGCGAGCGGTTGTGCGCCTTTCGCGGCGACGTTTGTCGCGTTCTCGAGTGCGACCCCGCGGGCGCCGTCGTAGGGAGCCGTCGCCGTCCACCGAGGGTTCGCGCCGGCCGAAAGTGCGAGTCCGACCGTCGGCGTCGTCTCGTCGACGGTGAGCACGGCGGCATCGTCGCCCGGCCGGAGCGCGGTTCGGAGCCCGACCTCGTGGTCGTACTGGCGGTAGATCCACGCTGCAGAGGCCGTGTTCGGAGCGGCGAGAACCGTCTCGACCGCGTCCCCGAGGCCCACCGTATCGGGGTCCGGGTGCTCGCGGGACGGCTGCTCGGGCGGCGTCCGCTCGAGATCGTTCGCCGGGGCGCCGTCTGCGAGAAACTCCGGGGACGCATCGACGACGCGGTCGCCGTCGAACCGACAGACATAGCCCGTCTCCGTGACCTCACCGATCACCGAACAGCCGAGCCCGAACCGGTCGGCAACCGCCTGGACACGGTCGATATCCGTCGGACGAACCTCATAACAGATCCGCTCTTGGGACTCAGAGAGGAGAATCTCGGTGGGACTCATCTCCGGCTCGCGCAGGTGAACGGCGTCGAGCTCGATCCGGGCGCCGAGCCCACCCTGTGCTGCCATCTCGGCGGTAGCGCCGCCCAGTCCCGCCGCGCCGAGATCGCGTGCGGCGACGACCAATGCCTCGTCGAGCAGCTGCTCGTTGGTCTCGATCAGGAGCTTCTCCGTGTACGGGTCGCCGACCTGTACCGCTGGACGGGCGTCGGTGTCCGTGTCTTCCTCGATGTCCTCGCTCGCGAAACTCGCTCCGCCGAGTCCGTCGCGTCCGGTCTCGTTGCCGACAAGCACCAGGGCGTTGCCGGGTGTCTCGAGTGCGCCACCGAGCAGCCGGTCCTCGTTGGTGAGACCGACACAGGCGACGTTCACGAGCGGATTTTCCTCGTAGCCCGCCGCGAACGCGACGCTGCCGGCGACAGTGGGCACGCCGATCGCGTTGCCGTAGTCGGCGATCCCCTCGACGACGCCGTCGAACAGATACCGGGAGTGCTCGCGGTCGAAGGGGCCAAAGTACAACGAGTCCGCCAGCGCGATCGGGTACGCGCCCATCGAGAGCGTGTCCCGGACGATCCCGCCGACGCCGGTCGCGGCGCCGTCGTACGGGTCGACGTACGACGGGTGGTTGTGGCTCTCGATGCCGACGGTCAGATACGTCTCTGACAGCCCGTCTCCCCCCTGATCTGGATCCGTATCCGTGTCCACACTCGCGCCCGCAGACGCGTCGGGAACTGGGACGGCGACGACGGCGGCGTCGTCACCGGGGCCGACGACGACCTGCTGACCAGTCGTCTCGAATCGCTCGAGTAGCCGCCGGGACGACCGGTAGGCACAGTGCTCGCTCCAGAGGTTCTCGAAGAGCACGGCCTCTGGGCGGGTCGGCTCGCGACCGAGCTCGTCGACGATCAGCTCGCGGTCCGCCTCCGGGATCATGGAAGCTGTTGCTCCGACCGTGGCAAAGACCTTTCTATGGGTCGTTCGACCACGAACAGCGCGTGACCGAGCGCCGGAAGCGCCGCGTGAGCGCGGCGGATCTGCGTGACGATCGCGGTCGGGTCCAACCCGCGTGCGGCGAGCATCCGCTCGAGAAGGGATCCGATCGGACTGTCGAGGACGCGCAGATACAGGCCCGACCACGTGCGAAACCGGCCGACGCTGTGTGGCGTAAGATCGACCACCGCACGCAGCTCGAACCCGGCGGCCTCGATCAGGTCACGGTACTCGGACACTGTCCCCGGTCGTTCCATGTCCCAGGCAGACGCAAACGCCTCGACGGCCCTGTGGGCGTCCGGAGCCTCGGTGGCGACGAGATCCGTGATCACTGCTACGCCGCCAGGAGCGAGCACCCGGGCGAGCTCGTCGAACGCCGCCGCCCGTTCAGGTAAGTAGACCAGCGCATCGACGGCGACAGCTCCCCGAACCGACCCGGACGCGATCGGGAGACTGGTCGCGTCCCCGACGCAGAACGCCGTCTCGCCGCCGACCCCGCGGTCGGCGGCCGTCCGTCTGGCACGTCGGGTGTTGTACGAGACGAGATCGATCCCGACGACCTGCCAGCCGAACCGATCTGCCAGCACCGCCGCCGGTCCGCCCCGTCCACATCCGACGTCGAGAATTCGGTCGCCCGCTCCGTGTTCGGGGAGCCGGGCGGCGAGGTGGCGCCCGACCCGAACGGCCAGCCGTCGCTGTGGCGAGCCAAGCGGGTACGGCTGGTACCACCGCGAGTAGCCCAGGTTGAGATACGCGTCGGTATCGAGAAACAGCTCGACTCCCCGCCAGATGTCCGCCCGCTCGCCGAGATACGAGAACTGCGCCGCGATCCGTCGGCGCACCGACCGCTCGTCTGTCACTGCTCCGGCCGTTCTCTGCGGGGGGACACCTCGGAGTAGCAGTGCTCGGAGGTCCCACAGTAGGATAGGTCGGCACAGCTCCGCGGGCGCTGGTACGTGATATCTCGGCGCCGGCGGAGATAGGTCACGTACCCGTCGTCGACTCGATCGAGGATGTCGTGACAGAGCCAGTGTCTCCCGACCCGGCCGGCCGCGAGGTTCCGGTACGGACAGAGAAAGACGGTCCGCTCGGTCTCGTCGATCGTCGGGGTCTCGACGATCCGTACTCCGACCAGTCGGTACGCGATCCGGAGGCGTCTCACTACTGCCTGGGGGCTGTGGGCCCCGACGAACAGCACGTGTGCAACGAGATATCCGAACGCGTGGAGCGCTCGTCTGATCATCGGCTAACACGGGGGACTGGATCGCAAAATAGGTTGGCCCTGCCCCGGGACGCCTGCCGTTCCAGAACGATATCTTTTAACGGGCACCCGTATCAGATTGAGGTATGGTGAGTGTACGGCGGGAGGGAGACTCGCGGTGCAGCTGACCTACCTCCAGTTTCACGCGGTGTTCGTGCTGCCGGTGCTGGTGGGCCTGCTGTATCTGGCACCGAAGCTCGGGCCAACCAGACGACGTCGGGGTGCAGTCGGACTGGGTATCCTCGTGAGCATCGCGTTCGCGTACACGACTCCGTGGGGGAGTTACATGATCCAACAGGGGACCTGGTGGTACGGGGACGGGGCGGTGGTTTTCCGGCACCTCCACATCCCGCTTGGGGAGTACCTATTCTTTGCCTTCCAAACGCTGATCGTCGGGCTGTACCTGTACGTCCGGGGGTTCGATCCGAGCTACGAAGACGGCGACTTCGCTCGGCTCCCCCGCATTGCCGGCGTGCTCGCCGGGGCGGCCATGGTCGTCGGGGGACTGTATCTGGTGACGCTCGGAGACTCGTACCTGTATCTCGGGGGGCTCATCGCGTGGGTCGGCCCGGTCGTGGCGCTTCAGTGGGCCGTCGGTGGAGGCTATCTCGTCCGGAACTGGCGCCCCTGGCTCGAGGCGACGCTCGTGCCGTCGGTGTATCTCTGGATCATCGACCGCACCGCAATCGAGATGGGTACCTGGGTGATCTCGACGCAGTACACTACTGGCGTCGGGGTTCTCGGGCTGCCGATCGAGGAGATGCTGTTTTTCGTATCGGCGAGCCTGATGACCGTCTCCGGGCTCGTGTTGTTCGAGTGGGTACTCGATTACGACGACAAGACCGGGACTCTGAATCAGTACGTCCCAGATATGATCATGCGTCGGCTCACCCCACGAATCGGCGAGGGCGATTCGGAGCCGCCGGCCGGCTCTCGTCCGAGTGACTGACGCCGCCGGCAGGTACCGACCGTTCGAGACGAGCGCCGCGCTCTGGCGTATATGTAGCATGCCGCGGACGGAACGGCTTTGCCTGGGCACACACTATGAGACGCATGATCGCAGAGGGAGAGCAGTTGCCGGCGGTGACCGCACCGCGAGTCGATGAACAGATCACCCCGGTTGCACTCGATGGGCTCACCGACGGGGTGCTCGTGCTGGCGTTCTTTCCTGGTGCTTTCACGAGCGTCTGCACACACGAGATGAACAGCTTAGAGCAGCGCCACGACGAGCTCACCACCGGCGGGCAGCTAATCGGGGTCAGCGTCGATCTCCCCTTCGCGCTCCGGGCGTTCCGCGAGCAGCTCGATCTGTCATTCCCCTTGCTGAGCGATTCGGCCCACGAACTGGTCCGGGGGTGTGGTCTCACTACCGAGTTCGCAGAGTCCGGCGTGAAGGAACTCGCACAGCGGGCGGTCGTCGTCGCCGATCCTGACGGCGTCGTCACGTACGTTGAGGCGGTCGATCCGGGCACCGAGCCCGACTACGACGCGCTGGTCGCGGCCGTTGAGGCGGCCCGGTAGGACCCGAGCGTCACGGCCACTCCGGAAGGCGATCGACCCGAACAGGTTTTTCACCGCAGGGAGCCTACCTAGAGCGATGCCAGAGCCGTCCGAACCCGCCGACCGCGGAGCGAGCGATTACACGTACGATCCAGACGCCACACACGCCTTTCCCGACGAGCGACTCAACGAAGTCCTCGCTACGGTAACAGACGACACCGAGATTACCACCTACCTGTCGGCCCAGAACGTCAACCCGGTCGACCGGATGCGGTACAACGACCACGGGTCGAAACACATCGAGATCGTCCAGAACCGGGCGCTGCGGCTCTACGAGCTGCTGAAACGCGACGGCGTGGAGTTCAACGGGGCCGACGACCAGGGGCTGGCCGAGGCCGACGAACCGGTGATCATCGCCCTGGCAGCCCTGTTACACGACATCGGCCACGTCGTGCACAGACACCGCCACCCGTACTACTCGGTGCCGCTGGCCGCCGACATTCTCGACCGGATCCTCGCGGAGTTTTACGACACCGAGACGGCTGTCCGGGTCAAGGGTGAGATTCTCCACGCGATCATCTGCCATCACACCGAGGAACAGCCGTTGACCACCGAGGCGGGGGTCGTACGAATCGCCGACGGGCTCGACATGGAGCGGGGTCGGTCGCGGGTGCCCTACGAGCACGGCGGGCGAGGGATCAACACCGTCTCGAGCCAGGCGATCGAGGCCGTCCGGCTGGTCGAAGGGGTTGACGTGCCCGTGCTGGTCGAGATCGAGATGGTAAACGCTGCGGGCGTCTATCAGGTCGACAGCCTCCTCAAGGCGAAAGTCGAGGACTCGACGCTCGAGGATCAGCTCCGCATCGAGGCGGTCAACACCCGGGACGGCGACGGGCAGATCGTCGAGCGGATCGACCTTTGAACAGCCTCCGGATCACGGTAGCAGTGACAGTAGTGTTACCACCAGTATCAGTAGCGACACCAGTTTCGAACTAGTCTACAAGAGGGATCCGTTGCCCCTGTGGGTGGGAGATACAGCACGATTACGGAAGTTCAAGGCGAAAGCCTCGCGCTTCAGCGCGGGGATGAAGCCGACAACTGGGAACCAATCGATACCGAGTGGATAACCCGGAGTTTTTAATATTTGCCGAGGACGAAGGCATGACCACACCGAGGCGGTTCAGCCGCCCTGCTAAACGGATAATATCGGGGATTCGGACCACGCTACGTCTGAAGGAATCCCCTTCGGGCCGCTGGCCGTGGATTCCGAGCACGCACGGTAACTCTGAATCCCCTGCCGGGTTAGGAGTAACGGCGGCTTGGCCCCGCCAGCAGACCCGTCATGCCGGCAGGTCTGTAAACCTGAAACTCCCAACCCAGCGGTACGGTGCCGTGGGAATCTTCGCCCTTCAGGGCGGAGAGGAGGTCAAACGTCGAGCTGCGCCCGGGCGTCTCTGACCGCGTCGACGAGCTCGTCCGGTGAGGCCTCCACT
>OBKM01000913.1_pt1 | contig 13264 bp, 13 predicted proteins | sample 1519691 | NCBI WGS metagenome assembly OBKM01 (sample SAMEA37050418, study PRJEB22526) | metagenome | biome: saline pan; feature: lake; material: water | place: Egypt | collected 2015 | depth 0.5 m
CTTGCCCCCGAGGTACTTCACTTCGAGAGCGGTGACACGGAGTTCGTCGCGGTCCACGGTGACGGCCCGGACCTGCTCCAGCAGGACCCGGTCAGCGACACGCTCTGTGCCGGGTCGGACACACTCGGTGCGCTGTTGCTCGCGTTCATGAACTACATCGACGAGTTACAGCCCTGGGCGCAGGTCGGCGAGGGAGACGCTGTCCGTCCCGGGACCCGCCGGACGGTCGAGACCGGGCGGACGTACGAGGACCCGATTGTCGTCACCGACGGGACGGCCGACGGTCGGGTTCACGACGCCGGAACCGGGTTCGAGGTGGTGGCCGGTGACGGGCGACTCGGGTACGCCGTTGTCGAGCAGGGGCGTCACACCCTCGGCACGACAGCCGTCGGAGCCGCCGGCCCCCCGGGACTGGGAGACGGTGACGTTCGCGGAGCCGTTCGACAGGCCACCGGTTCTGTTGACCGACACACAGCCGACCGCGGACCCGGCCGGAGACATCCAGGTCAGGAACGTCACCCGGGCGGGGTTCGAGACCCGCATCGACGGGTCGGGCTCCGTCGGGTACCTCGCCGTCGAGCCCGGTGACCTGACCGTTCGCGGGCGACGCGGTGTCGCGGGTCGCGCATCCGTCGACGGGCGCGGGACCGTCGGGTTCGACCGGTCGTTCCGGGACCGACCCGTGACCCTCGTGTCGGCACGGACCCCCGAGGAGGGGTCGGTTGCCGTGTCACGGGCCGGGACCGACGGGCTGACCGTGGCGGGTGCCGGGTCGGTCGGGTATCTCGCCCTCCAACCCGGGGGGTTGCACGCGAGCGAATCGAGCAGCGTCCGCGTTCCGACCGTCGAGTCACGGGTCCAGTCCAGGTGGGAGCACCTCACCGAACAGGCCGGGACGGGCGACCTGCTCCCGGACCAGCCACCGGGTGTTGCCGGGGTCGAACCGCTGGCCACCGGTCACGAGTTCGTCAAGTCACAGCTCCTGGATAGCTACGAGCGGTTCGTCCTCTTCGGGCACACCCACGTTCCCGACCGCGGGGACCGGTACGCGAACGCCGGCCCCTGGACCACCCGGGGGCCGAGCGTCACCGAGAACAACTACATCGAGATACTCGACGGCGAGGTCACCGTCTGGGACTGGTCCGGGCCCGGGGAGCGAGCGCCGCTGTTCGACTGACTCCGCTCAGTACTCCCGCTCGATAAGGTGGTCGGCGGTGTCGGCAAGCATCTGGCGGGCGTCGGTCTCCGGAAGCGCGTCGAGGTGTGACTTGCCGCTCGCGACCAGTTCGCGGGCGTGTTCGCGGGCGAACTCGATGCTGCCGGCCTCGTCGAGCACCTCGACGGCGGCGTCGATATCGGCCTCGGTCGCGTCGTCGCCGAGCAACCCGTCGACATCGACACCTTGCTGGCGGGCGTGGACGGTCACGAGCGTTCGCTTGCCCTCGACGAGGTCACTCCCGCGCTGTTTGCCGAGGGTCTCGGTCGGTGTCGTCAGGTCGAGCAGGTCGTCGTGGATCTGGAACGCCCGGCCGACATCGCGCCCGTACGCGGCGAGCGGCTCGACAGCCGCCTCGTGGCCGAGCAGTATCGCCGGCAAGGAGACCGCCGTCGCAAACAGGGCGGCGGTCTTCTGTTCGACCATCTCGATGTACTCCTCGATGGTCACGCCGGTTCGCTCCTCGAAGGCGATGTCGGTTGTCTGTCCCGCGCAGATCTCGGTACAGGTGCGGGCCACCCGGGAGAGGGCCCGGATCGACCGCGCCGGCGATGCGCCGGTTCCCAGCAGCAGCTCGAACGCCCGCGCGTGGAGGACATCGCCGGCGAGAATCGCCATCGAGTCGTCGAACGCGCGGTGAACCGCAGGGACGCCCCGGCGCACGTCGTCGTTGTCCATGAGGTCGTCGTGAACAAGGGTAAACGTCTGGACGAACTCGATGCCGACCGCGGCCGCGAGCACGTCGACGTGCCTGCCGTCGACATCCGGAACCCGCCGGTAGTCGACGGTGTCGGGGTCGACACCGGCCAGTGCCTCCGCCGAGAGCAGGACCATCACCGGCCGGAGACGCTTGCCGCCGGCCGCGAGCAGGTGCCGCGTGGCATCGTGCAGGACCGTCGGCTGGTTCGCGGGCACCGCCTCGAGCAGTGCCTCGTCGACCGGGTCGCGCCGTCGGGCGAGCCCCGCCTCGACACCGGCTACACCCGCCATCTCACTCGACCAACTGGACGAGCTGGCCGTTCCGGCTGAGGTGCAGGTCGCGGCCGACGGTGTAGCCGTTGTTCTCCGCCAGGTTGACATACGGCGCGAGACCGCTCAGGTCCTGGTGGGCGGGGATGACGTGCTGGGGCTGGAGTGCCTCGAGCATCTGGTAGTGACCCTCGCTGCGGAGGTGCCCCGAGACGTGGATGTCGTCGTAGATGCGCGCGCCCTGCATCGAGAGCAACTTCTCGGACTGGTAGCGCTGGCCCTCGTTCGTCGGCTCGGGGATGACACGCGCCGAGAACAGCACCTTGTCGCCCTCGTCGAGTTCGTAGGGCGTCTCGCCCCGACCCATCCGGGTGAGCATCGCGCGCGGTTCGCCCTGGTGGCCGGTGACGATCGGCAGAAACTCCCCCTTGCCCTCGTTCATGACTCGCTTGAACGTCCGGTCGACGGACTTGCGGTGGCCGTACATCCCCAGGTCCTCGGGGAACTCGACGAAATCGAGTCGCTCTGCCGTGCCGGAGTACTTCTCCATCGACCGCCCCAGCAGGACGGGCTTGCGGCCGATGTCGTCGGCGAACTCGACCAGTGACTTCACGCGGGCGATGTGCGAGGAGAAGGTCGTGGCGACGATGCCGCCGTCGTAGTCCTCGATGCTCTGCATCACGTCCTGGAGGTGCCGGCGGGCGACCGATTCGCTCGGGGTGCGGCCCTTCTTGCCCGCGTTCGTGCAGTCCTCGATGTAACAGAGCACGCCGTTGTCCTCGCGGCCGATCTCGCGAAACCGCTCCATGTCGATGGGGTCGCCGATGACCGGCGTGTGGTCCATGCGCTTGTCCAGCCCGTAGACGACCGACCCCTCCGGCGTGTGTAACACCGGGTTGATGGCGTCGATGATCGAGTGAGTGATGTTGACGAACTCGAGTTCACACCGGTCACCGATGGACATCGTCGCGCCGGCGCTCATCTTCACGAGGTCGTTCTGGACGCCGAACTTCTCCTCGCCCTGGATCTGCTGTTTGACCAGCTCGATCGTGAACGGGGTCGCCACGACGGGGGCGTCGTAGCGGTGTGCGAGCTTCGAGATGGCCCCGATGTGGTCCAGGTGGCCGTGTGTCGGAACGATCGCCTTCACGTCGCCTTCGAGCTCTGACATCACCCGGTCGTCGGGGATGGCACCCATGTCGATGAGATCGAGCGAGTGCATCCGCTCGGTCTCGACGTTGTCGTGGATCAGTACCTTCGAGAGGTTCAGGCCCATGTCGAAGATGACGACATCGTCACCTGCACGGACCGCCGTCATCTGTCGGCCAACCTCCTCGTAACCGCCGATTGTCGCGATTTCGACTTCCATTGTTGTCACGCCGAGGCGACCGCCCCGTGGGGCGACCGGCGGGGGGGAACCGCGACCGGTTCCGACGCTGACGGCCGCCGTCGGGTCTGTCGGCCCGCGAGAGCCGAACAGACCGTCTCCCGGCAGCCTGCCGGTCGCCCGCACTCTCCCGGGGCGACCGGTCGCTCGGATAGTAAATATCGTGTTCTCCAGCGGCAAAAGCACGTCGGTACGGTCCCGGGAATCACCGGACAGTCGTCCCGGGCTCCCCGCCGCGCAGAAATACTTCGAGGTCCCCGGGTCCGAAGACGGCGGCCGGGCCGTCGAACGCGAGCAGCGCCCGCAATTTGCCGGCCATACCGCCGGTCACGTCGGTGGTGTCGCTCTCGCCGACCACGTCTGCGATGGCCTCGTGGCTCGTGACCTCGGGAACGACCTCGCCCTCGTCGTCGAGAACGCCCGGCACGGTCGAGCAGACGCCGACGCGGTCCGCGCCGAGCGCCGCCGCGAGCGCGACGGTCAGGTCGTCACCGCTCAGGACCGTCCCGCCGACAGCCTCGTGGACGACCACGTCGCCGTGGAGCACCGGGACGAATCCCTCGTCGAGCATCGTCCGGACGGGTTCGGCGGGGCAGTCGAGCCCCGTTTCCGTCCGGCGGACGACAGAGAGTGGCCGCACGGGGAGTGCGGGGGCGTCCGCGGCCGCGAGCCCCGCGACGACACGGCGGTTGAGTCGACCCATCGCCCGGTGAACCGCCACGAGCGAGTCGGCGTCGCGGGTCCCGTCGGTCGCCGAGATGTCGTGCTCGGCGGCGGCCGGATGACCAAATCCCCCGCCGCCGTGAACCACGACCAGCCTGTCGGCGCGCCCGCTCTCGATGGCGCCGCCGACGGCCCGCGCCGCGCGCCCCAAGGCCGTCTCGTCGACGGTCTCGCGCTCGTCCTTGTGGGTGAGAACGCTTCCGCCGAGCTTGAGTACTGTCGTCACGACTCCCCCCGTCGGAGGCCATCAGTGTCGAGCGGCGCGTGGAAGGCCCGCTCGCAGGCGGTGGTGTACGAGAGCGCGCGTTCGAGTTCCGCCGGGTCGCCGAGCGCGACGACACAGCCACCGCCGCCAGCACCGGTGAGTTTCGCCCCGCGCGCGCCGGCGTCGCGGGCCGCCCAGACCATCTCATCCAGCGGGCGCGCCGAGACCCCGAGCGCCGAGAGCAGGCCGTGGTTGATATTCATCAACTCGCCCAGCGTCGCGCGGTCCTCGGCCGCGAGCGCGCTCTCGCCGCGCCGGACCAGGTCGCCGATCGCCGAGACCGTGTCGGCGGCGAACGGGTACGTCTCGCGCAACTGGCGGACGCCCGCGACGAGGTCGCCCGTCTCGCCGGTCTCGCCGTCGTACCCAACAACGAGCGGAAGGTCGGGGGTGGCGAGTGTCCGGCAGTCCTCCCCCTCGACCCGGACCGCCCCGCCCATCGTCACGCAGAACGTGTCCGCGCGCGAAGCGTCGCCGTCCTGGACGGCGTGTTCGACCCGGTAGGCCCGGTCGGCAAGCTCCTCGCGGGGGAGTGTCACGCCGAGTTCGCGCGTCACAGCGTCGATTGTCGCGACGACGACCGCGGCCGAGGAGCCAAGCCCCGCGCCGAGCGGGATGTCGCTGTCGACGGTCAGCTCGAACCCGGTCGCCGTGTCGGCATCGCGCTCGGCGGCGGCCGCGCGGGCCTGCTCGACTGCCTCGCCGACGTAGCTCGTCGCGGCCGCGAGCAGATCCGCCGGGGCGTCGATCTCGGGGACGCTCGTCCCGGGTCTGTACTCGACGGCGAACCCATCGAGCGAGAGCTCGCCCGCGCGGATGCGCAACCCCTCGTCGCGGCGGTCGACCGTAACACTCGCGTGCACTCCGACAGCACACGGCACTGCGGGTTCGCCGTAGACAACTGCGTGCTCCCCGAAGAGGTAGACCTTCCCCGGGGCGCTCGACGTGGTCATACACGTGCTCCGGTGGCCGTGCTCTTTGTGATTTCGGACCGCTCGCGTGGAAACCTATCTTGATACAGCGAGAGAATCCCGTCGTCGTCGGGCTACGCCCGACTGCTTGAGGGAGCTTTGCTCCCTCTCCGTTCACGACGGGGAGAAGGTCACGCAGCATGACATTCTCCTCGGCGTAAACAGGGCGAGACCGACGGTCTCGCTTGGAGTCGGGCAGAACCCGACGACGCCGAGGTTTCCTCTCGCGTGGCGCCGGGGCGGGCCAACACCACCGGAGGCAAGATTCCCCTCGCGGGTACTCCGGTTTGCACGCAAGCTGTCAGTCCCCTGCGGGAGTGGTGTGCTTGGGTATCTGCTTGGCCCGTGCGGGCGGTGCCATCCACCTGACTGGGACTCACGTCCGAGTCTGACTCGGGCAGGCTCGCGTTTTTGATGACGGGTGAACGCCAAACCACACCCACTTTTCCCGAGTTGCTGTCTTTCTGCTCGACCCCTCCAAATATAAATCCGTGGAACGCGGGGTGAAAGTGGACGCGATTCACGCCCGTCCCCAGAACGCGGAGCGTTCTGGTGTGCGAACGAGACGCTTTGCGTCTCGTCAACGCGGTGAACGGAGAGGAATCGAAGATTCCTCAGGCAGACGGCGCGAAGCGCCGTCGACGGCGAGATTCTCTCGCTGTATCAAGATAGGGAGGAACACTCACGGGATTACGTGTCCCTCTCGGAACTCCGATCGTTGTGTTCTCGTCGGTGCGCCCGAACATCAGCATATATATTTTTTAGAATCAAAAGTGGCAACGGGGGTGCCCCGATCGAACCGAGAATGGATACTCCAAGGTAACCAGTAACAAACAGTCCGTGCAGTCGAGGGAACGGTTCAGCCATCAGCGTAACGGGTCCTTTTCGTTTGTACTCGTTATTTCCCAAAACCAATAAAGTATGATACGATGTGTGCCATAGAGAGTGTGACAACAGCACCGAGCACAATCTGCGGTGAGGCAGTCTCAAGGCCAGCTATCTCCCCCGGAAGAGAGAGTGCGACCGCATCAAGAAAAATCCAGAGAAAAAGTAATACCCACTAAAATCCCGGAGGATCTTTCTCTTTGATTCTCCAGCCATTGATCGTATTGTCCGGGATTCACCCCGACCGATCGGGCGGAACTTGAATTCTGATCCCGGGAGGGACTCGGGATTGTCCGTCCCCTCGGCACGTCGAATTTTTGCCACGGTTGCCGCGCCAACGATACCGATTTCAATCCAATAAGCGAGTAACAGCGCATGAATATCGATCCCCGAAATAAAGAGTATCACAAGCGGGATACTATTTCCCACAATGATAAAAAAGGCAGCAGCATAGTCACGTCGCATCATACTGTGTTTTCGAATACTTGGAATTACTCGTGTTGAAATCGCTTTGTAACGCGACTACAAGCCACGTCAAACAGCTCTCCGTGTCTGTGCCTGGAATCCATCCTTCACACAGACTTTGCTTCTGTCCGAATTTTATTCGCAATCACTATGGAAAATATGCGCCCACCATCTTGCACGCCAACCGGTAACAATATGGCTAATCTGACTGCTGTGTCACCAGGTTGGGCAGGAGCCACGGCCGATATCCCTGGCCGGCCGACCATTCACCGACCACCGTTCGACAGCACCGGGTCGTCGACGATATCCGCAACCGAGTGGAGTCAAGGGCCGGACCGCTCGGCGGTCGTGTCTCGAGCGGCAGTGATACAAATACTCTTGTGAACCGCCTCGGGAGTATAGTACTCCGAAGTACAGTATCTGCCCTGGCTTGCGGCGACCGCGGCGAGTTCAGTATCTCCGGCGTGGGGCCGCCGCGTGAGCGACTGACCGGGGAGTCGTAGGCCCGACCGACGAACCGAGGGTGGCCCGGGGTCCGTCACAGTTCGACGTGCCCGCTGGCGGCGTGACACTCAACTGCGTCGGTCACCGCTGTATCACCGCTTCTCGCGCTGTTCGACCTTGTTCAACTCGATGAGCAGTCGGAAGATGGCCTTCACCAGGTTCGCGTCCACGTCGAACTGCTCGGCGTTCTCGCCGGCCCGCTCCATGACGCGGGTCTCCTGTGTCTCGTCGGTCGTCGGGAGGCCCTGCCTCGCCTTTACCTCGGCGATGGTCTCGGCGACGTACGTGCGCCGGGCGATGAGTTCGACGAGTTCGCGGTCGATATCCTGTATCTCCTGGCGCAACTCCGCCAGCCCCATCTCCGCGGGGTCGTCCTCAGACATCGGCCCGTGCCCCCGCCTGCTGTGTGCGTGTCGTGGTGACTGTCCCCTCGCGGGCGGCCCAGCGCTCCCGGACGGGCGCGAGACCCTCGCTGTCGCCGACGGCGACGAAACTCGGCCCGGTTCCGGACAGGGAGACGCCGGCGGCGTCGGGAAGCGCCTCGATTAGCGGCGCGGGCGAAAAGCCGAGTGCCGCACAGAACGCGAGCCCGTTGACCGTCATCGCCCGCCCGTGGGCCCCCTCGGCCGCGAGCTCCTCGACGAGTTCTGCGACCGGCGCGACCTGCCGGCAGCGCTCGACATCGGCGTCGGCACTGTACGCCCGGTCGGGTGGCGTCCAGACGAGCACCCCCCAGTCGGGTTCGGCCCGGTCGAGCAGGCGGTCCTCGCGGTTGTCGGTGCGGGTCAGACCACCGAGCATGCTCGCGCTGGCGTCGTCGAACGCCCCGGTGACGGTTACCCCGACCTCGCGGGCGACCGCGACACCGATGCGGGCGGCCTCCTCGCGTGAGACCGCCGCCAGGCAATCGAGCGCGTCCAGCGTCGCGAGCACCGTCGCGTTCGCGGCCGCGCTCGACGATTTCAGCCCCGCGGCCATCGGCACCTCGCTCTTGGTGTGCACCCGTCCGCCCTGACCGTCGCCGAACCGCTCGGTCACCGCGGCGACACACCCCTCGACGAGTGCCGTGTCCGCGTGCTCGGCCCCGGCGACCGAGCCCTCGACGCCCTCGCGCCCGTCGAGCACGACAGTCGCGGTCGTGTGCAGGTCGATGGCAAACGCCGCGCCCCGGCCAGTCGCCAGCGCGTTCAGGACCGTCCCCGCCGCGGGGGCCCGTGCTGTCCCTCTCATACCCGTGTTCCCGGGCGCGGACACTTAATCCGTTGGAACCGGTGCGTTCCGACCTGCGGTGGAGGTCCAGAATCGCGCCCGTGGCCCGACAGCCCGGCCTGTTACCCGCCGTGGAGTGTAGCGTTCACCACGCTTATGCTCACACCTCCCGTAGCACGTGTATGCTCAGCGCGAAGATGGAGGATTACCTCAAGGCGATCTACGAACTCTCGCGGCTGGAGGGCGAGCCGGTCCCGACCTCCAGCATCGCGGAGCACCTCGACGTGACGCCGCCGACGGTCACGAGCATGATGGGGACCCTCGCCGAGCGCGGTCTCGTCGACCGCGAGAAATACAGTGGCGTCACCCTCACCGAGGAAGGTGAGACCGTCGCGCTGGAGGTGTTGCGCCACCATCGACTCATCGAGACGTACCTCGCGGAGCAACTGGACTACAACTGGGCGGAGGTCCACGACGAGGCCGACCGACTCGAACACCACATCAGCGAGGAGTTCGAGCGCCGCGTCGCCCGGAAACTCGACGACCCCGAGGTCGACCCACACGGTGACCCGATTCCGACCGAGACACTCGAACCACCCGACCACGGCGACGAGACGACACTCGGTGACGTGTCCGAGGGCGAGTCGGTTGTCGTCCGGCGGGTCAGTGACCGCGACCGCGAGGAACTGGCTTATCTCGAACGGGCCGGTCTCACGCCCGGCACCGAACTCACGGTCACCGAGATCGCACCCATCGGCGTCGTGACCGTCGACGTGGCCGGCGAGACCGTCACCCTCTCCGACGAGATTGCCGCTGCCATCCGCATCGAGCGCGCCGAGGAACCGACCCCGAACGGGGCGGACTGATACTGAGTCTTGCGAGTCTCCGGGATCGACCGCCCGACGATGGGCGGTCGGACCGGTACGGGGTCGCAGTAACCACTGTGAGACCGGACCGTGGCCCCGGTGCCCGGCCGGACGTTTGCCGCCACCGGGGCCGTGACAAGGCTTAACTGTGTGGTTGTCGACGTACGAGATATGGCGGAACAGGGGGGACGACAGTCGACCGCGCCAGGTGAGGCATCTCTCGACCACAACAATGACTGACGAGACAGACACCGACGGAGCACTCGACGATATCGACTGGGCAGAGACAGACGAGGAACGCGACGGGACAACAGTTGACGAGGTCCCGGACGAGGAGGGGTCACTGGCCGCGACGGAGGGGGTCGACGAGGAGACCGTCGCCGAGATGGACGAGGCCTTCGAGGACGTGGCCGTCGACGAGATCGAGTCAGACGAGGTCTGGGAGGAGGTCACCGGCGAGGAGACCGACCTCGCCACCGAGGAACAGACCCCGCCCGAGACTCCGGACGAGGATATCGCCGAGGTATCGAAACACGACTACTGTGAGACCTGCGAGTTCTTCGCACAGGCACCGGAGATTCACTGCACCCACGAGGGAACCGAGATACTCGACTTTCCCGACATGGAGTCGGTGCGGGTCTCGAACTGCCCGATTGTTGCCGAGCGCCGGGGCCTCGAACAGGGCGTCTCGAAGGGGAGTACCGACCTCGGCGACATCCAGCGTGACTCGTAGTTCCGGTCACAGCCGGTATGTGTCACCGCCGCGCGTTTCGCCGGCGCAGTCGACACAGTAGCCGGTCCGCTCGTCGAAGTGGTCCGCACAGACCAGTCCGCCACACCGGTCACAGGCGTGTTCGACGGGGCCAGCGAGACAGACCGCACACTGTCCAGTAACGCTCATACCAGGGGGTAAGCTGTCGCGCCGGAAGTCACTGTTCCCGGTACTCAGAACCCGAAAACCGGGACGAACGTGAACGTGAGATAGGCCCCGACAGTCGAGATGACGGGGACGAGATTCTGCATCACGACGACACGGACGGTCGTGGAGGGGTCGAACAGTTCGCTGGCCGCGGGGATGTCTTCTGTCTCTTCCTCGCCGATATCGGGGATTGACTCCCCTTCCTCGTCGCCGGCGAGCGCGCCGACAGACACCGAGGTTTGCTCCCCGGGCAGGTCACCGAGTTGCGCCGTCCGCGTGGCGCGACCCCAGCCCAACCCGACGATGCACATCGTCGCGATGATGACGAAACTCGCCGGAATCCCGATCGCGGAGAGCCCGACGGTGAGTGTCGAGGCGACCGCAGCGACGACGATCGCCGCGGTCAGCGGAAGCGCGGTGATGTCACTGCCCATCGTGTCGAGTGTCCGCCGAGCGATGGTGAACGACCCGAGCGCGACCGCAACGGAGCCGACGACCACCGCCGCCCCGACCTCGAGGTCGCCGCTGCCGACCAGTGGCGCGACCGCGTTGGCGATGTTCGAGGTGCCCGAGGCAAACGCCATCAGACAGCCGATCGCGACGACGACCACCACACCCGAGAGCTCCTTGCCCGTCGTTCCCGGTCCCAGCCCGGGTCGCGGGACGAGACCCGTCTGGTCGACGGTCAGCAACGCCCCCGTGCTGGATTCGAGCGCGATGCGGCGGTTCAGCGTGGCGTACAGGTACCGACCGATGACCGCCGACACCCAGAACCCGATGATGGGGGCCACCAGCCACCAGACGACGATCTCGCCGAGGACGGCCCAGTTGAGCGCGCCCGCGGCGTGGGCCAGCGCGGCGATTGCACCGACTGTCGTCATCGAGGTGGAGGCCGGCACGCCGAAGAAATTGCCCACGAACAGCGCGAAACCGATGAAAAACAGTACCGTCACCCCGGTCTGGAGCGTGAACACGTCCACGTCGGCATCTGGTGCGATAATCCCCTCGGCAAGCGTGTCGATGACCTGCGGGCCGATCGTTACCGCGCCGATGAAGAAAAACACCGAGAACAGGACGGCGGCAAGCAGCTTCGAGAGCACGTCCGCACCGACGGCCGGGCCGAACGCCGGCCCGGTCGTCGCGCCGCCGATGTTGTACCCGACGAACATGGCGACGAGAATCCCGAGTCCGAAGAGAAGTTCGCTCACGCCTCCGGGTACTCTCTCACCTGTTAAAACCTGTGCGGATGCGCGCGACCCGGGTCTCGCGCCGACCCCTGTCGTGTCCGCTCCGACCACGAAAGCGCCACCCATCGTGACCTTTTCGTCCTTGCCTCACGTAGGCCGGGCGGATGAGTGACACTCGTCGTCGGGGTCGCCCGACACGACGCGCCCTCCTCCGCGGTGTCGGCGCCGCCGGTCTCGCCGGCCTCGCTGGCTGTCTCGATACGCTCGGCGGTGATGACGACGACGCGGCGTGTGTCTCCGGTCTGACCGGCGACTGTGCGAGCTACCCCGAGGACGTGCAGATGTTCCAGGGAAATCTCGAGCGACAGGCCCACTACCCCGACGAGACGGTCCCCGACGCGGTCACCGTCGACTGGGAGGTGCCCACGAACTTCGCGAACCACACCGCCGCGAAGTCGACACCGATACCCACCCACGACGGGACCATCGTGTTCGGTGGTGACAGGGGGACCCTGGAGGTGCGCCGGCCCGACGGACGCCTCGAGTGGCGCGACCAGACCGACGCGGACTCTCTCGGATTCCACGGCTCGCCGGCAGTTGTCGGGGACCGGGCCTACATCGGCGGCTACGACGGCGCGATATACAGCTACGACGTCACGACCGGTGACCAGCTCTGGAAGCTCGACAGCGACGCACTCGACGGGACACTCGCGATCGGTTCGAGCCCGGCGTTTCACGACGGCCGGCTCTACTTTATCGTCGAGTACGGCAGCCCCTCCTCGGGTGGGCTGTGGGCGGTCGACCCCGTGACCGGTGAGACCGAGTGGGGTGACCAGCGCATCTGGGGGCAGTCCCACCCCTCACCGACCATCGACCGGGAGACGGGTCACATCCTGGCCGGCTCCAACGACGGTGTCGTCTACAGTTGGACCTACCCGGAACTCGAGTTCGACTGGGAGTACCAGGCCGGCCGGGGTGACGGACCCGACGGCAGGGAGAAAGCCGGCGGCGAGTTCAACCTGGGTGCGGAGATAAAGGGGACCGTTGCCGCGTACGAGGGGCTGGGCTATGTCGGCTCCTGGGACCGGCGGCTCCACTGTATCGACCTCTCGGACGGCTCGGAGGTCTGGACGTTCGACACCGGCCGGTCGAACATGTCGAATCCCGCTGTCGACCCCGACGCCGGCGTGGTCTACACCGGCAGTGACAGCGGCTCCGTCTGGGCACTCGACCCAGAAACCGGCGAGCAACTGTGGTCGGCCGATGTCGGCGGGCGCGTCATCGGTGCGCTCAGTGTCACCGCCGAGACGGTGCTTGCCGGCTCCTACGACTCGCACCTGTACGCGCTCGACCGCACGACCGGCGAGCGCCGCTGGCGGGTGGCGAACCGCGGGCGGGTTACGAGCGGGGCGGTCCCCGTCGACGGCCGTCTCTACTACGCCGAGCGTGCCACCTTCTCCACTGACCCCGACGGCGAACCGGTTCTCGAACAACCTGGCCACACCTACTGTCTCTCGGCAGCCTGAGCTCGGGGTGGGCGGCATCCGACCGACTGAGATTGCCGGTCTGAACTCTCTCCCTGACCGGCCGATTTTACCGGATGCAGGGACAACACTGGACTGATGAACTGGACAACGATCGAGAGCCAGGTAGCCTACACGTGTGACGGGTTCGACGTGGTCAGCGAGACCGTCGAAC
>OBKM01000914.1_pt1 | contig 13263 bp, 15 predicted proteins | sample 1519691 | NCBI WGS metagenome assembly OBKM01 (sample SAMEA37050418, study PRJEB22526) | metagenome | biome: saline pan; feature: lake; material: water | place: Egypt | collected 2015 | depth 0.5 m
GTCGTCGCACTGGCGAAGGCCGAGGAGATCGTCGTGACGCCCGACGGCCCCCGTCGCTGGCCCGACGATACGTCCGAACTCCACGTCCTCCAGCGAGTTCGCGACGAGGCGCACCGCTTCGCGGTGCAGTACCACCAGACCGTCCGCGACGAGGTCCGGACGGTGCTCGACGACGTTCCGGGCGTCGGCCCGGAGACCCGGAAGCGGCTTCTCAGGCGGTTCGGGTCGGTCCAGAACGTCCGCGACGCGTCCGTCGAGGACCTCCGCGACGTCGACGGGATCGGGAAGACGACCGCCGAACGGCTCCGCGATCGGTTATAAGTGGCGAGCAGGCGGCGGCGTCGGCCCGGGACGACTGCCGCACACCCGTCCCCCGTCCCGGGGCTTCGATCAAGTCACGGGGTGGTTGGCCGCGGATTCACGGATATATCCTCGGTACCCCGGGTCGTTTTTATATGGAATTTGAATACGACCGGACGCAGGGATATAACCCGCTGGGAGCCGAACCCTGCTCGTGAGGTTCCTCCTGTACGGCGCGTACGGCTACACCGGCGAACTGGTCGCACGCGAGGCGGTCGGCCGCGGGCTCGATCCGGTGCTCGCCGGGCGTGACGGGGACCCGCTCCGCGAACTGGGGCGTGAGCTGCGGTGTTCCGTCCGTGAGTTCCCGCTACAACCCCCCGAGACGGTCGCCGAGAGCGTCCGGGATATCGACGTCGTCCTCAACTGCGCCGGCCCGTTCGCGGCGACCGCCGAGCCGCTGGTCGAGGCGTGTCTCGAAACCGGAACCGACTACCTCGACGTGACCGGGGAGTTCTCGGTGTTCGCGTCGCTCGCGGCTCGTGACGCGACGGCGACGGAAGGGGACGTGACGCTCCTGCCCGGGGTCGGCTTTGACGTGGTCCCGACTGACTGTCTCGCCGCACGGTTGGTCGATCGGCTCCCCGAGGCGACCGTGGTCACGCTCGGCTTCGATGCCGACGGTAGCGTCTCGCAGGGGACCGCCAGAACCGCAGTACGGGGGTTAGGCGAAGGGACCGTCGTCCGCGAGAACGGGACACTCGTTCGACTCCCGGCCGGGAGTCGAACCCGCGATATCGACTTCGGGCGGGGAACGCGCTCCGCGGTCGCGGTACCGTGGGGTGACATCGTCACCGCCGCACACACGACTGGAGTGGAAAACGTGAGCGTCTACGCCGCGGTGCCGCCGCGGGTACAGCGACTACTGCGGGCTACCCGACCGCTCGGCCCGCTCCTCCGAAGCCGACCGGTGCGGTTCCTCTTGGATCAGCTCGTGTCGGCCCGAGTCGACGGGCCGACGCCCGAGAACCGCGCCGGGAACCGCGCCTACGTGTGGGGCGAGGCACGAAGTGCCGACGGTGAGACGATCGCCGAACGGCTGGTGACTCCCGACCCATACGATCTTACAGTCGAGGCGTCGTTGGCGGCGGTCGAGCGGACGATCGGGGGCGACGCGCCGGCGGGGTTCGCGACTCCCGCGGGGGCGTTCGGATCGACGTTCGTCGACGCCGTCGATGGGGTGACGTGGGGCGATCAGTCGGAGTCCACGTCCTCGGCGACGAGGTCGTCGTAGCGCGCCCCCGTCTGTTTCAGCGTCTCCGTCGAGTAGAGCCGTTCGTGATCGAACGGGAGGTGTTCGGCCGCCAGCTCGTCGATCTTCTCGTCGACCGCCTCGGCCTCGCGACCGTGGATCATCGTGAACATGTTGTACCCCCAGTCCTGATCCGGCCGTCTGGGTCGATGGTAGCACAGCGTGACGTACGGGAGGCTCCCGACCGCCTCGCCGCGGTCGTCAAGCTCGTCGTCCGGCACGTCCCAGACGACCATGCAGTTGTTCGTAAACCCGGTGACGATGTGGTTGACGACACAGCCGATCCGCTTGATACAGCCGTCAGCGAGCAGCCGCTCAACCGCTGTGAGTACGTCGTCGATCGGAGCCTCGATCTCGGCCGCGACGTCCGCGTACGGAGTCGGTGACAGCGGAAAACCGTCTTGGACCGCTAAGAGGAGGTCGGCCTCCAGTGGACTCAGGTCACCACGAGCGTCCTCCGAGATGCGGGTGGCGGAGACGTCCGTGCCGTCGATCGACTCCCTCGCGAACCGGTCCCGGTTGACCACGGGAAACTCGAGATCGATGTAGTAGTCTGTCAACATCGGGAGGTTCAACACGTCACAGCCGGTTCGTTCCGCGATCTCGTCGAGTATCCCGTCACGTTTCTCCCGGGAACCCGCCGTAACGACGAACCACTGGTTCCACTCGTGATCCCGGCGGTAGTTGTGATTCACTTGGCGGTAGCCGTTGATTACGTCGGCGATCTCGTCGAATCGCTCCGGGGGGGCCTGGACGGCCGCCAACGTCGAAGAACCGATCACTGGCGGATTCAACACCGCACCGAACCGACGGAAAACACCCTGTTCTCGGAGGTCACGGACGCGGTCGAGGAGTTCGGTGGCCTCGACCTCGCGGCCCGTTTCGGCGGTGATGTCGCGGGCGACTCGCTCGAACGGTCGCTCTTCGACGGGGAACCCGCTCTGGTACTCGTCGATGAGGACGGCGTCGACCACGTCGATCCCGCCCCGCCAGTCGGCGTCCAAACTCATTGTTTCGATCAAGGGGTGGAGCTATCTACCCGTTTCGGAGGGCGAGGCGTCAGCGGAGTACGCGACCTCGGTCAGTCGTCGTCGGGGGCGTTGCCCGGCAGTGGCGAGAACGCTCGTGCGCTCGCTTCGAGCTCTGTCGTCGAACAACCGCCGACAGTCGCGGCCTGTTCGAGCGTCAGCGTACGGGAGCGATACAGCGTTAGCGCGGTCGCCACGGATTTGGACGTCATCGGATACGATCGTTGTCTAGATGGACACACACATAAAATTAGCGCTTAAGATGCACTACAGTAGAACCTAAGTCCAAAAGAATACAACATTTGAGTTGTTGATTGCCAATTAACACACACTCCGATCAAAAGTGCTGTGTTACTTGGTGCCAAGGTCGGAGTCGGAGGCTGTCCCGCCGTAGTCGCTCGCGCGTGGCCACCAAGCAGATCCGCAACTCGGGTCGGGGCTACAACGACTCGTGTGTCGGATCCCAATGGCTCGTGTCCGAAGAGACGGAGTTAGTACCGTTCTCAGTGGACGGGAGCCGAGCGGGAGGCTTTTCGTTCGCAAACCCGAACGACGGGTATGGCTCAGGCGACACAGGAGTTCGGCGAGTGGCCCCTCAAACGGCTGATGACCGAGGTCTGTGGTTCCGGTCACAAGTCCGCCGACGACCTCACGCGCGCACAGGCGACGGAGGCGTTCGAGCGGATCCTCGCGGAAGAGCCCGACCCGACGACGCTCGGAGCGTTCTGGCTCGCGAACCGATGGAAGCGAAACACGGCCGAGGAGCTCGGCGCGTACGTCGACGTGATGTGTGAGCGTGTCGAGTACGCCGAACCCGACTGTGACCCCGTCGATTGCGGCGCGAACTACGACGGGAAGGGTCGAACCGCGATCCTCGGCGTCGCGGCGGGGCTCGTCGCGGCCGCCGCCGGCACACCCGTTGTCGTCCACTCCGGAGACCGTGTCCCCACGCAGAAACAGGACGCGTACAAACACGTGCTGGACGAGCTGGGCGTGGCGACGGAGCTAACGCCCCGCGACTCCGCGGAAATGGTTGACGAGACCGGTTTCGGGTTCTATTACCAGCCGACGTTCAACCCCGCGATCGACGAGCTGTTCGAGCGGCGAGATATGATGGGGGTCCGGACGTTCGTCAACACGATCGAGACGCTGGCGAACCCGGCGGGCGCGTCGGTCCACCTCGGCTCCTTCTACCACCTGGCGTTCGCGAAGAAGGTCGTTGACACGTTCGCCGAGAGCGAGTTCCACGACCTCGACCGCGTGTTGATGTTCCAAGGGATGGAGGGGTACGACGACGTCCGCCCCGGGTACACGAAGGTCGCGGAGTGGGACGCCGCGGGCGACGATGACGAGCCCGTCTTCGACGACTTCGAGATCGAGACCGCCGAATACGGAATGGACCTCGAGGAGGAGGACCTCGCGGTCGACGACGTCGCCGTCGAATCGGCGGCGATCACCGAGGAGGTCTGTTCCGGCGAGCGCGACGGACCTTTCGCCGATGCAGTCGCCGTCAACGCCGCGCTTCGGATCTACGCCCGCGGGGACGTAGACTCGATCGAGGACGGACTGGAGGCGGCCCGCGAGGCGATCGAGGACGGCTCGGCGCTCGGCGTGCTCGAGGACCTGCGCGAGTTCTGAGCGATCGCCGGCGGCAAAGTTCGGCCGAACGCCGGTGGATCGGTACCGGGCGAGACGAACTCCGGACGAATTTTGGACCGAGTTCGGAAAGGGGTCTTGAACGTAGAACCCCTAGTTTAGCTGTACAGATCATGACTCACGATAACGCATCACATTATGCCGACGTGTGAGCACTGTCAAGCCCACGTTTCGGAGCGGTTCGCCCGGGTGTTCGCCGACAAGCGAGGCCGGATCCACGCGTGTCCGAACTGCTCCGCGAACGCCGGGATCGCGGAGGTCGCGAAAGAACGGGCCCACGACGCTTGATCAGGCCGTAGAGACGCCTTACCGCTCCGGAGCGGGTGGCATCGACCGCTTGTGGCTGCTCCGCTCGTACAGCTCGACGACGCGGTCGACGGCCTCGGCAGGGACATCGAGCTCGCGGATCGTCGCCGATCGCGACAGGCCGCCGTCGACGTGGACAGCGAGGACGGCGTCGACCGTGTCGTAGTCGAGGCCCATCTCCGCGGCGTCCGTCTGTCCCTCCCACATCCCGGCGCTCGGTTCCTGCATGACGAGGTCGTGGGGGACGCCGACGTGAGCGGCCAGCTGGCGGACCTGCATCTTGTAGAGGTTCCCGATCGGGTTGCAGTCGACCGCCTGGTCGCCGTACTTCGTGTAGTAGCCCGTCATTGCCTCCGCACGGTTACCGGTTCCCAGCACGATCCGGTTCTCCGCGTTGGCAACGAAGTAGTTCAACACCGCTCGGGTTCGAACGTACACGTTCCCCGTCGCCATGCGGTCATCTGCGGCGTCCGGCATCGCGTCGAAGAACGCCTCCGCGATCGGCTGGATCTCGACCACGTCGTAGGTGATCCCGAGGGTGTCGGCGACCCGCTCGGCGTCGCTCATCACGTCCGGGTCGTTCACCGAGGCAGGCATGGTGATCCCGTGGAGCCTCTCCGGCCCGAGCGCCTCGACTGCGAGGTATGCGGTGAGCGTCGAGTCGATCCCACCCGAGAGACCGAGAACGGCCCCGTCAGCGCCGGCGCCGGCGACGAGCTCACTGATGAAAGAGACGATGCGATCGCGGGTCGCTTCCAGCTCCGACTCCGACAGCCGGAGGTCAAGCGGCGGGTGGTCCGACAGCAACACCGAGTCTTCCGAGGTCTGACTCATACGAGGGGAGAAGGGTTGAGACGACTAATACCTCCCCGTCAGTACAGGGAATTGGACGTGTGTTGGGTTCCGAGTGGACCGGACGGCTCGATCCATGTGAATCCCATCGAAAGCGTCGGGACCCGCGAGCAGTGGGCGGTTTCGTGTGTTTCGCGATGTATGTGAGAGGTGTTTGTTAGCGTGGTTGTCGTGACAACCACGTCGGTAGTTACCGGTGCTAGGTGGCGAGCAACTGGCGAACACTCGGAACGATGCCGGCCGTTACTGCTTGTGGAGCCGATGCCGATCGATGAAGAGATCGACACCCCGGTCGTGACGAACGAACTCGACCGGTGCTGGCTGCCCCGGTGCGGGCGTCGTGAACGTAAGCGTTGCAAGCGAGGGGTCGTCCGGAACGAGCGTGTACGTGTCCTCGATCGGACCGACTGAGAGCTCGAGCGAAAGCATCCCACCCTCCTCGGAAACCGTCGCCGTCGTGACCCCGCGATACGCTTCGTACTCGCCGGTGAGCTCGGTTACTCGGCTGCGATATCCGATCGACGGAACCACCGCTTCGGGCGCTTCACCGAGCAACACGGCAACGATACCGTGCCCGACCTCAGTTGGGTGAACCTCCGGCTGTGCGGCACAGCCGAGCGCGAACCCGAGACCGTATTCGGGGAGAAACCCGATCGCGGACGAGGACGTGAGCAGCGATCCACCGTGTCCGACGACGGTCGTCCCGGCGACATCGTGAATCGACCACCCGTAGCCGTACCCCTCACCGTAGCGCGGGAGCGGGTCGATATGGGATTCGTGCGCTCGTGCAAGGAGGTCCTCGCTCACGTGCCGAGTGTCCCCGAACACGCCGCCGGCGAGATTGAACTGGATGTAGTTTCCGAGGTCTGCCGTCGAGCTGATCAACCCACCGGGACCGTACGAGAGCTCACGCGCGGGGAACGATGTCGAGACGTACCCGTCGTCTTCGGACAGGTACGGCGTTGCACGATCTTCGAAGGAGTCGTACGCATCAGCATCGAACGTCGATCGCTCCATCGACAGCGGTGTGAGTATCTCGTCCATGACGTACTCCTCGAACGGCAGTCCAGTAGCTGATTCGACTGCGTGTGAAAGGAGGATGTAGCCCGTATTGTTGTACAGAAACCGGCCGACGGAGTGTTCGTCCCGTTCGGTACCGACACTGTTGACGTGATAATAGAAGTCATCGGTGTCACCCAACGGAACGCCGACATCGTCCATCCCCGCCTGTCGGGCAAGCAGGACGGACGACGTACCCAACGACGGGAGCCCGGAGCTGTGGCTCAACAGCTCGTGGATCGTGACCTCGTCAGCACCCTCGAACTCGGCGTCAGTGTGCTTCTCGATCGGGTCGTCGAGTGCGAGTTCGTTTCGATCGACGCATTGTAGCACCGCGAGTGCGGTGAACGACTTCGTAACTGAGGCAAAGCCGTACAGCGTTTCCGGCGTTGCAGGGTCGTTCGTTTCGAGGTCCCGAGCCCCGTATCCGGATCGGTAGAGCGTTTCGGTCTCGTCGACGATCGTCACGCTCGCACCGGGTACAGCCGTATCGGTCAGCCACTCGTACACGAGCTCGTCGATCCGCGAACGGGTGGTTGTCGAAAGTGCATCCGCCATTGCTCTCACAACACGTGGGGCCGGCAAAAGCGTTTGTAGGAGGTGGGCTAACGCTTCGATGCCAGTGTTTCGGACACCCTGTTCGGAGTGTCGGCAGTGAACGCCGCCGGTCTCAGTGCGCTTCGTGGACGTGCTCGCGGAGCGCGTCCGTCCCGTCGAACCGCTCGTTACAGACCCCGCACGTGTCGTGGTGGAGCGGGAGGTGTTGGGTCAGTGCGGCCGCCGTTTTGAACTCCGTGTCACAGTCCGTACATTCGATTGCCATTGTGTTATTAACTTAATCGTGTGGGTATATAACTGTTTGTTACTACTGAGGGTAAGTACATTGGCATAGGTTGTTAACTACCACGTGTTGTCATAGTAGTCCGTCGGCGTCCGCCAGCAGTAGCCCTTCGAGCGTCGCGTCGTTCGTCGGGGGATCACGCGCCATGTCGAGCGCCTCGTTGATCGGGACCGCATGCGGGGCGAGGAACTCGTTGCTATCGGCCTCGACATCGACCGGTTCAAGCCCCTCAGCGAACACATAGCCACGTTTGTGTCGGAGCACGCCGGTCGAACACCACACTTCCTGTAACAGCGCGGTCGACGTGGGTTCGAAACCGGTCTCCTCGGCGAGCTCACGCGCCCCCGCCTCGGTGTACGACTCTCCCGGTTCGACGATCCCTGCGGGTAGCTCCATCTGAGTGTTGCGAACGGTCGGGCGGTACTGTTCGACGAACAGCACCGAGTCGTCGGCGACTGCGACGACGACCGTCGCGGGTGGGAGCTCCGCCCAGTAGTACGCCTTCTCGGTGCCGTCAGGCTGTTCGACGCGGTCGTACCCGCCAACGAACCAGCCGGGGTCGTACTCGACGGCGACCTCCCGAACCGGCCACTCTGGTTCTCCGGGCAACGAGTGGAGTCGCCCATCGGAGAACGCTGGGAGATCCCGCAGGTCGGCCGCGGGATGCGGGGTTCCCCCAGTCGGCCGCGTGTCGGCTGAGTCATCGCTCATGCGGAAACGTGTGTGACCTCGACGTAATACGTTTGCCCGTCACGCTCGACACGAACGCCGTCGTCGACGGCCGCCTCAGGGACCCGTTGGGTGAGCGCATCGACTTCGTCGAACGGCGTGTGCGTGAACCACTCTTTCACCCCATAGGGCCCGAGCTGGTACCCCTCGGAGCGACCGTCGCTGCTCTCAAGTGCCCCCGTCAGGAACGGGTAGCGTCGCTCGTCGACATCGTTGACATCGACAGCGGGTTCGTCCGTCTCGATATCCTCCGCGGTCAGGTAGTAGGGATCGCCGCTACCGAGATAGCTCGGGAGCGCGCCCAGCGCGAGCAGGGCAACGACCACCAACGCGATGGCGACCAGAAGGTTCCGTGTGACCGGGCGCATACCGGCCGTAGGGGACCACACCGAATACCGGTTTCGCCCCGTCCGGATCCTCTCCGCCTCGTACCCTTCAGCTCAGCATAGCCGTCCCGCTCACTCCAACGCGCGAACGAGGTCGAGGAGCGCCGCCTCGTACGCGTCCGGTTCCAACCCGAGATCGACGTCGATGGAGACGGAAATGGCCGACGAGAGGTCCTCATCGAGACGCTCCTCGACGTTCTCGGACGGGAAGGCGCCACCGCCGACGAGGACGCTCTCCCCGGCGTGCCAGACTCCCAGTCGGCCCGCGACCGGAACCGCGTCGGTGTCGAGCTCGACCGTCCGATCGTCGGTCACGGGGACCGCGATGGGCGCGAACGGCAGCGACCCGGCCAGATCGGTTCGACGCGCGGTCTCGCCGGTGTCGACCGTAAGTTCACCCTCCGCGACGGTGTCGATCCCCTCGACTCCGTTGGCAGCCATCCGCTCTTCGAGGGTGATACGGGCGTTCGCCTCCACTTCGTCGACGACCTGATCGCGGCCGACGCCGCCGGGAAGGTTCGTCAGGTCGGGGTCGAAGGTGACGCGACTGGCGAAGAAGACGATCGGGGCGTCTGCCACTTCGCCGAGCGTTTTCTCCGCGAGCTCCTCGCGGAGAGCGACGTTCGTGTACACGTCGGTCGTCGCCGTCGCAGTGAGTTCCTGTCCGGCGTACCGCTCGCTGAACACCGCTTCTTGGACCGTTTCGTCGAGTTCCCAACCGCCGTCGTCGAGCGCCTCCTCGGGGACAGCCGGGGGACTTGGGGAGGCGCTCGCGAGACACCCAGCGGCACCGAACACTCCGACACCGACCGCGGAGCCGAGGAAGCGACGCCTGTCGATGGGTCGACGCCCGTTCGTGGATCGATCCCCGTTCATACACCGATCTCCGGTGTTGTGCCGTTTGAACCTGACGCCAGAATACCGAGTATGAGTCCGACTGGACGCCGCTCGACGAAGGGTCGGGCGACGCGTTTTACTCGATACCGACCATGGATCGGATATGGAGGCCCGGTTCGAGCTGGCGCTGTGTGCGAGCCTGGAGTCGCCCGACCGTGTCGTTGCCCGCCAGCTCGGAGCCGGCGTGACTGTTCCGGGAAACCGGATCGTCGACGTCTGTGTCCTGGCGCCTGGTCCGGGATTCGGCGATCGGGCCGCTATCACTCCCCAACGGATCCCCGACCCCGCGATCGAGGCGTCGGTCGGACCGGGAGAGGCGGTCCCCGTCAGCGAAGCGTTCGACTGCCCGATGGATCGCGCGCGAGGCATCGTCGACGACGCCGTCGAAGCGGGATACCTCGAACACGAGCGCCGCGACGGTCGGCCGACGGTGCGTGCGACCGCGCGCTACCCGGACGACTGGGTCGGCTCGCTCACGGCGGTCGAGAACAAGCCGGATCTCGGCGAGCCGGGGGAGTTGGAAGCACAGCTCCGATACGACGTCGCGCTCGGACTGTTCGACGAGGTCGTGCTCGCAACCGGCTCGTACGTCACTCGCGCGCACCTCAACCGGATCCCCGACGTGGTAGGGGTGTGGCGGTTCGACCCGACGAGCGGCGAGCGGGAGGTAGTCCGCGAACCGGCGCCACTCGACCCCGCGGCGGCGGGCGTCGAGATCCGGGAGGAACGGGCGTCACGAACCGACGTGACAGTCGTCTCCGCGGTCGCGAAAGCGCGGAAGCGGCGGCGGGTCGCCGAGCGCGCGTACGGAAAGGGGTGGCGGCCGGCTCCCCCCGGTTGTGCCCACGCATCGACGACCACGGACGGTAGGCCGTACTGCGAGCGGTTCGACCGGGTCGTCGTCCCCGGTCGTGAGTGCGGAACGGGGTGTCCCGCGTACGACCCGGCCGCTCCCCCGACCGACGACCGTGACCGGCTTCGCGACGAACACAGCGCGTGGGTCGCGGAGCCGGATCGCGGCGGCCCACGGCGGCAGTCGGGGCTCTCGCGGTTTTCGTGAGTCGTCCCCGTAGCCGTCGTGAGAACGCTTATACGCCGACGGCGGGATCCTCGCGTATGGATGAGATAGAAGACGTCTTCGTCGCTCGGCTGATGACGACCGACCTCCACACGGTGACGCCGGATACGTTGGTCGAGGACGCCGCAGGCGTCCTGCTCGACAACGACATCAGCTCCGCGCTGGTCGTCGAGGACGGGCGTCTCGTCGGGATCCTCACGACCACTGACTTCGTGGAGATCGTCGCCAAGAGCCAGCCGAAGGCGGAGACGAGCGTCGAACGGTACATGACACCGGACCCGGTGACTGCGGGAGCACAAGACGGCGTAGCCGACATCGCCGCGACGATGGTCGACCGAGGATTCCACCACGTCCCTGTCGTCGACGACGATGGAACACCGATCGGGATCATCACCACCTCCGACCTCGCCGCGTACGTCTCCGGGACGGAATCGCTGACGGCGTGAACCGCCTGTAGAGACGACCCGCTGGCGACGGATGGCCGGAGCTGCGGTGTCCGAGTCGGAGAGAACACCGCGTCCGCGACGCCGACAAGTGCCGCCACTATCTCCGGGGTAATACGTCACGGGACCGTATCGGGCGTATGACCGACCGGCTTCACCTCAACCTCTTCACGATGAACTCCGTCGAGCACGTCTCGCCGGGATCGTGGCGGTATCCGGGCGACCGCTCGACGGAGTACACTGACACCGATTACTGGACGGAGGTCGCCCGGACCGCCGAACGTGGCGGGTTCGACGCGGTGTTCTTCGCGGACGTTCGCGGCGTCTACGACGTGTACGGCGGCGACCGTGACGTCGCCGTCGAGCGGGCGATCCAGACCCCGGCGAACGACCCGCAGCTGGTGGTTCCGGCGATGGCTGCCGCGACCGAGGAGCTCGGGTTCGCCGTCACGCGGTCGACGACGTACACTCACCCGTACCAGCTCGCCCGAGAGTTCTCGACGCTCGATCACCTCACCGACGGCCGGATCGCGATCAACGTCGTCACCTCCTATCTCCAGTCGGCGGCCGAGAACCTCGGCCTTGACGAACGGATGGACAAGGAGACGCGGTACGACCGCGCCGACGAGTTCCTCGATGTCTGTTATGCGCTCTGGGAGGACTCGTGGGAGGACGACGCGGTCGTGCGCGACCGCGAGGCGAACCGATATACGGACCCCGAAAAGGTGCACGGGATCGGCCACGAGGGCGAGCACTTCTCCGTACCCGGACCACACGGCTGTGAGCCCTCCCCACAGCGGACCCCCGTCGTGTACCAAGCGGGATCCTCAGATCGGGGGCGGGAGTTCGCTGCCGCCAACGCCGAGGCGGTGTTCGCGAGCCAGCCGACCGAGGAGGGCGTTCGCGAGTACATAGCGGACGTTCGCTCCCGTGCGGAGGCGTACGGCCGGGACCCCGAGAGCCTCCGGTTTTTCATCGGAGTCGTCCCGATCGTCGGGGAGACACAGGAGATCGCGGAGGCGAAACGCGACGAGTACACCCGACACATCGACGTAGAGGCGACACTCGCGCTCCTCTCAGGGTTCCTCGACATGGACCTCTCGGAGCTCGATCCGGACCAACGGGTCGAACACATCGAAACCGACGCGATCCAAGGGACGATGAACGCGTTCACGAAGTCACAGCCGGACCGGAACTGGACCGTCCGCGAGGTGGCGGAGTTCTGCGGACTCGGGACGACGTCGCCGACGGTGGTGGGAACGCCGGAGGTCGTCGCCGACGAGCTCCAGTACTGGCACGAGGAGGTCGGCGTCCACGGGTTCAACGTCAAGGAGGTCGTCCGCCCCGATACGCTCACCGACTTCGTCGACCTCGTCGTTCCCGAACTACGCGAGCGGGGGCTCGTGTCGCCGGCCGACGACGATCGTCCGGGCGACACGCTCCGCGAGCGACTCCTCGGCGAGGGACAGCGCCGACTCCGCGAGGATCACCCCGCACGTCAGTCGGACGACTGAACAGTTAACAACCACGCTAGGAGTGTTGATACGCTATCTCTGCCGGCCCCGGCATCATTAAGTGGGTCGCGCTTCTGTATTCAGGTGACGCTTCGCTTGGAGGGCCGAAGCGTCAGCGGGGACCTACTGAACGACCCGGCGTGCCACCTTTTCCCGGCACGCCGGGTCGTTCGTTCCTTTGAACCGATGAGCGACTGCTCTGTCCGGGTTCAGGCGACATCGTTCAGATCCCTTCACCCTGATACTCCCCGTCGTACGTCCCGTCGTGTTCCGCGCGGGCGAGGACGAGCTGTGCGATCCGCGCACCGGGTTCGATATCGATCGGGTTGCCGACGTCGAGGCGTCCCTCGCCGACACCCTCGTATCCCGCGTCCCAGACGGCGGTATCGAGCGTACAGGCGTTCCGCAGCAGCGTCGACCGGGGAAGCACGAAGCCGATTCGACCCTCCGGAATCCGGACCTGCTCACCGTATCGGACGACATACGTGCCGGGGGCGAGCCGATACGTGTCGTCGACCGGGTCCAGCTCGCGACGGTCGGCAACGGACTTCCCCCCGCGACCGACCCGTCCACGTCCCGCTCCCTCGAACACCGCGTCGACGGTGAGGTCCACCCCGTTCGGCTGTCGTTGCGCGTCCGTGAGCGATGCGCCCGCCGTTTCGAGCGCCCGTGCCACAGCCGATCCGGATTCGAACATGCGGTATCGGAGCGCGGGCGTCGACAAAACGGTGTCGACGGATCGGGACCCGCGAGGGACTTTCGGCACCCCCGCCGCGTGTCAACACGATCGACTTCCACCAAATGTTTCCGCGTCTATCGGTTCCACACGGTCGATGTGGCGGATCACTCGCGGGTTTTATAT
>OBKM01000915.1_pt1 | contig 13254 bp, 15 predicted proteins | sample 1519691 | NCBI WGS metagenome assembly OBKM01 (sample SAMEA37050418, study PRJEB22526) | metagenome | biome: saline pan; feature: lake; material: water | place: Egypt | collected 2015 | depth 0.5 m
TCTATTTTAATAAGCTGTTCGCCGGGGGCGCTCCCGCTCGCATCGACGCGCTCGGCGGCGACACACAGTCCGTCGAGTTCAAGCGTGCGTTCCGAGCGAACAGTCGTATAAAAAGCCCCGTTCAGCGCGGCGAGCCGGCGCGCTGAGCGGAGGTGTCCTCCCGGTTGTCGGGGACGCTTGCCCACCCCACGCCGCCGACTACGCCGACCCGGAGCCGTCGGCGAACTCGTGGTACTCGATGTCGTTCGAGCGCATCTCGTTGTGCCGCCGTTCGAGAAAGGCGTAAACCGCGCCGTGTGGCGCGCCGTCGAGGATCATCTCCGCGGCGCTGCGGACGGCGTCGACCTGTTCCGGCGCGCCGATGATCCCGAGCGTCGTCCCGTAGATGACGACGTCGGCGCCGCTGAGTTCGGCCATGAGCTCGCGGGTGCGGCCGTTCTCGCCGATGAGCCGCCCCTTCTTGCGGCGGAGATCCTTCTTGTTGCGGGTGGCGGCGTCGATGTCGACGAGATCGAAAAGCTGCATGTCGTCCTCCAACAGCCTGAGGGCGTCCTCCGGGGGGAACCCGCGGCCGATCGCCTTGACGATGTCGGGGCCGTTCAGCCCCGCGATCGGGTCGCCGACCGACTCGACGCGGACCGAGCCCGTCTCGGAGTCGATGTCGAGGCGGACCTCCGCGCGCTCCTCGATCTCCCGCATCGTCGCACCCCCCTCGCCGATCAGGACGCCGATCCGGTCTTTCGGCACTGTGACGTGTTTCATACGCCCGTTTCGTGATGCGGGCTTTTAAGCGTACGCGTTCGGGGCCCTCAGCGCAACCGTAGGGGCCCCTCGTATCGGTGGGTCCCGTCGACGGTGTCCGCGTAGCGGTAGGCGCCGGGCGGTTCGATCCCCCACGCCTCGAACCGGGCGTCGATCCCGTCGACGATCGTCGTCACGAACGAGCCCCGCCCGCGGAGCGTCTCCGGGGTCGTCGTGTGCTCGGTCTCGAAGCGACACGTCGCCGTCGCTTCGCCGTCGTCGACGAGAACCCGGAACCGCAGGTCGGATCGCAGCCGCTCGCGGATCGGCGGCGGCTCCCCGCCCAACAGGCCCTCGCCGAAGGCGTCGATCGCGGCGAGCGCCTCGTCGGGGACGTGGTTCATCCGTCCTACCGCTTCCCGAGCGCGCGCTCGAAGGTCCGCTGGGCCCGCTCGTAGCCCTCGTTGCGGTCGACGATCGGGTGGACGTACTCGGGGGCCAACGTCTCGCGCTCCCCGCGCGACAGCGTCGGCCAGTCGATCACCTTCTTCGTCGGTACCCCCTCCAGTTCGGGGACGTACGCCCGGATGTACGTCGCGCCGTCGTCGTACTTGCTCGCCTGGCTCACGGGGTCGAAGATGCGGACGTCGACGGAGTCGGTGCCAGTCGAGGCGGTCCACTGCCACCCGCCGTGGTTCGAGGCGTAGTCGTGGTCGACGAGCTGTTTCGTGAAGTACCGCGCCCCGTGCCGCCAGTCGATGAGGAGGTGTTTCGTCAGGAAGCTCGCGACGACCTGCCGGGGGCGGTTGTGGATATACCCCTCCTCGTTCAGCTGGCGCATCCCGGCGTCGACGAGCGGGTAGCCCGTCTCGCCGCGGGTCCACGCCTCGAAGCTCGCGTCGTCGTCGCGCCACTCGATCTCGTTGGGGAAGGACTTGTAGTTCGAGACGGCGAGATCCGGGTTGTAGTACAGCAGGTGGTAGTTCTGCTCGCGCCAGGAGAGCTCGTAGCGGTACTTGTCGACGTTGCGGCGCTCCCCGCCGACGACGGCGTCGTAGACGTCGCTCGCGACGCCCCACACCTCACGGATCCCGATCGCCCCGGTCGCGAGGTACGGCGACATCCGCGAGACCGCCTCCGTCGGCGCCTCGACCGCCGCCGCCAGATCGTCACGGGTGTCGTTGTAGGTGGTGATCCCCCGATCGACGAACTGATCGAGGCGGTCGCGTGCGGCGCCGTAGCCGGCTCCCGGCAGCTCGATGTCCGCGTCGGGTTCCGGGACAGTCTTGTTGTCGCTCACCGCCGCGAGATCGCCCGCCTCGGGGGTCGCGTACGGGCCGCGCTTGGGGACTTCCTCCCAGTCGTTGTGGAACTGGCTGTGGTTGGGGTAGTCGGGCTCCAACCGCCCGGGATCGACCAACACGAGGTCCGTCCGGGCGTCGGTACCGGTGTCCGTCCCGGCGAAGGCGTCCTCGACGGCGCGTTGGCGGTTCCGCCGCGCCGCGCGGTAGTGTTCGTTGTAATAGACGGTGTCGGCGTCGTACGCCTCGGCGAGGTCCGGGAGGACCGACTCGGCCTCGCCGGCCCGAACGACGAGATCGCTGCCGAGCTCGCGGTACCGTCGCTGGAGGGCCTTGAGGTGGCGGAGATACAGCGCCCGCTGTCTCGATCCCATCGTGCCGAGCAGGTCCGTGTCGTAGACGAACACCGGAACGACCGTTCCGTCGCGGGCGGCCGCCGCGAGCCCGGCGTTGTCGGTCGTTCTCGGATCCCGCCGGTGCCAAAACAGGTTCATACCGGCGGTTGGGCCGCCGCCGAATAATGCCCTTCGGACGGCGAAGTGTGCGATCGGCGCGCGCTCAGAGCGGTAACTCGTACTCGTACTCCTCGCGGACGCTGCCGACGATCTCGGCCTCGGCCGTCCGCCCCCGCCGGAAGCCGACCGCCTCGAAGAAGCCGACGCCGACGGCGTTGTCAGCGAGGACGCCGCAGGCCAGCCGGTCGACGCCCTCGCCGCGGGCCCACCCGGCGACCTCCTCGACGAGCGCCGCGCCGACCCCCTCGCCCCACCGGTCGGGGTGGACGTAGATCGTGTGGAGCTCGGCCTCGTCGGCCCAGGTCCGCTCCGCGCTCGCGAAGCCGACCACCTCGCGCGCCCCGTCCGACGCCGATTCGGCCCCCTCCCCCGCGTCGGCGACGTAGAAGGCGACCGCCTCGGCCTCGATCCCCGCGGCGACCAGCTCGGGGTCGTAGTACGTTTCGACCGCGGCCGCGATCTCGGCGGGATCGAGCGCGCCGCCCAACGCGGCGTACCACGCACTTTCGGCCACCGCCCGGATCGCCTCGACGTCGTCGTCGGCCGCCTCGCGGATGTGGATCGTCACGAGCGTACGTACGCGAGCCGCGACAAAGGCCTCCCGGTCGCTGCCGGGGGCTTTTGCCCCCACGGCCCCTTCCATCCGTATGCCCGAGACGAACGTCTACGGCGAGGCGCTTGCGGACTGCAGCACCGACCCCGTCACGGGGTTCCAGCGCGAGGGCTGCTGTGGCACCCACCCCGGCGATCGGGGGCGCCACGAGCTCTGTGCGGTGATGACCGCGGAGTTTCTCTCCTTCAGCAAGGAGCGCGGCAACGACCTCACGACGCCCCGGCCGGAGTTCGATTTCCCGGGGCTGACGCCCGGCGACCGGTGGTGTCTCTGCCTCGGCCGGTGGGTCGAGGCCCTCGAAGCGACGCGGAGCGACCGCCTTCCCGAGACGACGGTGCCGCCGGTCGTGCTCGATGCGACGAACGAGGCGGTGCTCGATTCGGTCGAGTTGGAGACGCTCGAAGCGCACGCCTACGAGGGATAAACGAAACCCGATTCAGAACGTCACGAGCCCCGCCTCGATCGCGAAGAAGACGACGAAGTAGACGACGAAAAGCGCCGAGAGCACCCACTGGCCTGCCGAGACGTCCGCCCGCTGGCCCATCGCGGCCTTGACCAGGGGGTAGCTGATGATCCCAGCCGCGAGCCCGTTCGCGATCGATGTCGTCAGCGGCATGACCGTGATCGTCAGCCCGGCGCTTATCGCCCACCCGGGGTCGCTCCAGTCGATGTCCGCGACGCCCTGCAGCATGATGATCCCGACAACCACCAACGCGATGTACGTCGCGTAGGTCGGGATCGCCGAGACGATCGGCACGAAAAGCAACGAGAGGGCGAACAACACGCCGACGACCAACGCGGTGAAGCCGGTCCGGCCGCCCTCCTCGAGCCCCGTTGCGGATTCGATGTACGTCGTCACCGTCGAGGTCCCGATCATCCCGCCGACGGTCGTCCCGACCGCGTCGGCCATGAGCGGCTTGTCCATGTCCGGGAGGTCACCCCCCTCGTCGAGGAAGCCGCCGATCTGTGAGACGCCGATGAGCGTCCCCGCGGTGTCGAAGAAGTCGACGAAAAAGAACGTGAAGACGACGAGCGCGAACGTCAACGGGTCCTCGACGATCAGCCCGAGCCCTTCGAGAAAGCCGAACACGAGCGGCGTGAAATCGTACTGGACGCCCAAGAACAGCGACCCGGCCCCCTCCTGTTCGAGTTGGCTAAGGGTGCCCGGTTCGAGCGTTCCCCGGGAGACGACGCCCGCGACCGTCAGGGCGTACCCCGCAAGCGCCGTCGTGAGGATCCCGATAACGATCGATCCCCTGACGCCGCGGGCGTACAGCGCGAGCGTGAGCGCGAGTCCGAGAAGCGACAGCGCCGCCACCGGGCTCTGTAGGACGTTCCCGAGCGTGACGAGCGTCGCGTCGTAGGCGACGACGACCTGCATCTCCTGGAGGCCCAAAAAGAGCAGGAAGACGCCGATACCGGCTCCCACGGCGAACTTCACCGGCTCGGGGAACAGCCGGATGATGTACTCGCGGGCGCCGACGGCGGTCAGGAGGACGAACACGAGCCCCTCGACGAACACTGCGGCGAGTGCGACCTGCCACGGGACGCCGAGTACCAACACGACGGTGAACGTGAAGAAGGCGTTCAGCCCCATACCCGGTGCCAGCCCGAACGGTCGCTTCGCGTAGAACGCCATCACCAGGATGGCGACGATCGACGCGAGGATCGTGACGACCGTGAGCATCTCCACCACCTGGCCGTAAGTGTACACCTCGCCGGCGATCGTCGTCTCCGGGATCGGTGCCCCCTCGTCGGTGAACCCGCCGACGATCGCGGGGCCCAACACGTTCGGATTGACAACGATGATGTACGCCATCGCGAGGAACGTCGTCGCCCCGGCCAGCGTCTCCGTCCGGGCGTCCGTATCGTGTGCCTCGAAGTCGAAGTACTCGGCGAGCGGATCTGTTATACCCACGTTCGGGCATACCGACTGAGGACGGCTTAAATATTTTCCTCCATCTCATCGGAAAAATATACACGAACACGCACCACGCTCCGATCCGGGGCGGAGCCTACCGGTCGAGCCGAACGAGCGCGTCGACTGGGGCGTCCGTCCGCGCCGCCGCGCGGTCGATCCCCTCCTCGCCGACGGCGATGAGCGCGAACACGCCGACGACCCCGGCGTCTGCCGCGGCGGCGATCTCGAGGAGGAGCTCCTGGGTCTCCCCCGACCGGATGAGATCGTCGACGACGAGGACCGAATCGCTCGCCGAGATCGCGTTCGCCGGGAGGTAGTAGTCGATCTCGATCCCCGAGGAGAGCCGCTGTCTGACCTCGATGAACTCCTCGACCGCGGTCTCACGCGACTGTTTCGCGTAGGCACACCGCGCCCCGAAATGGTCCGCCATCGCCGCCGCGAGCGTGATCCCGTCCGTCGCCGCGGTCAGGACGACATCCGGCGACTCGACCGACAGCTGCTCCGCGGCGACGGGCGGGACGAGCGACAACAGCGTCTGATCGAAGACGAGCCGCGAGTTGTCGACGTAGCCGTCGTCGTCGACGCCGATCCGGGCCTCGAGCTCCCCGACGAGGAGCTCCCGACCGACATCGGCGACGATCGCGCGGGCACGGCACTCCCCCGGCAGGACGTGCCCGTTCACGTACCGGTTCAGGTCCCCGGCCGGCAGCCCGGTCTCCGCAGCGAGCTCCTCGTAGGTCCGCGTCCCCTTCAGGGTCCGCAACACGTCGACCGCGCGCAGCTGGAGGGCGGCCTTCCCCGAGCGGTTCATGCGTTATGTTCGGTCACCGTACGCGTTTGAACACTTCGGTGTCGAGCGACGAAAAGTACGCACGAAGCCGCCTCCGGCGGTCGGCTACCGGTCCCGGTCGGCCAGAAGCTCCGACGCCGTCAAAAGCGACTCCAACTCGATGTCGTGTTCGGCGAGGTTCGCCGCCGCACCCTCCTCGCGGTCGACGACGACGAGGACGCGGTCGACGACGGCCCCGGCCGCCCGAAGCGCCTCGACGGCGTCGATCGCGCTTTGGCCCGTTGTGGCGATGTCCTCCAGAACGACGACCCGTTCGCCGGCCTCGAACTCGCCTTCGATCCGGTTGCCGGTGCCGTACTCCTTTGTCGACTTCCTGACGATGACGTAGGGCCGTTCCGTCTCGACGGCCGTCGCCGCGACGAGCGGGACCGCTCCCAACGCGACCCCCGCGAGGCGGTCGTCGCCGACCCGGTCGGCGAACGCCGACGCGATGAGCGACAGACAGCGCGGGTCGGTCTCGAAGACGTACTTGTCGACGTAGTAGTCGGACGTCCCGCCGTGGGACAGCTCGAACTCGCCGAACTTGACGGCGTCGGCGTCCCGAAGGGCGTCGATGAGTTCCCGGTTGACCATACCCGATCCTGGCCCGTGGGGGGCAAAAACGGCGCGGAATCGGCGCGCCCGGACGGAACCGAACGCCCGCCTCGGGCCGATCAGACCGAGTCGGTGATGTGGCCTTCCTCGCGAAGCTGGTCGGCCTCCTGTTTCTCGTAGCGCCACGCGATGTCACCCTTCTCGTCCTGCCAGTCCCACGGCTCGACCAACACGACGTCGTCCTCCCGTATCCAGATCCGCTTTTGCATCCGGCCGGGGATCCGCGCGGTGCGCTCGACCCCGTCCATACACCGCACGTTCACCCGGTTGGCGCCGAGCATGTCGGTAACGACGGCGAACACCTCGTCGTCGTCGGGCATCCGGAGGTTCTTCCGCCCCTCGTTGTCGCTCATGCCTGCGGGTTGCGCAGGGATCTGTTTAAGCCTTTATTTCAAAACTGTCGATACCGGGTCCCTGCGGGGCTATCCCGGTCGGTTGCCGCTCCCTTCCGGCGCCACCGGCCGCCTCGATCGGGCCGTTTATCTCCCGCGGGCGGTCACCTTCCGGCGTGTATCTGCTGGAACTCGTCGGCGACGACGACGCCTTCGCGATCCGGGAGGCCCGGAGCCGAGCCTCGGGGGTCGAACCCGCCGCCCCGGGGCTCGCGACGGCCCGCGGCGTCGACGCCCCCGAGGCGCTCGCCTACACGCGCCGGATCTGCCGGCTCGCCGGTACCTGTGATCCGACGGTCGCGGCCGCGGCGGCACTCGTCGACGCCGCCGGGATCGACCGGACCGGGACCGTCGCCGTCAGAGCGCGCGACGTTCGCGGGCTCTCGGGGATCGACACGCGGGCGGCCGAACGCCGCCTCGGGAGCGTCCTCGTCGCCCGCGGGTTCGACGTCGACCTCGACGATCCCGACCACACGCTCGTCGCTCTCTTCTCGTCGGGCCTCGCCGCCGTCGGGTGGCTCGAAACCCGGACTGTCCGGGATTTCTCGGCCCGCAACCCGACCGAAAAGCCGTTTTTCCAGCCCGGCAGCATGGCGCCGATGGACGCCCGCGCCCTCTCGAACGTCGCCGGGGCCGCCCCCGGCGCCCGGATCCTCGATCCGATGTGCGGGACCGGCGGGGTGCTCGTCGAGGCCGGCCTCGCGGGCGCGTCCGTCGTCGGGAGCGACGCCCAACGGAAGATGGTTCTGGGCGCCCGCCGCAACCTCGAGGCGTACCTCGACGGGGGGACGGTCGTCCGCGGCGACGCCACGCGCCTGCCGTTCGCCGCGGATCGCTTCGACGGCGCCGTCTTCGACGCCCCATACGGCCGCCAGTCGGCGATCGCCGGCGACTCCCTGGAAACGCTCGTCGAGGGGGCGCTCGCCGAGGTGAAACGGGTCGCCACGCGCGCCGTCGTCGTCGGCGACCGCCCGTGGAACGACGCCGCCGTCGCGGCCGGCTGGACTGTCACCGACCGCTTCGACCGCCGCGTTCACGGCTCGCTCGTCAGATACGTTCACGTCCTGGCGTGATGGACTACCGTCCGGGCGCGGCCGACCCGTCCCGACCGAGCTCCGCGAGCAGCCGGCTCAGGTGGACGCGGTCCGAGGTCCCCGCCGACAGCTCGAGGTCCACCTCCCCGGCCAGCGCGTGGACCTCCGCCAGCTCCCTCCCGCTGTAGCGGCTCCGGGCCGCGACGAGCAGCTCCAACAGGACCTCGCTGCCCTCGTAGCCCCGATCGTATAGGAGGTCGTCGAGCTCCCCTCTCGCGTCCTCGAACTCGCCGCCCTCGGCGGCTTCGAGGATCCCTTCGAGGGCGTCGCCCATCCCGACATCGCCGAGCGCCTCGTAGGCCGTCTCCATCGTCACCTCGCCGCCCTCTTCGGCGGCGGTCTGTGCGCCGAGTATCGCCCGTCGGAGGTTACCGTCGCCGTAGCCGGCAACGTATTCGAGCCCGTCGGCGTCGTAGTCGACGCCCTCCCGCGAGACGATCCGTTCGAGGACCTCGACCGTCTCCGCGTGTGTCGGGGCCCGGACCGGGATCGGGAAACACCGCGACTCGATCGGCGGGATGAGCTTCGAGGGCTGTCTGGTCGCGATGACGAACTGCGTCGCCTCGTAGTGTTTCTCCATCACCCGGCGCAGCGCCTGCTGGAAGTCCTCGCGGATCGCCTCGGCGTTGTCGAGCAGTATCGTGCGGAACTCCCCCGAGACCGGCTGATATGAGGCCTGTTCTTTCAACACGTGGCTTATCATGTCCCGCTTGGAGAGGTGCGATCGCCCGTCGAGAAACCCCCCGAACCGGTCGTCGTTCTTGATCTCGGTCTTCGTCCGGTCGAAGAAGTCCGCGACGTTGATGACGACGAAATCGTTGTCCGGGTCCGCGTGGGTTTCGTTCGCGAGCGCCCGGACCGCGGCGGTCTTGCCGGCGCCGCGGGGGCCGAACACGACGAGGTTCATCGGCTCGGCGGCCACACGCTCCAAGTGCTCCCGAACCGACGACTGGGGGAGCTCCGATCGGTCCGGGGCGTGCTCGTCCGTCCAAAGCGGCGCGTCCATACCGGTCGGTCGGCTCGCCCGGGCAAAAGCCCTGCTTTCGCGGGCGGTCAGAGCCGGTCGACGACGGCCTCGGCGAGCGCCCCGAACTCGGCCGTCCCCGGGACGACATCGACGTCGATCCCGACCGACTCGGCCGTCTCCCGCGTCGGCTCGCCGATGACGCCGACGACGGCCCGGTTCAGGCCCTCGATCGCCTCGGCCCGAACCCCGCGCTCGGCGGCCGCCTCGACGAAGTGCTCGACGGTCAACGAGGAGGTGAAACAGGCGCCGGCCAACTCGCCGTCCGCCGCCGCCACGGCCGACCCGCCGGCCCCCTCCGGGCGGACGAGGCGGTACAGAACCGTCTCGTGGACGTACGCGCCCGCGTCGTTCAGCCCATCGAGCAACACCGCCGACCCGTGATCCGAGCGGGCGATCTCGATCGTCGCGCCGGGCGCGTCCGGTGTGAGCTCCTCGACGAGCCCCGACGACGAGAACTCCGCCGGGAGCCGGTCGACGGCGTAGCCCGCCCCTTCGAGCGCCGCCGCCGTTCCCGTCCCGATCGCGACGATCTCGCCGCGCCCGCGCCACCCGGCCTCGCCGACGAGTTCGGCCCCGGTCTTGCTGGTAAAGACCGTGTGATCCGCATCACCACGCGGCAACGCGCCGGTCGGCTCGATCGCCAACATCGGGTCCGAGAGCGGCTCCGCGCCGAGTGAGGTAACGACCTCGGCGGCGGACTCGGCCCGCTCGTCATCCGGGCGGAAGAAAGCGATGCGGCTCATCGTCGCGCACCCGCCCTGACGGCGATTTGATATCGTCCCATACGCTTTATTCCTCCGTTCCGGCCGGTTCGGTGCCGTTCAGTAAAAACGCACCGAGGCGGTCTCTCGTGGCCGCAACGTCGCCGATCACGGTGATCGCCGGCGGCTCGATCCCCACCTCGTCCCGAACGTCAACGATCGTCCCGAGCGTTCCGGTCGCGACCCGCTGGCCGGGCCACGTCGCCCGCTCGACGAGCGCGACCGGTGTCTCGGGGTCCATGCCGGCCGAACGGAGCCGTTCGGTGTACATCGGCAGCTTGCCGACGCCCATCAACACGACGATCGTCCCGCCCGTTTCGGCGAGTGCCCCCCAGTCGATCGCCGACTCCTCTTTCGTCGGATCCTCATGGCCCGTCACGAACGATACTGACGAGGTGTGGTCGCGATGGGTAACCGGGATCCCGGCGACGCCGGGGCCGGCGATCGCGCTCGTCACGCCGGGGACGTACTCCACTTCGATCCCCCGCTCCGCGAGGTGTTCGGCCTCCTCGCCGCCGCGCCCGAAGACGAAGGGGTCACCGCCCTTCAGCCGGACGACCGTCTGCCCCGCCTCGGCGAGTTCCACGAGCCGTTTGTTCGTGTACTCCTGTGGCGTCCACTCCCCGCCGGCCCGCTTGCCGACGTCCTCGCGTTTCGCCGCCGGGATCGACTCCAGTATCTCCGGGCCGGGGAGTTTGTCGTGGAGAACGACGTCCGCGTCCTCGATGAGGCGTCTCGCCTTCACCGTCAGGAGCGCCGGGTCGCCGGGGCCGCTGCCGACGAGATACACCGTCCCGGTCATGGTTCCCTCCGGGCCTCCGCGATGAGCTCCGCGGCACCTTCCCCGGCGAGATCCTCGGCGAACCGCCGGGCCGCGTCCGGGTGGCTCTCGGCCGGCAGCTCCCGGCTCGCCTCGATCTCCTCGGTGCCGTCCTGTGAGAGCACCCGGACCGTGGCCTGGACGTACTCGCCCTGTACGACAGCGTAGATGCCGACCGGCGCCACACAGCCGCCGCCCAACGTCCCGAGTATCGTCCGCTCGACGGTGGTCTCGACCCGGGTCCGGGGGTGATCCAGCGCCGACTGGATCGTCGCCGCGGTCTCGCCGTCCCGCGCGGTCACGGCCAACGCCCCCTGCCCCGGCGCGGGCACGAACGGCTTCGGGAGCCGGCTGTACGCGACGTCGTCGAGCAGCTCGATCCGCTCCAGCCCGGCCTCCGCGAGGACGATCGCGTCGAACGCCGTCTCCGGCTCCCGGTCGAGCGCTCGCCGTTCGATCGCAGCGAGCCCCGCCCGCCACTCCTCGGGCGATCGGTCGTACGTCGGGCCGTCCTCGTCGTCGTCCCGCGATTCGGCCGCGATTCGCTCGTCGCGTTCGGCCCGCAGCGTCGGCGCGAGGAGCTTCTCGACCCGCGTGTCGACGTTCCCGCGGAGCGGCTCGACGGTGAGGTCGGGTCGCTCGGCGAGCAGCTGGGCCTTCCGGCGGAGACTCGACGTGCCGACCGTCGCGCCGTCGGACAGCCCCGAGAGCCCGACGCCCTCCGGCGTCACGAGCACGTCTGCGGCGGCGGCCCGCTCCGGCACCCCCGCGACGACGAGCTCCGAGGGGAACTCCGTCGGCATGTCCTTCATCGAGTGGACGGCGGCGTCGACCTCGCCGTCGAGTACCTTCTCGTCGAGGCTCCTGACGAACGCGCCGGTCTTTCCGAGCCGGTGGATCAACTCGTCGCGGACGGCGTCGCCAGTCGTCTCGACCTCGACGAGTTCCACGTCGCGTCGCCGGCTCCCGAGGGCATCGGCCACCCGCTGGGCCTGCCGCAACGCGAGGTCCGACCCCCGGGTCGCCAACCGAATTGTCCGTGTCATGCCGTTGACTCCGGCACGGCGGTTGAAACGCCCTTCGGCTTTCCGGGGCGGGGGATCCACGTCCGGCCGATATCCAGTATAAACTTTATGACAATATACGAAACCGGCGGAGCCGATCAGAATCACGGAGTCAGCAAGCAGACGGCTGACCCTCTCCATCGATCCGTGCTTTCTGCCTACTCGTATCAGGACCCCGATCGACCGGAACCCCGTCTCAGAATGTCGATCCCACACCGGCAGCATTGTCGCTCCGGCGATCCAGTCCGGTCAACCCGACGGTACACCGTAAACAGGGGCGTCACCGGGGAGCTTCGGACGTGGTGACTTCGATCCGAACACCGTTATCCCCGCGTTTCATCCCTATCCGCCATCCATGGGTGTTGACGATATCAATCGCGACGCCGATAGCGGCTGTGATTTCGGATCCGGCCACGGACTCGGTCTCACGCGCCGAGACGGACGGACCGCTCGGCGCGCTGCCGTCGACTCCGACGCAGAAGCCGTAGCCGTTGCTCGTCTCACCCGGGGCGACGACGATAGGTCGAGGCTCGACAGCGTGTTCGGTGTCCGCGCAGGCAGCCTCCGTACTGCCCACCGACCCCGGAGTTGACCGGTGGGACAGCAACGCGTAGTCAAGCAGACTCCACAACAACTGGTCCATCAAGAGTCCGAACAACTGCGGTTCGGCCCGCGGCTGATACGTCGACTCGATCGTCAGCGTAGCCGCTCCGGTCCGAAGCCGCTTCCAGCGACGGCGCGTTACGGTTTCGAGATCAACTGCCTGTACGTCCCGGGCGGCAACCCCGCGGCGGGCAAGCGCTGACAGGTCATCGAGCCGCTGTAGAATATGCGCGTGGGCCTCGGCGATCGCCGCGAACTGATCCGAGTCGAGATCGGACTCGACCTGTTCGAGCGTCGCATCGGCGATCATCAGCGGGTCCCGGAGCTCACAGGCGATCATCCGTGCGAACGCGTCCCTCCGCCCAACCCCGTCACGATTGCCGTACCGAGGATGGAACTCCGACATAACCTCAGGCCTCCCAAAGCAACCACCAGTCCCCGGAGAATCCCTCCGAGTCGGCACCGATCATCCTCGCTTCGGTGCCTGCGTCGGTCTCCCGGAGATCGATCGTATACGTCACGGACGCTCCGTGACCGAGTCCGTCTGCTCCGAGTGCGTCGCTATCGGGCAAACGAACGACGCCGCCGATCCCGGCCTCGCGCATTCCCGAGAGCACCAGTTCGACGACACGTCCCAATGGAACTGACGGTTCGGCTTGCGCCACGTCGCCGAGATCGACGACCGGATGGCGGGCCTTGAGGTTCATATCTACCAGAACAGCTATGATTCTCGCTGCCGTCTCCGCCGGATCGACAGCTCCACCCTCCTGTGTCGAAGCGTCACGTCGACCATTGGGGGACGGATCGCCCGCACCGTTCGACCACACCGTCGGGGTACCGGCGGCCTCGACCGCCGCGGAAACGGGAACCGTAACGGGGTCGGCTTCGAGCGCCGAAAAGAGCTCATAGAGCAGCATCCGGTAGGTCCCACCCGTCGCCCCGCGGACGCACACGATAT